>Ga0182024_10013305_pt1 | contig 16091 bp, 17 predicted proteins | sample P32metaG_FD_120480 | JGI IMG/M metagenome (GOLD analysis project Ga0182024, IMG submission 120480) | Permafrost microbial communities from Stordalen Mire, Sweden - P3-2 metaG (Illumina Assembly) | ecosystem: Environmental > Terrestrial > Soil > Wetlands > Permafrost | place: Sweden: Stordalen... | reverse complement strand
GCGACCCGGTCGTCACGGAAGGCTTCATATGGGCCGCGCACAGTCGCTACCTCCTGCGCCGGCTCACCCCGTCACCGATCACCTGATCGCGCTGGGGAAACAATCGCGACAGTCACTTAGAGGCTCCCGCGTCGACCTGTGCCCGAGATGAGCAGCGCTCGTCGGCTGGAGCTAGAGCCGGCGCCAGGTGGCGCCACGACCGGTTCCGTCGTTGGTGATGCGGCCGGATACCTTCAGCTGACCGAGGACGATGCGGATCGTGTTGTCGCTCACTCCGGGCACCGCTCGACGGATGTCCGCGATGCTGAAGGTGGCCGGCGCGTGCAGGATGACGAAGTCCCGTACGCGGTCCTGTTTCGTCCCACCGGACGTCTCGGCCGCCACACGGTCCTGGAACTGCCCATAGGCCGCCGCGAGTCGCTCGACCAGGTATCGAGCCCAGGGCCACAGGTCATGGCGGCCATCATCGAACCAGCCGACGGTGGAGGCAGCGAGGGCCGCGTAGTACTCCTTCTTTGAGTCGTAGATGAGCTGCTCGAGGCTCACAAATCGCCCGACGCCGTATCCGGTCCGCTGAAGTAGGTACGAGGTGACGAGCCGTGCGACGCGCCCGTTGCCGTCGGCAAACGGGTGGACAACGAGGAAGTCGAGCGCGAACGCTGCGACGACGATGAGCGGATGTTGCTCACCGCCCTCGAGTGCCGCCCAAGTCCGGGTGACAAGTTCGTCCATGAAAAATGGCGTCTCTCGGGCGCTGACCGGGGTGAAGCGGACGACGCGGCTGCCGTCGGGCTGTCGGTCGACGACGAGGTTGTCGTCGCTCTTGAAAGAGCCGCCCCGGTCCTCGGTGAAGGAGAACAAGAGCCGGTGCAGGTGAAGGACGAGGCCGACGGTCAGTGCTCCCGGGTCTTCCTGGGTCAGGTAGTCGAGGGCAGCCGTGTAGCCGGCAAACTCCGCCTCGATGCGGTTCCGGAACCTATCCGGCGCGCCGGAGACGAGCTTTCGGACCCGTGAATCGTCGACGACGATGCCCTCGATGGCGCTCGATGCGGTGATGGACTCGATGCGCGCCTCGTCGCGCAAGAAGTCGAGAAGCTGAGGCAGCTGGTCGGCGTACCGTGCTTCGGCGCCGGCGGCACGATCAATGCGGCGTAACTTCGCGACGACGTCGCCGGGGACCGGATCGAGTGACTCGGGGCGCTGAAAGCTCCTCATAGAATTCCACAAACATACCAAGCTGAGCTTCAATTGGTAGGTTTATGAGGTTCGTTGAGTAGGTTTGGCCCGGCAAGCTCGAAGCTGGGTTGTCTTCTCGCCGCTGAGTGAGCGGCGAACGCTACCGACTGCGGATCGCCCAGGGCGCTGCTCGGGCACTCGCTGAGGTGTTGCCCGAGAAGGTGGCTGCGGCTGCGTACGCTTTCATCACGGGTCCCCTCCTTGACGACCCGCATCGGGGCCGCTCGTGCCGCCGCTTGCCCCCGCCTGGTCGGCGAGGGGGGGAGCTATCGAGTGCTCTACCTCATCGGCGACGAAGCCTGCGAGGTTCAGGTCACCGCCATCCGCCACCGAGGCGACGCGTGCCGTACGTGACGGAGTCGGCGAAGCCACGGTGGTCGATGACAGCGTCAATGGGCATGATCGTGGAATGGATCATGAGATGACTGAGACGATCGCTGTCCCGAGGGGCGACTTGATCGCCGTGTCTCGGTTGTTGTGGGATATCGGTAGCCAGGCGGAGACGAGTCACCAGCACAAGGTCGACTGCTTTCATTGGGGCGCGGTGTTGGACAGTCGGACCGGGCTCCCGCCTCACCCCACACCCGGGCCCGGTGCTGACGCCGTCGTTGCGTTCTAAGCACGTGAGACGGCATCTCGACGAGCTTCTCGCCCAGCTCCGGTCAGCCGAAGGTACAAAGCGGTAATCCGTGTGCCTTGGCGTGACCCAAACGTGACCTAACGGTGGGTCACAGAGGGTCGCGGGCGGAGGTCGGCGACGGCCGGTGGGATTGCGGACGAGCCGAGAGCCGGTCCCGAGCGGCCAACAACGAGGCGGTTTAATCCGCTCCACCCGATGCTCCATACGGATTCGCCTGTCCAGCGCGCCTTAAGTTTCGCTTGCCGACGTCGCTGAACATGTAATCCACTCCGGGCACAGTCCGAATCCAACTGGGAGCGTCAGGTTGATCGAGCTTGGAGCGCAGGCGGGAGATATGAACGTCGAGCGTCCGGTAATCCTTTGTGTTACTTGAGGTATCGGCTCCCCAGACCTTCTGCATGAGCTCGTCACGTGTGCAGGGTCGGCCGCGCACGGTGAGGAGGTAGGCGAGTAAGTCGAATTCTTTCCTCTTGAGATCGATGCCTGCACCGTCTATCTCAACCATGCGGCCGACAAAGTCAATCCGAAGCGATCCGATCTCGACGGTGTCGAACGCGTTGGCGAGGTGCTCGGGATTCCTGGCGCCCTCTCGACGACGGATCGCGGAATCTACGCGAGCGACGAGTTCGCGTAGACGAAAAGGCTTGGTTATGTAGTCGTCGGCTGCGCGAGGAACGAAGCCATCGAGCTGTCCGTCGGAGTCGCTTGGTCGCCGGAGCGACGTCTTCGAGCGGGTTGGCGCGACTAAGGGCGACGAGTGTCTTGTTCGATCCCAGCACAGCACTCGGCGGGCTCGGCTCCGATCGCCGTCCCACGTGCATCGATTAAGAGCGCCCAAAGCGGGAGGCGCGGGGCTGGATCTGGCTGTGTGTCGCTGAACGCGACGGCCGGGTCGAACTCGGAGGGCGGGCGGCTCGGCCGAGGGTGGAGGCGTCGGTCGATCCCCAACCCGCGCACCGGTGTCCACAGCGAGTGCTGATGTCGCGCCTCGAGGGACGGCCGACCCTCGCCTCACTTGGCGGCGTTTGGTCCTGGCACGAAGCCGGCCAAGGCCGGATTGCGAACCATCGGTGACCACGGACAGCTCATACTCCATGTAGGCGGACAAGAAACTCCACCCTGACGGACAGCAGAACTCCACGTCGGCGGACAGCAGAAGTCCGCATCATCCACCAGCACGGCCCTCCAGTGGGGTGTCCTCGATGGCGTCCGTAATGCCGTCGATCACACCAACTGGAGGGCCGATGACCAAGTCTGGCAGGCACATCATGGAGATCCTGGAAGCCTTCGACCTCACCCACTGCGCCCACGCCGCAGCGGAGCTGACCGGGGTGGACCCGAAGACCGTGGCACGGTACGTGGCCATCCGAGATGCCGGCGGCAACCCGTTCGAGCCGGCGCCTCGCAGCAAGATCATCGACCCGTACCTCGAGAAGATCGAGGAGCTGGTGGAGCGCTCGCACGGCAAGGTGCGGGCCGACGTGGTGCACGAGAACCACCTCGTTCCCATGGGCTTTACGGGCGACGAGCGCACCACCCGCCGTGCGGTCGCCGCCGCCAAGGAGTCCTACGACCTCGGTCATCGCCGCACCTACCGGCCCTGGGTGCCCGAACCGGGGATGTGGGCACAGTACGACTGGGCCAAGGGCCCGGAGGTCTGCGGGCGGGCGACCTGCCTGTTCTGTGCCTGGGTGGCATGGAGCCGCTTCCGGGTGGTGATCCCCACCTTCGATCGCACCCTTCCCACTACCTTGTCCTGCATCGACGCCATGCTGCGCCGTTTCGGGGCCGCACCGACCTATCTGCTCACCGACAATGAGCGGGTCGCCACGACCGACCGCGTAGCCGGCATCGCCGTGCGCCATCCCGTCATGGTGGCAGCAGGCCGTCATTACGGGCTCGTGCTCGAAACTTGTGTCCCGTATGACCCTGAAACGAAAGGTGGGTCGGAGTCGAGTGTGAAAATTGCCAAGGCGGACATCGTTCCCACCGAGGCCAACCTGCTCGACGACTATGCCAGCTTCGGAGCTCTCGTGAGTGCCTGCGACGGCTTCTGCGATGTCGTGAACGCCCGCCCGCATTCAGAGACCCGGCGCCCACCCAAAGAGATGCTGGCCGACGAGCTGGCCCGCATGCACCCGCTTCCCCGCGAGGCCTTCACCGCCGCTCTCGGCGAGACCCGGGTCGTGAGGGACGACCGCACCATCCGGTTCGGTGGCGTGCCCTACTCGCTGCCGAAGGCCTGGATCGGCCAGGAGGTCTGGTGCCGGACCCACGGTGAGCAACTTGTGGTGGTCGGCCGGGGGCGCTCCGGCCTCGAGGAGATCCACCGCCACGAGCTCTCCACGCCCGGGAACCCCCGCATCCTCGACGAGCACTACCCCGAGTACCCGCCCGGCAACGGGCCGAAGATCCGGCCCCTTCGCCCGAAAGACGACGCCGAGCGGGCCTTCCTCGCCATAGGCGACGGAGCCGAGCGCTGGCTGCGGGAGGCCTGCGGGACCGGAGTGTCCCGCATCAGATCGAAGATGGCAAAGGCCGTCGAGCTGGCGGCCCTCGTGGGCACGACGCCCGTCGACCGGGCGCTCGGCATGGCCGCCCTCGCCGGGCGCTTCGAGGACGGCGATCTCGCCTCGGTGCTCGATCACCTGGGGCGGCGTGATGCCGTCGAGGACCTCGTGTACGCCGACGAGGCGTACTCGGCTCAACCCGGCACCTCCTCGTGGGAGGGCTTCGGGCGATGATGCACCCACCGACCTTCATCGAAGGGCCGCTCCAGCCACACGAGGTGAGCGAGCTGGCCGAGCTCATGGACGACATCGAGGCCTTCGTGACCACCCTCAATCACCTGCCCGAACACCTCCGCATCGGCATCGGCTGGTGGGCGCTCCGGCTCGAGAACACCGGCGCTCGGCGATGAAGACGCCGGAGCCGCCACCGCTCGGAGACGAGCTCGCAGCATTGCTGAGACGCATGCGCCTTCCCTATATGCGCTCGGCCGCTCCCGAGGTGATCGCCACGGCCAAGTCCCAGCGCTGGGACCCGGCCGAGGTGCTGCGTGTCCTGCTCGTAGAAGAGGTCGCCGGCAGGGACCGGGCCACCCGCGCCGAGCGAAGGCGAGCAGCAGGGCTTCCCGCCGGGAAGACCTTCGACAGCTGGATCGAGGCCAAGTCCTCCATCCCCGTCCCCACCCAGAGCGCCCTGCAGAGCCTCGAATGGGTGGGGCGGGCGGAGAATTTGGCGATCTGCGGTCCCTCTGGCACGGGAAAGTCGCATTTCTGCGAGGCGATCGCCCATGGCGTCATCGACGCCGGCATGCGGGTGAGCTGGTTCAGCCTCGAGTCGCTCACCGCCACCTTGGCCCGCGCCAAGGTGGATGCCTCCATCAACCGTGTCATCGCCCGCATCTGTCGGGCCGAGCTCATCGTCGTCGATGACATCGGGATGCTGCCCGCAGGCGCCGATGCCGCCGAGGCATTCTACCGGGTCGTCGATGCCGCCTACGAGCGGCGCAGCGTCGCCGTCACCTCGAACCTGCACCCGTCAGGCTTCGACACGATCATGCCGAAGTCGATCGCAACCGCTGCGGTCGATCGTTTGCTGCATCACGCCCATCTCGTGGCCACCGAGGGTCCCTCGGTGCGCCTCGAAGAGGCTCTCGCCGGCGCGGGTGTCGTCGCCCTCACACCCGGGCAGGTGTCATGAGCCAACCAGAGCCGTCACGTCACGATGGCATCACGATGAGCTGCCCGATCTGTCAGGTCTGCTTCAGCCCGATCGGTCGGCAGAACTACTGCTCGGACGCCTGCAGGGCCGCCGCCTACCGGCGACGGCGAGCCGCCGGCCGGCCACCACTCAGCATCCCGAAGTCACAGCCGAAGCGGCCGATCACCGTCTATGAGTGCGACACCTGCGGGGCGAGGGCCGTCGGCGAGCAGTACTGCACCGAGTGCGCCACCTTCATGGCTCGGGTCGGCCTCGGTGGTTCGTGTCCTCACTGCGACGAGGCCCTCACCCTCGCCGAGCTGTTCTCAAACGAAGTGGCCGCCAGCATCACCTGACGCCTCGAGTGGAGAAGTGCTGTCCGCCGATGTGGAGTTCTCCTGTCCGCCCACGAGGAATTCCTGCTGTCCCTTGACAATCGGTACCGGCAGCCTGCCCGTCCAATTCTTTCAGGCGGCGGACTCATGCTCGTTCAACTGCGCCCCGCCTGAAGGTCACCTGATAGTCACCTGTCGTTCACCTTTATTCCTCTCGTACGTTACCTCGCACCGATAGCTTCCGCTCACGGAGGCCAGGACCAGAGTGGTCCGTGGGTGCCGCGGGAGGCCAAGAGAGAATGAGACTCAAGTTCAGCGCCGTGGTTGCTGGCATGCTTGCCCTTGCCCTGGTATTGGCGGGCTGCGGGAGCACGAAAAACGTCAACAGCACCACTTCATCGGGTGGAACGGCCACGAACGTCAGCTTCGGATCCGCGAATGCGACACTGTGCTCGTCCAGCGTGAACACGACACCGAACTACAAGAACCCGATCCCCACGGTCCCTGGCGGAGCGGCGACGATCAGCGGCGCCGGGTCCACCTTCGCCGCACCGATGTACTCGTCGTGGGCGGCGGCTTACGACAAAGCCACAAAAGTGGCGGTCGCTTACGCGTCCATCGGCTCCGGAGGCGGGATTGCTGCGATACAGGCCAATACCTTGAACTTCGGCGACGGCGACACCGGCATGACACCGGCCGAGATCGCCGCAGCCAAGGGCCCGATCCTGCAGATCCCGCTGTTGCTCGGCGCGGTGGTCCCCACGTACAACTTGCCCGGGATCCCCGCCGGGCTGAAGTTCACCGGCAACGTCCTCGGCGAGATCTACGCCGGCAAGATCACCAACTGGGACGACCCGGCCCTCAAGTCGCTCAACCCGGGCGTGAAGCTGCCGAACCTGGCAATCGCGGTGGCACACCGCTCTGACGGCTCCGGGACCACGAACATCTGGACCAACTACCTCACGAAGACTTCGCCGACGTGGGTCTCGAAGCTCGGCGGGTCGACTACGAGCCAGGGCCTGACCGTTGCGTGGCCGGTTGGCATCGGCGGCAAGGGCAACGAGGGTGTCTCTGCGGTGGTTGCCCAGACCAAGGGGGCTCTTGGTTACCTGGAGTCCGATTACGCCATTTCGCAGCACCTCACCTACGGACAGGTCGAGAACAGTTCCGGCCACTTCATCGAGCCGTGCATATCGACCGTCGTCCCAGCGGTCGACGGCGTCACGTTCCCTCCGAGCCTGAACACTTTCCTGACCGACGGCTCCAACCCCAACGTTTACCCGATCGTAGGCACCACCTATGCGCTCGTCTACGAGCACCAGACCAGCAAGGCGATCGCTGTGGGGTTGGTCAACTTCTTCGCCTGGGTGCTGTCCACGGGCCAGAACATGAATGCGAGCCTGTATTACGCCCCACTTGGGAGCGCCCTCCAAGCCTTGGCGGTGGCCCAGCTGAAAAAGATCACGGTCAACGGGAAACCGGTTGTTTCCTAAGGGTGGTCCATGTGCAGGCCGGGTGCTGACGAGCCCGGCCTGCACCTCCGCCGTCGATCGAATCGAAGAACACGATGTCTTTGCCCACCACCGCCTCTGACGTAGCCGCCGACCCCTTCCGTGGTCGGCGCGGCAACGGCGACCGTCTCTTCAAAGCCGGCGTGTTCGCCGCAGCGGGAATCGTGCTGCTGGTCCTGGTCTGCACCGGCGTGTTCCTTGTCGTCCAAGCGTCGCCAGCTTTTCGCCATTACGGGTTTTTCAGCTTCCTTACGTCATCCCGCTGGGCACCGTCGGACGCAACGAAGACGAGCACTCATCCCAACCCGTACGGCATCTTGCAGTTTGTCTATGGCACCGCCATTACGTCCCTCATCGGAATGTTGATCGCGCTACCGGTCGCGGTGGCAGTCGCGCTCTTCATCACCGAGGTCGCCCCCGCCTGGATGCGCCGTCCGCTGTCGTTCGCAGTGGACCTGCTTGCAGCGATACCGTCGGTCGTCTATGGGTTCTGGGGAATCTTCGCCTTGCTGCCGGCCCTTCACCCCATCGTGAACTTCCTCATCTCGACGTTAGGTCGCATCCCCGGCATCGGAGCCGCATTCGCCGGCCCGTTCTTCGGAGTCTCCTATTTCGCTGCCGGACTGGTCTTGGCGATCATGGTCCTGCCAATCGTCACCGCCATCTGCCGAGAGGTGTTCGCCACCACTCCCGTCGATGAGAAGGAAGCGGCGCTTGCGTTGGGAATGACCAGGTGGGAGATGCTGCGCACGGCGCTCCTGCCTAGGTCCCATGCCGGGATTGCCGGTGCGGCCATCCTCGGACTGGGGCGGGCGATGGGCGAGACCATCGCGGTCACGATGGTGATCGGGAACAGCGTGCTGGCGATCACGACATCAATTTTCGGTCAAGGTGCCACGATGTCCTCGGTAATTGCCAACGAGTTCACAGAGGCGACCGAGCCGTTCCACTTGCAGTCCTTGTTCGTCGTCGCCTTCTGGCTGTTGGTCATCGCCCTAGTCGTAAACGTGGCGGGCAAGCTCGTGGTCCGCCGGGTCCGACCGGACATTGCGTGATGCTCGCCCCTCCTCAGGCGGACCGCAACGAGCAGGGGCTTCAGTCCCGCGTCGGGGACGAGAACCATACCTCCCGGCATGCCAGGAACACGGCCATGACCGTCGTTCTCGCCGCTGTGATGCTTGTGACACTGGCCGTGTTGTCCTGGGTGCTCGTCTATGTCGGAGCTCAGGGTCTGAAATACCTCGGGCCGAGCTTCTTCACCCAGACACCACCGGGGAACCCGTCGCAGGCTGGAGGCGGGTTCGAAAGCGGCATCATCGGCAGCCTGATCATCGTCGGGATCGCGTCGCTGTTCTCGGTGCCCATCGGCATCGCTGCCGCCGTCGCGATCATCGAGTACAGTGGCCGCTTTTCTGCGGCCACCAGCTTCGTCACCGACGTGCTCGTTGGGCTGCCCAGCATCGTCGTCGGCGCCTTCGTCTACGCGCTATGGGTCACTAGGTTTGGCTTCTCCGGGCTGGCTGGATCCATCGCCTTGGCTATCATCATGCTCCCGTTGGTCACGCGGGCCAGCGCGGAGATGCTGCGGCTTGTGCCGGTCGCGCTACGCGAAGCCGCAGGTTCTCTCGGGATAAGCCGCGCCCGCACCATAGTTTCGATCGTGCTACCAAGCGCTCGAGCCGGCATCACGACCGGCGTCATGCTGGCGGTTGCGCGCGCGATGGGAGAGACCGCTCCGCTGTTGTTGACAGCCCTCGGCAACGACTTGTTCGTCACGACCAATCCGACCAAGCGAATGTCCACTCTCTCGCTCGAGATCTTCAACAATGCCATTACCGGCTTCCAGGCCGCCCAGGCACGGGCGTGGGCCGGAGCTCTCACCCTCATCTTGATCGTGCTGGTACTCTTCATCGCTGCCCGCGTCATCGGTCGGCGCCTGACGGTAACAAGGAGCTGACTCCAAATGAGTAGTTGGACCGACTCAACGAACTCGGCGGTATCCGACGATTCAAGTCCCCCGATGCCCGGCAGCTCCGAGGTAGGGCGCATCGAAGTCTCTGCCCTCACCGCCAGCTACGGGCGCCGTCAGGCGTTCACAGACGTGAGCATAGAGATAGAACCCGAAAAGGTGACGGCAATCATCGGGCCTTCCGGATGCGGTAAGTCGACACTGCTTCGTTGCCTGAACGGCCTGCACCTGACCGTGCCACGTGCCTCGGTGACCGGCACTGTGCGAGTGGCAGGAGTGGACATCTATGGCCGCGACGTGAGCCTCGTACAGGTCAGCCGCTACGTGGGTATGGTGTTCCAGCGGCCGAATCCCTTTCCCACTATGTCGATCGCCCAGAATGTGGCGTCCGGCCTGCGATTTGGGCCGCGGCGGCAACGTTCCCGCTCGTCTCGCGATGAGATGGTGGAGAGGTCGCTGCGGCAGTCGGGTTTATGGGAGGAAGTTAAGGACCGGCTCGACAAACCGGGCGGCAGTCTGTCCGGTGGCCAGCAGCAGCGTCTCTGCATCGCCCGTAGCCTCGCCGTCCAACCTCATATCCTGCTCATGGATGAGCCTTGCTCTGCCCTCGACCCAGTGTCGACGCTAGTCATTGAGGGGCTCATCAACGACCTCAAGAAGGACTACACCTTTGTGATCGTCACCCACAATATGCAGCAGGCGGAACGGGTGTCCGATGTCACGGCGTTTATGACCGTCAATGGCCCAGGGCAACCAGGTCAACTGGTCGAGGTAGCTTCCACCAAGGAGCTGTTCAGCAAGCCATCCGAACAAGCGACCGTCGATTACATCACGGGAAAGGTGGGCTAGATCGTCTTTCTTTTGTGAGTCGTGGAACGACCCCCTTTCCGTCACGCCAGCAGCGAGAAGCTCGTCGGGGAGCTTACGGTTCCATGTTCGATTCTAGTCGTAACGCGGACAGGCACCACGTGAGGCGAGTTTGGGGACGCTGTGCCTTCATTGGTCATCAGATACCAAACGGCAGAAGTCACGGCTCACCGTCGCAACGATCGAGCAGCTATTCAGTGGCGCGAGCCACCCCGCGCAGGGCGGACAAGGTCAGCGGACAGTTCGGTTAGGAGGGTCGGCTCAGGTGTCAGGCAGGGAACAGGGCCGAGAGACGGCTAGCTACGCGCAAGACCACCCTGCCACGGCGAACGGACCGGACGGTTCCGTCGACGAAGGGGTCGATGCTACTCAGACCTTGACCAGCGCGAGCATGCGACTGCCGCGAGCTGGCGTCCTCCACGTGGGTGACGTCGAGCTTGATCTCGACGCGTGGACTGTGTCTGTCGGGAGGCGCCCGATCCGCCCCACCAAAATGGAGTTCCAGCTGCTCAAGCTGTTGTTGTCCAACGCCGGACGTGTGGTCTCCCGAAAGGAGTTGTCGGAGCTCCTGTGGGGGGCGAGTTCGGCTCCAGAAAAGAGCATCGAGGTGCTCATGGGGCGCTTGCGACACTTGATCGAGATCGATCCGCACAGACCGGCACATATCCGCACCATCCGAGGTGTTGGCTACCTCTTCGAGGCGGTGGCTGTCGATGAGCCGAGTTACCCGTCAGAGGCTCCCGCGGGGGAGGCGGGTTGAGCGAGAGGTCAGGGACATCTTCACGATGCCACTCGAGGAACGGAATTAGACGGAGCAGATCACGTATGCAGAACTGACCACCGTCGGAGTGGCCGCTTGTAGAGACCACTGCGATCGCCTCCTCGAACCGCCAGGTTCGAGGAACTAGATCAGTAGCGAGGCTTTTCGGCCCTCACGATGGCACCGTGCAGTCCATCCGCTGCCTCATAGGTGAACTCGACGCTGACATGACCAAGCCGGCCGCTTCAAGGCCGGCGACATACTCACTCTTGCTGAGCACTCCCACCGTGCAACCGAGAACTGATCCTGCCTCCATGCGACATTCCTGGCTGAGCCCGTCTTCGGCGACAATGTCGATGATCCCGACGCGACCGCCTGCCCGAAGGACGCGAGCGATCTCGACGAGCACCGCTGGCTTGTCAGTAGAGAGGTTAACGCAGTTGGAGATCACCACGTCGACGCTGTCGGGAGGCAGCGGGATGGTCTCGATGTTGCCCTTCAGGAACTGGACATTGCGCACTCCTGCTTCGGCGGCGTTGGCCTCCGCGAGCGCGAGCATCTCGTCGGTCATGTCCAGGCCGTAGGCAGTTCCTCCAGGGCCGACGCGCCGCGCCGACAGGGATCACGTCGATGCCTCCGCCGCAGCCAAGATCAAGGCCGGTCTCTCCCGGGCGGAAATCGGCAACGGCGGTGGGATTGCCACAACCGAGGCTGGCGAGCACTGCGGTCTCCGGCAACTGGCCGAGCTCGTCGTGGTCGTACATCACCGCTGCCCAGCCGCGGGATCCTTCCACATGAACGCACTTATCGGTGCCGCAGTCGCAGGCGGCGCGACCACTGGCCGCCTCATGGGCGGCCTCGGCGTAGCGGTGGCGGGTCTGCTCCCGCAGCTGATCCTGATCGAGTTCGGTCATTTGATTCTACCTTTCTTACGTGCCACCAAGCAGTCGTCGGAGTAAGGCGAGCCGTTCCGGGACGACCTTCCACCACATCCACTTGCCGCGCTTCTCTCCCACGAGCAGTCCGGCTTCGGCGAGGACGCGCGTGTGATGTGAGACCGTCGGCTGGCTCTTTCCGAGCGGCGCCTCGAGGTTGCAGCTGCACGCCTCGCCCTGGGCGGCGACGAGGGAGAGGAGCTGAAGGCGGACCGGATCCGCCAGCGCGGTGAGGACGCCGGCAAGCTGTGCAGCATCGTCTCGAGACAGCGGAGTCTCGGTCAGCGGCCGACAGCAAAGTGCGCCGTCTTCCGAGAGGGCCTCCTCGTCTGCGACGTGTGTCGACAAGTAACCTCCCATTGACAGTGATCGATATGTCCGTTAGGATATCGACCGTCATCAATCTATCAGGAGGAACCGTGTCCGGCCTGCAACTTGCCCTCACTCCGCGCTTCGTCGAAGCGCCCGGCGGCGGCGACCAGGAGAGGCACTCGCCGGACGTTTTCGTCCGCCCGACCAGGCGGCCTGGCGTCGTTCGCTCGGCCGCTCTCGGCTGCCATGTGTCGGGCATCGCTTCGACACTCCCGTGCTCGAGGGCGAAGGCGAGCGCGTGATTGTCGACGAGGTCGATGAGATCGGAGACGGCCCGCTCGAATGCGGCCTTGTCCTTCTCGACGTAGCGGATCCCTGCGGGGAGGCCGGCGAGCTTGGTTAGGTCTTGGAACATGCCGTCTCGCCTGAGCTCGCCGGTTAGCACCCGCTGCAAGCGATCGCTCGGCGCATGGGTCACGCCGACGTTGGCGGTCACGCCGGAAGTCTTTTGGCCGCCCACATCCTGACTGAACATCGGATGGAAGATGACCCGGGCAACGAAAGTGGCCCGAGGATGAACTCGACGCGGGCGGCTGCCACGGTCTCTTGGAGATGTTCTGCGAGCTGTCGGCAGGCGGTCCGGGTCCCCAACGACCCGGAGGCTCCGTTGGTGCGCTCCCAGATGCCGTGCCGCCAGGAGGACACGGACTTCAGTCTCGTCCGTTCTTGGTGACCTGGACGCGTTCGTAGGTGACAGCGACCTCCTCGGCTATCTGCGACAGCCGAGCCTTCACAGTTCACCGCCCACGCGGCAGGCAGGAAGTGCCTTCGCATTGCGAGCGCGCTGCTGCACGGAGTCTGCCCGAGTCGGCACCGACGGGCGGGACTGGACGACTTGGTCCAAATCCGTCTTGCGTCTGCGGCTGACCGACTGCTCGCGAACAGTGGGGACGGACACGCTCGCGGCAAGTCACCGCGGGCGATGGAGGACGCCCGGGCCACGCGACTGATGGTGGTGAGCGCTCATCTGTCATGCTGGTATCGGCAAGACTAGCTTGAGACGCGCGGCGTCTCTGGTGAGAGCGTCGAGACTGTCGGCTGTCATCGGCCGCGCGAAGTAGAAGCCCTGACAGCACTCGCTGCCAAGCGCTGCCACCTCGCGGAGCTGTTCGGGCGTTTCCACTCCTTCGCTCACAACGGTCATACCAAGCTCGTGGGCCAGTTCGATGACTTTGGCCACGATGACGTGGCTCACCCGGTCATATGCAAGTGCGGACGTGAAAGCACGGTCAATCTTGACGACATAGATGGGGAACCGTGCCAGATAGACGAGGGACGAGTGGCCGGTGCCGAAGTCGTCAAGAGCCAGCATCACACCGAGCTGCTTGAGCTGATTGAGGACGACGAGCGCTCGCTCGCTGTCATGGATCAAGGCACTCTCCGTTATCTCAAGTGTGAGAAGCTCGGGCCGCGTACTTGTGGTGGAAAGAGCGACCGCTACCGATGCCACGAAGTCCCTCTCCAAGAGCTGGTGGGCCGAGACGTTGACTGCCATTCCGAAGTTGCCGCGGCCGGCGCTAGCCGAGCGCCGCCGGTCCGTGCATGCCTGTACGAGCACCCACCGTCCGATCTCACCAATGAGCCCGGCCTGCTCGGCGAGCGGGATGAGCGTCATGGGGGCTATCGCACCTCTCGTCGGATGACTCCAGCGCAGCAGTGCCTCTGCTCCGACGAGTCGTCCGTCGTCAGTGCGGACGATCGGCTGATACTCGGCTGTCAGCTCTCCTCGTTCGGCCGCGCCGCGAAGGTCACGCTGAAGGATATTGCGGTACTCGACTTGGTGTCGCTCGCGTAGGTCGACCACCTGGTGGTGCCCGCCTCCTTTCCGTTTGGCCTGGTACATGGCCACGTCGGCGTCTTCGAGAAGTTGCTCGGGATCGGCATCGCCTTGAGCAAAGGCGATGCCTACGCTGGCCGACACCGTCACTGCGGTGCCTGACACGTCGAAGCTGAGAGACAAGGCGTCGGCAACGCGCTTGGCGATAACTTGCGCTTGAGCTTCCTCCGAGAGGTCCTCGCACACCATGACGAACTCGTCACCGGATATCCGGGCAACGGTGTCGCCCGGGCGCAACAGCGACTTGAGGCGGCGTGCCACCTCGATCAGCAGCGTGTCGCCTGCCTGATGTCCGTGCACGTCGTTCACCATCTTGAACCCGTCGAGGTCAGCAAAGAGGACGGCGATCGCCTTCTTCGACCTGCGGTCTCGCAAGAGGCCGTGCTCGAGACGCTCAACTAAAAGGGTCCGGTTCGGGAGTCCCGTCAAAGGGTCGTGGAGCGAACGGTGAAGAGACAGCTCGGACGTGTCCCGTAGACCCTCGCGGGCCTGAGCGTTCACGACGTACGCCGCGGTCACATCGGCGAGAGTCTGCGCGGCCGCCATGTCGTCGTCGTCGAGTGGTCCGGTCGTCCCTCGGTACAGGTCGAGGGCGCCGAGCCGCTTGTCGCCCTGGCGCAGAGGGAACGTGAAGACCGCCGCCAGGCCGACCTCGACAGCCCTAGGTCCGAAGATCCTGAACCGGTCATCCTCTTTCAGGTCTGGCACGGCCACGGCCTCACCTGTCCGATACGCGGCCAGACACGGCCCTTCCCCCAGCTCGCTCTGGAGCTTCTCGTAGCGTAACGCTGCCTCGTCGGATGCCGCGATGTAGTGCGGATTGGAACTCGGAGAGATGAGTGTGACTCCGGCCGCGGAGATCGGCAACATGTCGACGATGCGTCCAACGAGCCGCTCCAGGATTCCCTCGACAGGGAAGTCGGTCACCATAGTGAGAGCGAACTCGCTCAGCACCACCGATAGCTGCTCCTCACTTGCCACGGGCCCTCCAACAACGGACAAGCCGCAGCGTATGGACAGGTGTTGCACCGCCAGGGTGCCGGCGGCCAGCATCAGCAACCAAATACGCGCTCGCGGTGAGTTCAGGAAAAGGCTGGCGGTGCCCATTTGGCAGACCCGAGGCATCGAGGTACGTGACATTTTGACATGTCGGGCCGGGTCGCACGCGATCCAGCAGTCTCGCGCGATCCAGCAGTCCGGTGGGACGAGAAGTGGTCGCCGGCGACGTTGGACTTGCCATACGGGCTCGGAGGACTAGCGCGAGCTCATCGTCGCACCGATGAGCTCGACCATCGGCTTCGGAACATGGCGATGGTCAACAGCTCCTGAGCGGGCGGGGAATGTCGAGCGGCACGCACGCGCCTATGGGTGTCACGGCCGCACGCCGGCGGTGGTGGTGGCGTTATACGCCCCACAGGAGGGACAACAAAAAATGATCGACCTGACATCGCCCAACCTCAGGCCGTGGATCAGGACCCTGTCGCACTGCGCGCACGTCTGATCGAGCGTGCCAGGTCCGCTGAGGATTGGGGAGTCACTGGGGAACCCATCACCAGGCTCGAACAGCACTCCGGACTCAGCTACAGACCAGACTCGTCGTAGCTTGACCCTCTCTGCCATGGCCATCAGCCTTCTGTTCGCCTTCCCCGCGCCCCTCCGCCTGTCACTTGAAGATCGGACCTATGAGCAGAGTATCACTTCGCGTGGTGGTTCAACCGCGCTAGGCGCTCATGTGGTCGTGGAAGGGAGGCAAGCCCGAGGTCCTGCTTGGTCGCGGCTTCCTCCTCTTTCCCCGCCTCAGTAGTCATCATGGAACGGGCCGGCTCCGGTCTGTCAATAAGGACGTGGGTCATCCACGATGAGGCAGAAGGAGCCACAACACAGAAGGAGCCGACCCGTGCCATCAACAAGTCTGCCGCGTCGT
>Ga0182024_10013304_pt1 | contig 16091 bp, 11 predicted proteins | sample P32metaG_FD_120480 | JGI IMG/M metagenome (GOLD analysis project Ga0182024, IMG submission 120480) | Permafrost microbial communities from Stordalen Mire, Sweden - P3-2 metaG (Illumina Assembly) | ecosystem: Environmental > Terrestrial > Soil > Wetlands > Permafrost | place: Sweden: Stordalen... | reverse complement strand
GTAATAAATCCGTGATTGCTCTTGGGATCGACCACGGCTCCATGCCCATTGATATTGGGCACTTCTCCCGTGGGCTCCAAAGTATCCAGATTAAACACGGTAATGCGGGCCGTGGGGCCGCTGCGCGGAACGTATAAGCGGCGGCCTTGCACGTCAGCATTAACATAATCGAAGCCGCCATCGCCGCCCACCTTGGCCGTATTCAACACTTTATAGGGGCCCGCCGTGGGTGCCTGTTGCGCCAATCCCAGGGACGCCACTATCGCGATCCCCGCCACAAGCACAACGGGCAAATAATATCGTCGCATCTGATTTCTCCTTGATCGAGCGGAAATGTCTTTTTCAGTCCGGAACCTGCGAGCGAATATACACCCATTTTCAGTCGATTCGCTGCCTGGAATGAAATCAACCGCCCGCTGAATCCCTCATGATGAAAATAGTCTTTAAATGCATAGTAGGGTGATTACCTTAGATAGATGGTGGAAGTTTAAATACAGAATTCCGGGTAACATAAGGGAATGTACGCAGCAAGGGGTGCTCATGAAATCGAGAACTTTCTGGATTTTCGCACCGGGTGTTTCGCTTCGGCGCAGAGTCGCCTACAGCTTGGCCATTGTGAGGTTAATACTCGCGCCTGTCATATTGCTGGCCATTTATTATCTGTTTCAGATGGGCTGGATTGTCGACCGCATCGTGAGCGTCGATGCGCCCTCGGCAACGCTGGCGCAGCAGGCTTCCATCCAGATGCTCGAAGCGCGCAGAGCGGAGCGCAACTTTTTTCTTCTGTACGATCCCGCGGATGTAAAAGAAAACCGCGATTCGCTTGCAGCCGTCTCCGCCATTCTGAGCCAAATCCGCAATCTCCATCCGGAAGAGCAAACCACCATTCAGAATGCCGAGAACTCAGTCAACCTGTATCAGCAGCGGTTTGAAGAGGCGGTTGCCTATCTTTCGCAGCCAGGCGAGGCCCAGCGCGATCGCATCGAAACCGTCGTGCGAAATTACGAAACAGATTTGAATACTCTCGTGCGACAGGATAATCGCAAGAGCAGGGCTGAGCTTGTCGAGCAGCTGCGCACGCAGGTGGACTCGTTCGATACGCAGATCATGTCCACGATTCAGGCGAGCGACCCGAAATTGCGCCAAGTTGCCACCGATCTGGATACTTCAAGCCACGAATTGTTCAGCTTGACGTCCAGCCTGGAAGGTGAAAATTGGAATCGCGTAAAGCAGGATCACCAAAGAGCGCAAAGTCTTTTGCATCGAGCGGAGTGGGTCTTGAGCATTGTCTCGGCGATCACCATCTTGCTTAGCCTTTGGGTGAGTTTGGTTCTGCCGCGGCAGGTGATCAAGCCGCTGATGATTCTCAAAGACGCAGTCGATCACGCTGTCTCGGGAAATTATCAAGTTCAATTTGAACTGCAGGGAAAAGGCGAAATCGTGGAGCTTGCGAAAAGTATTCGCAGCCTGATCGCGCACTTTAATTCTACCCGGCAAACCGCGTAATTTACTCAGCTCTACTGCATTCCGCTCGACCGGAATTGAGCGCGCTTATGGGAATCGGCACGGTTGCTGTGATTCTCATCCATGTTCTCCTTTGCCTCTTCATCCTAAATCTGCTGGAATAAATTTCAGCAACCATTCGCGCAGTTTCTCGGCGCCGGGTCCGCGGATAATTCTGAATGCTGGAAATCATCTCCTCAATTCAATTGAGGACGCTGAATTGGACCGTGGTTCATGCGCAAGATAGCACGAGTTAATATCCATAGCGGAATTCCGTGTTCCGGGAATCCGCCGTCGAAGGAAATTGTAGATTCATTGTATCCGTCGGCCTAGAGGCGTAACATGCGGAGGTCCCAATCAAACATTCCACGCGAGTCGTTCTGGGTTCAAAAAGGAGCGTGAAACATGGGTTCCATATCGAAGTTGAGCAGGAGGGCATTGATAAAGACCGGACTGGCCTCGACGGCTATTCCTATCGTGTCGGGAATTTTGGGTTCGCCTGAAAAGGCCGAAGCGCAAACGAAGACTGCCGAAGTTACGTTTGCGGCGGTTCCGGGAGAAAAGGGAGTTCAGGATGTTTTCGGCGCGTACGATGTGGACCCGAATTGGCCGCAGCCCTTGTCCTCCTTGCCGGGGAACGAAGCCTGGAACTGGGGATCGGGAGAAGGTATTTTCGCCGAAACTCCGGACCGTGTCTTCATTCTTCAGCGCGGCGAATTGCCAAACATCAAGCGGCCAAAAGAAATTGACCTTCCACAATTGGGGCCAAGCCTTGGATTTCCAATCGGTCGCTTGCCGTACCGCGACGCTACAGCGGCCAGCCCCCCAGGTCAGCTCGATGGTCCGAATCATGGCACTGAGAATGTGGATTGGCGCTGGACCCATTGCGTCGTTGCTGTGAATGCCAAGGGAGAGATCAAAGAGACTTGGCCGGAGTGGGACAGCATTCTTCGCCGCCCCCACGCGATTTACATCAATCCATACGACAAGGATAAATATGTGTGGCTGGTGGACGATTATCGCCACGCGATTTTCAAGTTTACTCACGACATGAAGAAGCTGGTGCAGACTCTTGGCACGCCAAATGTGCTCGGTGCCGACGCCACTCACTTCTCTCGACCCACTTACCTCGCGTGGCTCCCCGACAGAACCATGTTTGTGGCCGATGGATACCTTGGCACGCGCGTGGCCAAGTTCGACAAGGATGGCAAGTTCCTGATGGACTGGGGAATGAAGGGAACTCCACCCAACGAAACGCGCCCAGGCTATCTCAATGGCGTGCACGGTGTTGCCGTTGATGTTCCCAGCGGGAGAGTTTTCGTTAATGATCGATACAATCATCGTGTGCAGGTATTCGACACCAACGGCAAATTCCTGAACATGTGGAAGGTGGGAGATCCGCCGTCCGACGTGCATTGCCTGCATTTATCCGCGGCCGACAGGCACCTTTGGCTCTTCGATCGCGGCACCAACAAAATGATCAAGTACGATCTGGACGGCAACTTCCTGTACTCCTGGGGTACGTTCGGAGATTTTCCGGGCGGTTTCTGGGGAGTGCACGGAATGCATGTGGACCAGGAAGGCAATCTGTACACGGCCGAGGTGGACAACGGGCGCGCCCAGAAGTTTATGCCGAGGAAAGGTGCAAATCCGGCCATGCTAATCGGGCCGGGGGTCAAGCCCGTCTGGTCGTAAATTCAAATCAATCGCTCGCCCGCTTTCTCGCGAAGCAAGCGCATTTAAAGACAAAACGCCGCTGCGGCTTATCACCGCAGCGGCGTTTCTTTTACATAGATTCAGATTGAGTTCATAGTCTCGCTTGCCTGCGGACTGGAAGCATAGATTTCGCCCGGATCGCGGTTGCCTTATAGGATGTTTGCCCAATAAATGCCAGCGCTATTCGTAAAACTGCGGCGATTTTTTCAGCTTTGCATTGCCTGCGAAGTCATGCTGAATCCACAGCTGCGAATTTGTTTTCTTCAGAAAAGCGTCAACCTCTTTGCGGCTGGTGCGAGTCTGCTCCGGGCTGAAATCGAATGTCGGAGTGCGATCCAAAGTTTTTTCTGCGGGATAATGGTAAAGATCGCCGGACAACACGACGCCGCCAGTCTTCGCCAGCTTTACATAAAGAACCTGGTGGCCCTGTGTATGGCCCGGAGCGGACTTGATGATCACTTTGCCGTCGCCGAACACGTCGTATTCATTGTCCTTGATAATGATTGTCTTGCTGTCTTTCAAAGCTGAAAAGGTAGCCGGCCACAGTGAGCCGTATGGCTTTGCGCCACCGAACATTACGTCATGCTCCACCTGCGGTACGAGCCACGTGGCACTCGCAAATTCGTTGGCGTTGCCAGTGTGGTCGTAATGGTAGTGCGAGAGCGCGAGGTAGTTGATGTCGCCAGGGGAGTAGCCAATTTCTTTTAGCTGATCTCGAAGATTCTTGTCCACGTCCGCATCGCGCGATGAACCGTCAGGCAAACTGACGTGCTGCGTGATCATGGCGCCGGTCGGCTTCCAGGAATCGTCGGGAATCGCGCCGGTGTCCCAAATCAAATTTCCCTTGGGATGCGCGATCAGAAAACAGGCCATGGACATGTCCGTGGTCGTCACATCTTCTTTCTTCAAATTAAACCGCCCCATATCCGAATTGTGCAGTACGCCGCAATCGAAAACGTAGAGCCGCACGGAGCGCGGGGCTTTCGCCTTGTGTGGCGCGGACGGCGCGGATTGCGCCCCGACGCTAGCCTGTGAAGAAAATAGAAATGCCGCAACCGTGGCAACAACCAACAATCGCATCCTCATGCGTTTCATCTGGCGAAACCTCGCTCTCTTGCGTGCAGTTAATAGTTCTGGACTGCGAATTGTGCGGCATTGTATACCGCCTTTCTCTCGATTGGCAGACGCGAATATCAATGCCCGTGCGATGCGAGGTTTTGTGGCGCCGGCGTCTCGCCTGCGGTTTTGTGCTGCGCATCGAGACGAAATCCGCCGGCGAGACGCCGGCGCCACAAACCGCATCGTATAAATATCTATGCCGTAATCTTTTGCGTAAAATTTTGCTAAGGCGAGATATTCAGATTGCAGGCGGACTCGCAAAACACAAGTTCGCCGGTGTAAACTTCGGATGGCGATAAGTGTAAGGGAGATAACTGCTTGTCGAACTCGGCCAAGATGAAATCTGTAATTGTGCTCGTTGGAATTGTCCTGCTTTCGCTGTGCGTGGCTGGATCTTCAACAGCTAATGCGCGCGGCCATTTATACGTCTTCCAATATGAAAATGTGCTGGGCACATCCCTCGAACTAAAAGTCGCAGCGTTGTCCGAAGCGCAATCGGAAAAAGCGGAACAAGCGGCATTGGCGGAGATCGACCGCGAGGCGCACATTCTCAGTTCCTGGGATCCGCGGAGCGAATTCAGCAATTGGTTTCGCACCAAGGATCGGCCCGTCCGCGTTTCACCCGAATTATTTGAAGTGTTTAGTTTGTTCGACAAGTGGCGAGAGATGACCGGTGGCGCTCTCGATCCCTCCGCAGAGACGATTACCCGAGTTTGGAAGCGTGCCGCTGCTGAAAAGCGCCTTCCAACACAATCCGAATTGGATGCCGCCGTAGTCAGCGTTCGCAGAGTCCATTGGACTCTTGATCCCGTGAATCAGACGGCGACGCACACGAGCGATGCGCCTCTCGCGCTCAACTCTTTCGTGAAAAGTTACATCGCGGGACGCGCCGCGGATGCAGCGCTGAACGCATCCGGCGCGCAAGGACTGGTCATCAACATTGGCGGAGATTTAATAGTGCGTGGCGATTGGCAGGAACCGATCGACGTGTCCGATCCGAAATCGGATGCGGAAAATGGTGCGCCCATTGCGCACCTCATTGTTCGAGATCGCGCTGTAGCTACCAGCGGCGATTACCGGCGCGGCGTAGAGATTGAGGGGCGCCACTATTCGCATATCGTCGATCCGCGCACTGGAATGCCTGCGGACCAAATCATAAGCTCTACGGTCATCGCGCAGTCTCCAGCAATTACGGGCGCGCTGGCCACTGCCTTTTCTGTGCTCACTCCGGAAGAAAGCGCGCGTGTTGCGGCTTCCGTGCCCGGCGTGGAATATCTGCTGGTAAAGAAAGATGGCGAAAGAATCGTGAGCGCGGGTTGGAGTTCGTATGAAGCAACTCCTGCGCCGCGCATGGCCATGCGCACGCCTGCTGCGACGTACAAGATGGTTTCTTCGCAGTCCGGTGGCGCGAAATGGGACCCGAAATATGAATTGACCGTTTCCATTGAGCTGAGTTTGATTGAGGGTTACCGCATTCACCGGCCCTACGTTGCTGTATGGATTGAGGACGAAAATCATGCTCCTGTGCGCACGATTTCCGTATGGTTTGGGAAATATAAATATCTGAACGAATTGCGCGCATGGAGCCGCGATGAAAGCACGCGGTCCACGAGCGAAGATACGCACATCCTGAATTCCGTTTCCAGCGCCACTCGACCTCCCGGAAAATATACGTTCCAATGGGATGGCAAGGATGATGCCGGCAATCCGGTTAAGGCGGGGAAATATAACGTAATGATTGAAGCGGCGCGCGAGCACGGCTCCTATCAATTGTTGCATCAAGAGATGGATTTTAACGGTTCGCCCAAACAGTTCCAGTTTCCGGGCGGGATAGAGATTGCGTCGGCCACCATTGATTACCACAAAATCGTCCAATAGCCCGGGCGGAAACCCATCCGGATCCCCGCGCACACAATCGCTTGACCAACGTTATTTGCACTGGAAGCGCCGCTTCGCGCATCTCGCGCGGTGGCTGCACACGTATTTGTCCATGGTCAGCTTTGCCATTCTCCTATTTTTCGCGGTGACGGGCCTCACCTTAAATCACGCGGAGTGGTTCGATACTCATACGCGTCCCGCCATGTACCATGGCACGCTGAATAAAGCGTGGGTGAATGCTTCTGGTCCGGACGGCGTCGCGAAAGACGATCTCGTAAAGTATTTTCGCCAAACGCACCGGACGGAAGGCGCTCTCTCCGATCTACACGTGGATGGGGATCAATGTGAAATTTTATTTAAAGGACCCGGCTACGAAGCGGACGCGACCATCGATCGCGCAACAGGGAATTACGATTTAACGATCAGCCCGTTCAGCCTGGTTGCTCTGTTGAACGATTTACATAAAGGGCGGGACACCGGCAAAATCTGGTCGAACGTAATTGATTTTTCTGCTGTGCTGATGACGCTGGTTTCTCTGACAGGTCTGACGCTAATCTTCTTCCTCAACAAACGGCGTTTCTCAGGCTTATTGCTCGTGGTGGTTGGCGCGCTATTATGCTGGCTGGTTTATTCTTTTTGGGTTTCCTGATTTAAACGCCATTTTTCTTTAGCAAGAATTCGTTCACGGCTTGGGTAATTTCAGATGCGATTGTCACCGCTGCCTTTACGTCTTGGTTGTTTCTGGAAGCAGGGAAGCGTACGATGCGTTGGTTTCATTCCAAAACATAAAATGCAATTTTAGGCTGCGCATAGGGAGGAGTAGTCGCATGTGGAATCGGCTGGTAACTGGAACGCAGGTGCTCGTTGCGATGGTGAGCCTGTGTGGCGCTGTGCGCGGGCAAAGCAAGCCTCAGCAGGGGGCTGCGCCGCCCCCTGCGCCAAAAACGACGAGTGCAATCTCAGGCGCGGACATTTCCGGCGTATGGGATGGGATCCGCGGCAACTACGATTTCGCATCGTTCAGTAAGGGCGATCCGCCGATGACCCTGTGGGGAAAGGCGCAATTCGATGCCGCCAAACCTTCGCAGGGGCCTCGCGGCGTCTCTCTAAAAGAAACAACGGATATGGTTTATAAATGTTTTCCCCCGGGCATGCCATACATCTATCTGCAAATCTTCCCCATGCAAATCGTGCAGACACCCAAAGAAGTAATCGAAATTTTTGAATACGACCATAACGTGCGCCATATTTATATCGACGGGCGCAAGCATCCGGACGATTTGACGCCCACCTATAACGGCCACTCCATTGGCCACTGGGAAGGCGATACGCTGGTCGTAGACACAATCGGCATGAACGGAAAACTTTGGCTGGATCGCCTGGGCCATCCGGAGAGCGACCAGATGCACATCGTCGAGCGAATCCATCGCGTGGACGAAAAAACGTTGCAGGTGGACTTCACGTTTGACGATCCCAAAGCCTATCCCAAGCCGTGGACGGCTGTGCTGAAGTTCCGTGCGCGTCCGGACTGGGACATCATGGAACTCATCTGCGAGGATAACATCGAGTTCGAAAGCTTCGAAAAATAGGCGAACCTTTCATTCGAAATAGTAATTTTGTGCGCGGATACCTATCTACCTGCAGTGACGCCACTCGCTCGGCTGTGGCACTATGCAAAGGGCTACAACTCACGGGGAGAAGAAAATGAACCTGAAGAATGCAACAGCATTGATCACAGGCGGAAGCAGCGGGATTGGACGAGCCATTGCGCAATCGCTTGTGGCAAGCGGCGCGCGTGTGGCGATCACCGGACGCGATGAGAAAAAACTCGCGGAGGCGGCCAAGGAATTGGGCGTGCATCCGATACATGCCGATGTTTCGGTCGAGGCGGATGTCGAGCGCACCTACAAAGAAGTTCTGCAAAAATTTGGCGATCTGGATATTCTCGTGAACAACGCAGGAAGCGGCGTGTTCAAGAACCTGGTCGATATGGGCAAAAAAGAATTTGAGCAAACATTTGCCACGAACGTCACAGGTCCAATGCTGATGGCGCGCGAAGCGGCCAAACATTTCGTAAAGAAGCAGAAGGGAAACATCGTGAATATTTCTTCGACCGCGGGCCTGCGTGGCGCTCCGAACGGCACCGCTTACTACGCCAGCAAATTTGCGCTGCGCGGCATGACGGAATGCTGGCGCGCGGAACTCAGGAAATATAATGTCCGCGTGATCCTCGTAAATCCGAGCGAAGTGGTCACCAATTTCTTTCAAACGGCGGGGCTGCCGCAAAAAGCAAATGCGAGCAAGCTGCGCGGAGAAGATATTGCCTACGTGGTAAAAGCCATGCTGGAAATGGACGACCGCGGTTTCGCGCCCGAGGTATCCATCTTCGCAACGAATCCGCAGGATTAATAATTAGCCATAAAAATGGAGCGCTTTAAGGAGCACAGTCTTCAGCCTGGGGGTTTGGTCTTTGTAGCGCAGGCGTCCCGCCGGCTGTTTTGTGCTGCGTTGCGATAACTCAAACCCGCCGGCGAGACGCCGGCGCTACGAAGGACTAACACCCGCAGGCTGAAGCCCGCGCCGCTAAATGCCAACCCACTTGCTACTTGATATTATTTTCCTTGCCTTCTTTTACGTAGGCCACTGACGTAGCAATGTGATTCCTGCTGTGAATTGATTTTTTCTTGGCCAGATGCGCAAACATCTGGATGCCAAAGCCGCCGTCCAAATCATCCGTAATTCTTTTTTTCCAGGGACGCCGTATAATTTGCGTTGTGAGGCGGCGCGTGATGCGCGGCTGCGTCATGATGTGGGCGGCAAGCTGTTTTGCACGATCGAGAAGCCGGTCGTGGGGCACAACTTCATTCACCAATCCATATGCGAGCGCTTTTTTTGCGTCAATCGCCTGACCGGTGAGCAGGGCATAGGCTGCGCGTTTCGTACCCAAAAGTTCCATGAAGCAACTGTGAATGCCGTCGCCCGGAACAGAGCCGATGTCGTAGTGCAGGTCGAAAATGACGGCGTCCTCGCTGCAAATCGAAATATCGCACATGGGACAAATTTCCGTGTGAAAGCCCGGCCCATTCAGCACGCCAATCGTGGGAATTTCCAAATCATTTATTAGCGAACTGACGTTGATCCGGCCGTCCTTGTAAGCGTATTCGTACGCCCAGTGCTGCAAATCTTCCTGTTCCAACTTAAAGCCTTCGGGGTCCGCGTCCATCATGAAATCTTCGCCGGACCCTGTAAAAATCATCACTTCGTTCTCGGGGTCCGCGCCAATTGTTTTAAATAGCTGACCCACGGAGCGATGATTTTCGACGCTTAACTGGATGGGCCCGCCCGCCGTGTGCGCTTCCACGACGATCACTCCGTCTTTGCTGCGCTCTATTTTGTAATGCTGCTTGAATCGTTCTTTGTATTCCTCAAACTTGGGCGTGGGAATAAAATCCACGAGCGACATATCCGAATCTCCTTTTTACCAGCGAGGTGGCGCCGGCATCCCGCCGGCGGTTTTTCAAATGTTTGGCCAAAGTAAATTGTCTAAAGAAGGCCAGACCGACCGCACTCCATTACGATTTAGTTTTCAGCCCAGCATTCCGAGCGATGACTTGCGTCACACTCGACCAGTCCATTTCACCCTGCCCCTGCGCGATCCCCGAAAGCAAATGATCGTGAATCAGGCTAGCGAGCGGCATGGGAGAAGCAACTTCTTCAGAAGCCGCCAGCACCAGCCGCACATCTTTCAATCCCAGCTTCAACGCAAATCCCGCCGGCTCGAATTTCTCCTGCGCGATCATGCGACCGTAGCCGGTAATAACCTGCGATCCAAAAAGGGAATGCATGACGTCAAGGAACGTCTCGGGGGCGACGCCAGCTTTCCGTAGAGTCGCGTAAGCCTCTCCCAATGCTTCAATGGCGCTGATCACCATGAAATTCCCACATACTTTGGCCACATTCGCTTGCCAGGGTTCCGTACCCATGACGAACGTCTGGCGCCCAATAGCGTCAAAGAGGGGCTGGCAGCGTTCCACAAGTTCGGCAGGCCCTGCGACCATCACGACCAGATTCTTGCTTTCCGCCGCATCCGGCCGTCCGAAAACGGGCACGCTCAAATATCCTTGCTTGCGTTGCGCATGTTCCGCGGTCAATCGGCGCGCCAGCGCCGTGCTGATCGTGCTGTGCGACAGGTGAACGCAACCCTCCTTCATGACGGAGGCAGCGCCATTTTCCCCGAAAATAATCTGCTCAAGCGCGTGATCGTCGGCGACCATGGTCATCACTGCATCCGCGTCCCGCGCCGCGTCCGCCGGAGAATTCGCCACGCGCGCTCCGTCCGCGCCCAGCGCCTCCGCCTTTTCGCGGCTGCGGTTATAGACAGCCAAAGAGTGTCCTGCGCGAAGCAAGTTGCGCGCCATCCCGGCGCCCATTTTCCCCAGTCCAATAAATGCGATTTTCATAGCCGTCAGCATAGCGATTCCATTGGGCAGAGCCAAGCGAATTTCATCTTTCGCCTCGACCAGCTTCCAGAATGCACCAAAGACAAATTTCAACTTGAATTAATTTGTGGTGATCTTTGTCTTAATCAGGTGAAATGCCGATGGAAATCGGTTCGCATATTTTCTAAGAATGGTGCACGGCCTGCTCTGTTAGTTTGGCCACTAAAGCGAGATCTTATTGGCGTGCTTGCCCAGACCCACGCGGATTGACTGGACCATGAAAAATGGTCTATTCTCCGCACAAACAGAACGGTTGTATCGAAATGAAATGGGCCTGCCCGGAAATTGAACAGATCCAGAATTTAGATTCGTACAAACCTTCGGCTAGTGTAAATTGCCAAGGTCGGACGAACTATCTTCCTCATGGAGGTCGCGCGGGGAGCCAAGTTTCCCATTCCTCTTCGCCGTCCAGATTTTAAAAGTCATTCTTGTCTACAGTCGTCGGAGGCCTGGCCTATGAGATTTCATCGCGCCTTCTTCCTATTTCCACTCTGCATATTCCTGTGCTCACTTATGGGGTTGCTAGCCCCTCCTTTAGCCGCAGTTCCGGCCCAACCGCCGCAAAGTTCTTCCGCTAAAGATTCCCCAGTCGTGGAGGAAGCATCCGTTCCGGGGCCGATGCGTTCATTTCTGCGGATGGCCGCCATCAGCCAGCAAATCACGCCTGAAGAGGTGCTGCCGCTGCTTGCCCGCAACGTAGTTATGAGTGGTTATGTAGTTGGCAGACCTACTCAATTCCTGGTGCTCCTGAATTGGTACCTGGACCAGGCTCGGGAACTGGAGGCTCTTGCGGGGCGTGGAGAAGTCCTTCAGGTTACAAATTGCGAGGATGCTAAACCTCTTCTCGCAATTCTCGGTTACAGGCTGCAAATGTCCTGCGGGCCTGACGCCGCACTGGAGACTGCGGATGCCAACCGGGCGTTCCTCACCGTCAATTCCGGATTCCCTTTAGCGGATTTGGAGGATTCATTGCGGGAAGGGAAGCCGTTTGAAACTCCCTACGCACCCACAAAAGTGCCCATCCTTTACAAAACTTCGGATTGGGTTCCGTCTAAGAAAAATTCTAATCGAGGCGTAGTCGATGCGATTTTGCGGGATCCCAATCTGGCCCGCCTCTATTGGGCAATGTCCCGTATGGACTCGGAAACCAGTCAATTTTTATGGCAATCCCTGGGGCTAAAGAAACTCATCTTAGTCGCGCCCGTAATGGACTTTTATGGAAGCCAAATCAGCGTCCGGTCCGGCCGTGTCCTCGTACCGGGAGGAACACCGGCGGAATCCGCCTGGAAGGATCTGATCGGTGCGAATCCGCGTTCCCCGGCGGATTTCATTTCGCGGCTCTTGAGCAAAGATGGTGGATGGGCGGCATCGTACTTTGACACTCTCTCGCGTGTCGGCCCATCGCAACAGGCCTATTTCGTATCGCCTCGCCGTTTGCAGCGATTGTATGACGCGCTTCGTGGACATGACATAAATCCTCTTCCCACCAAGCATTCTTTTCGTCCTGACCCCGGCCTGTTTTTGCTGGAGACGCGGCTGCTTATCGATCCGAATGGCCAACCACACATTCCCGGAAGCATAGAAGTCTGGAAAGAGGTTTTGCGCCGAAAAGTGGATTCCAAGCTCGTCCGTGAGTGGGGAGATAAAGCCAGCAATTGGAACAATCCCGACCAAGTTATGGAAGGAATGGTGGGCGTGACCCGCTATCCGATGCCGGATGGTCCGGTCTACAACTTTTTAATGCTCACGGAGATCGATCGTAATCGCGCCCCCAACGAGCAGCTCACTATTCCGACTGCACGGCTCCTTGCGGAAAAATTTCCGCTTTTTGGCGATCAGTATCCAATGTTTGCGGAATTTCCCTCGTTAACAAATGAATCCATCACTCGCTTTATGACGGTGGCCGAGGGACTGAATCAGATTCCCGATCGTCTTACGCGCACCGATGCTCTGGGAATGATGCAAGCCAATGTTGGGCTGTGGGAAATACTTGCCCGGCAAGGTGAAATTCCGGATGCCCTGCTGAATGACGCCTGGCAAAAAGTCCTCATTCCATTCAGCACGCTGCATTCTTCCGAACAGGTTTACCAAGCCGGGCGAGCGTCCCTCTCAGAACTCTTGCGCGCCGCCACTGGAAAAACAGCTTTATCGCAGGATCAGCTCTTTGCTTTGCTCGCAGGCCCGGAGCAATACACCAAAGAGGGACAACAGCTGCGATTACAGATGGCTAGAAGAATGCAGCAGGTCATGGACGACCAGCGCCTCGTTTCTCTGGACACTCTAGTCTCACTAGGCGATGGCCTCGACCAAATGTCCAAAGGCAAGCAAGTCGCCGATTCGCTGCTGCCTCTCGCCGGGGAGCTCCGCGAATTTGAGCTGCCCAAACCTCTCTTCACCAAAAGTGAAAGGAATGAGTTTGCTGGAGGGATTTACAGCAATCGCCACACTGCCTTGCAGATGCGAACTGATTTAATTCGCATCATTAAATCTCCTGCCGGCCCTGCGGAGTTCGTCCAAGCGCAAGCCTTGCTCACTCCCTTTTTACGGGACACTTTAGTGGGACTTAATTACGCCTACTACGAGCCGCCCGGCGCGCAGATGATTCACAATAACCCGCTGTTTGTCCGGTCCCATGATTTTTCAGGCGGCGATTATTCGGGAGAGGCCGCGACGGCCAGCGATCAAGTGTGGCGCTCCCCGCGCATTTTTGGCCGTGGATGGACGGCCAGCGGAGGCGCTCATCTGATCGGCTCCATGGCCGATCTACCCTATGCACTTGCGCGCGTGGAGCAGGATTTTATCGTGCCCCAAAATGTTCAGTCCCTCATCTGGGAAGATTTGGTTCCCGGACTCCTTACGAGCGCTGTATTGCCGCGTTGGTGGAGCGTCAGCCGAAATGAGATGCACGCGGTGGCCCTGTACCAACGTACAGGAGAAGAGTTGCTGAGTTCCGCTGCCAAAGATACAAAACTGCGTGAACAAGTCATTGGCATTATTTCCGATCGCCTGCTTCCCCAAAGATTGGAGCAAATTGAGGCAGCTCTGCGCGCAGGACAAGACGAAGATGCGCTGTCCCTTATGGCTCCGGCAGAAACTTTTTATTTGGCCGCTGAATTCCGTCGCAATCATGCATCGGAGAGACAAGCCTGGGGGCCGTCAGGAAACGAATTGGATGAAGTGCTGGCGCGTTACCCCATTGAGACAAATTTGGATCGCATCTCGCAGGATTTTGGCGTTCCTCATCCAGCTTTGGCGCAAAACTATCATCGCGAGTTGATGACCATGAAGCCCATCCCGACGTTTCTCTATTATTCGAGCCGACTCATGGCGGAATCCTGGGATTCGGGGAATCTCTACTGGGGCCGTTTGGCGGATGAGATGGGATATTCGCCCATGATGCTCAACATCCTCGTTCCGGAATTAACCCGCCGCATGGTGGAGCAGACGTTCGCTTCGCATCTGGAAGATTGGTCCGCTATCTTGCGCGCGATGCATGAAACGGGGGATGAATTCCGGCAAGGAAAAATTGCGTCGTTAGCCAGGAAGAGTCCGTCGGCGGGTCTCTGAAACATTGGCAATCCCAGGTCTGAGTTTTTAGGATAAAGATGAATTAATGAAAATTATCTGGAGAGTTTTCGAGGGGAATATGGCAAAACGCTACGGGTTCCTAGTCATGATTATTTTGACTTTCCTTTCCATCGGCGTGGCGTGGCTCTCCGCTCAGGAGCCGGGCCAGAATAATAATGAAGGAAGCGTCATCCGCGTCGTCGTTTCCATGGTGCAGTTGAACGTGGCAGTAACCGATGAAAAAGGGAATTATGTGACCACGCTGGACCCTTCGGATTTCACCGTGGCTGAAGATGGCATTCCGCAAAAAATGGCTTCCTTTGAAGAAGGGAATGCGGCTCCCCGAGCCTTGCTTAACTCCGCGCTGGATTCTAGCCAACCCAAAGCGCCTGACAATGCCGCGGCTCCCGAACTACCTCAATCTGGCGTGCTGCGTAGGGGAAACCAATCGGATTCTCTCGATGCCATTGCATCTTCCGTAAGCGGCTCCAATGTTTTCATTCTGTTTGACACCAGCAATTACATGTTTCACGGACGAGGTTTCGTTTTTGCCCAGGATTCCATCGCGGAATTTGTGAGGTCGCTCGACCATCCTTACCAGGTCGCATTTTATTCTTACAGCCGCAACATCTATCGCGCCGCTTCGCTGACCTCGGATCGTTCGCAGGTCATACGCGGCGTGCGCGAGACCACCAATGGCGACGATTCCGCGCTTTATAACGCGTTGCTCATGACGCTGAAAGATGCCGCTCAACATACCGGCAGAAAAGTGGTGGTCGTTTTTTCCAATGGCCCGGATAATTCCAGCATGGTTTCTCCCGAAGATGTGGATGAGCTGGCGCAGTCCGAAGGCATCCCGATCTACATCATCAGCACACGCGAAGCGCAATTGAATGCCGCTTCCGCAGCCGTTTTCGCGCGCATGACGGCCAGCACGGGCGGGGAAGCATACTTTGCGAAAAGCTGGAAAGATCAGCGCGATGCTTTCAGCTCGATTCGCGAAGACCTGGCCCATCTATACTTCATGAGTTACTATCCGCAGCCTAACCCAAATCGCGGCTGGCGCGCCATTTCCGTGAAGCTCGCCAACCCAAAATACAAAAAATATCGCATCCGCACGCGAAGCGGCTACCGTCCCATTCCCGCTCGCATCAATACGGAAATTCCAGCATCCGAACAATAGATTTTCCTGGTTTCCGGGCCCCCCTTGGCAATCCCGCCCGGCCGCGCAATACATAATTGCCCTTAGAGTTGCTCGCTTTGCCTACTGTACCTTCGTCCAGTAGTAATTTTCAGGGCGTATCCCTAAGCTGTTTGTGACTAGACCATTGCACTGGGTGCCGGCCGTTATCCGCGCAGGGAAGAGACCGATCCATGGATAGAAGGAAATCGGCGATCTTGGCAAATCGTGGAACCGCTCCAGATGGATCCAAGGCGGAAAGAAGAAAGGCCCAGCGCTTTCCTGTTGCTGTGCCAATAGAAGCAAGCTGGCGCAATTCCGAAGGCATCCCCGTATTAGTTCAGGCCGTCGCGAAACAAGTGAACGCGAACGGCGGCTTCCTGGAAATGGGCATTCATCCCAGCGTAGGCATCCGCATCACTCTTACAAATTTTCTTTCCGCGGAATCGGCGGAAGCTCGCGTGCTCGCCACGCCAAATTCGAGAGAAGGCGTTTCGCACGGCATAATTGTGGAGTTGATTACGCCGAGCGATAGCTTCTGGGGCGTCAATCTGCAGGTTAAGAAAACGAGCGTCGAACTCCAAAAACTCGAAAAAGCGCTTCAGGCGGAAGGAATCGATTTCCGTTTG
>Ga0182024_10013303_pt1 | contig 16093 bp, 10 predicted proteins | sample P32metaG_FD_120480 | JGI IMG/M metagenome (GOLD analysis project Ga0182024, IMG submission 120480) | Permafrost microbial communities from Stordalen Mire, Sweden - P3-2 metaG (Illumina Assembly) | ecosystem: Environmental > Terrestrial > Soil > Wetlands > Permafrost | place: Sweden: Stordalen... | reverse complement strand
GGGAATGGGTGGTGCGCGGCGTGGACCGCGTGGATGAGAAGCGGCGTCAGATCTGGTTCCGCGCCGGCGGCATTTATCCTAATCAAGACCCGTATTACATCCATTACTGCCGCGTCAACTTCGACGGCACGGGCCTGACGCTCCTCACGGAGGGCGACGGCACGCACAAGGTCGAGTATTCGCCGGACGGCCGGTTCCTCATCGACGCCTATTCGCGCGTGGACCTGGCGCCCGTGACCGAGCTGCGGCGCGCGGACGACGGCAAGCGCGTGTGCGAGCTGGAACGGGCGGACATGAGCGCCCTGCTGGCGACCGGCTGGAAGGCGCCGGAGCGGTTCGCCGCCAAGGGGCGGGACGGCAAGACCGACATTTTCGGCGTGATCTTCCGGCCGACGGACCTCGACCCGACGAGGATATACCCCGTCGTCGAGGACATTTACGCCGGGCCGCAGGACTCCTACGTTCCCAAGCGGTTCCAGTCGTTTTACGGCCCACAGGCGCTCGCGGAACTCGGTTTTGTCGTCGTTCAGATCGACGGCATGGGCACGTCGAACCGTTCCAAGGCGTTTCACGACGTTTGTTGGAAGGACCTCGGCGACGCCGGTTTCCCCGACCGCATCCTCTGGATGAAGGCGGCGGCCGCGAAGTACCCGTATCTGGACCTGACCCGCGTGGGCGTTTACGGCGTCTCGGCCGGCGGCCAGAACGCCCTGGGGGCGCTGCTGTTTCATCCCGAGTTCTACAAGGTCGGGACGGCGGCGTGCGGCTGCCACGACAATCGCATGGACAAAATCTGGTGGAACGAGCAGTGGATGGGCTGGCCGGTCGGCCCGTGGTACGCGGAGCAGTCCAACGTAACGAACGCCCATAAACTACAGGGTAAGTTGCTGCTGATCGTCGGCGAAATGGACCATAATGTCGATCCGTCATCGACCATGCAGGTCGTCAACGCGCTCATCAAGGCCGGCAAGGACTTCGACCTGCTGGTGGTCCCCGGCGCCGACCACGGGATGGGCGGACCCTACGGCGAGCGCCGGATGCGCGATTTCTTCGTCCGCCATTTGCTCGGCGTCGAGCCGCCCGACCGCAACGCCGTCGGCGTCCCCGCCGACGCGGCCGCGCGATCCGGGCGGTGAGTGCCGCGTCCCCTCCGACCTGCCGCCCGCCGCGAGATCCATCATGCCAGACCTCCGCACCGCATCGGCTTTCGCCGTCTCTTATCTTCTGTTTTTGACCGCGTCCTCTAGCCGCGGCCAGGCGTTTATCGAACGCATCGCCCCGCCCGTGGTCGAGCGCGGCAAGACGACGCGCGTCACTTTCGTCGGCGCCCACCTGGACCAGGCCATCGACCTATGGACATCCTTACCGGCGGCCAAGGTGCGGGCGACGCCCGTTGCGGGAGGCGACGGGGGCCCGGCCGTATTCGACGTGACGGCGGCCGACGATGCCCCGGTGGGCGTTTGCGGCGTGCGCGTGGCGACGGCCGGCGGTCTGAGCAATGTCCACCTCTTCCTCATCGACGACCTGCCGGTTCGGGCCGCCCCGACGGCCGAAAAGGGTCCGCCCAAGGTGGCGCTGCCGGCCGCGCTGTGGGGCGTGTTCCGCGAGGCGGAGGTGGACCGCTTCGCCGTCGATGTGACCGCCGGCCAGCGCGTCAGCTTCGAGGCGGTCGGCAACCGCTTCGGCACGGACGCCGACCCGCTGGTCACCGTCCGCGACGCCGGCGGCCGCATCGTGGCCGAACACGACAACGACCCCGGCCTCTACTTCGATTGCCGGTTTGAACACGTCTTCAAGGACGCCGGAACGTACACCGTGGAGGTGCGCGATTCGCGCTTTCACGGCTCGGAGAATTGGCAATACGTCCTGCGCATGGGTCGTTTCCCGGCGGCGCGGACGGCGCTGCCGACGACGGTGCGGCCGGGAAAGCACGTATACCTGCGTCTGCCGGAAGTGGACGCGACGATCGGTTTCGACGCGGCGGCCGACTTGCCGGCGGGGCCGTTCTTCGCCGCGCTGCGTCGGCCCGACGACGAGGGATCGGCGTGGGTTCCGCTGGAGGCGGCCGACGCCGACGTGACCGTCGAGCAGGAGCCGAACGACACGATTGAGCAGGCCACGCCGGCCAAAATTCCCGGCGTGCTGTGCGGCGTCCTGGGAGTGCGCGGCGACCGTGACTTCTTCCGGCTCGACATGACGGCCGGGCAGAAGGTTCGCATCCGCGGCGAGGCGCGGCCGTTCAACTCGCCGGCCGACCTGGAACTCGTACTCACCGACGCCAAGGGGAAGGAGCTGCGCCGCGTCAACGATGTCAACCAAGAGGAGGTCGTAAATCTGGAGTTCACGGCCCCGACCGCCGGCGCCTACGGCCTGCTGGTCCGCGACCTCGGCCGCGACGGCGGCCCGGCGTGTACCTACCGCCTGGACGTGCGCTCAGGGCCGCGGCTGGCCGCCACCGCCGACGTGGAGGGGCTGACCGTACCGCGCGATTCGTACCAGCCCGTGCCGCTGACGGTGGTCCGCACGGACTACGCGGGGCCGGTGGCGCTGACGCTCACCGGCGCACCGCCGGGCGTTTCATTGACGCCGAATGAGGTCCCCGCGGGCGTGGATGCGATCGTGTGCAAGCTGGCCGCTGCCGCGGACGCGCCGGTTGGCGTTTATTCCGTTCGCCTCTTCGCCCAACCGGCGGGACAGGCCGACGCGCCGCGCATCCTCGTCCGCACGCGCCCGCTGATCGACCGGCAGCGGGTCAACGTGGACCTGATCCCCTACGCCCTCCGCGAGGACCAGCGCCGCCTACCGCCGTCGCTGACGGATCGGCTGGCGCTCCAGGTGACGCCGCCGCCGCCGTTCACGATGGAGTTGCCCGAAAAGCTGGTTACGTTGGCCCGCTATCAGCACGCCGATTTCCCGATCGTGACCACGCGGGCCGACGGCTTCGACGGGCCGATCACGTTCGCCGCCCACGGAGGCCAGCTTGGCGACAAGGAAGAGTTGCGATCACATATATACGCCGAGTTTCCACGAGCCTCAACGACCTTGCCCAAAATCATGGGGACGTTGTACTCGCGCAACCTGGCGACCGTGGCCAAGGCGCGAATCGACGTGGAGGGCGTCGCCGTTTTCCGGGGCCGCCGCGTCGCACTGACGCGGACGTTCGACCTCGACCTGCGCACGGCGTTCGCCGTGAGCGCGGAGCCGGCCACCGTATCGCTGTTGCCGGGCGGAACGGCTAAGGTGCGGCTGCTGGCCAACCGCGTGCCGACCTTCGACGGCGAAGTAACGGTCCAGTTGTCCAAGGTCCCCGGCGTGACGGCGCCCGAATCGGTCGTGATCCCGCACGGTCAGGCAGCGGTGGAAGTGGAACTGAGGGCGGCGGCCGACGCGGCGCCGAACAAGGTCCAGGTTCAGCTGTCGGCCAACGGCGTCGTGGAAAAGTACGAGGAGGAACAGCGCGGGGGGAAGATCGACGTAGAGGTGCGCAAGCCGGAAGGGCTGAAGAAATAGCGCCGGCCGCGGCCGAACGCAGGGACACCTTCGCCCGGCGTATTATTTGGATTTGCCTCCGGCCAAGTCCCAGACCACGACCGTGCCGTCCCCGTCCGCCGTGACAAGGATGTCGCCGGTCCCCGATACGGCCGTCAGGCAGGCCGGCGCGGCCGCCACCTCCGACAGCTTGGCGCCCGTGGCGGCCGCGTAGCATCCCGGCCCGATGAACAGCCGGCCGTCCTTCGTAAAGGCCAGGCGGCCGCACGGCGCGGGCAACCGTTTCCTTTCCTCGCCTGTTCGCAAATCGATTAGGTGGATTTCCTTCTCGGTAAACGCCAGGACGCCGCCGTCCGGGGAAAAGGCCAGGTCCATCGGCCCGAACTCGGTCGGTGGGCCGAACACGCGCAATCTCTTGCCGCTCGCCATGTCCCAGAGGGCGAGCCGGGTCTTGCCGTCGGCTTCGCCGGCCGGGCCGAGTGCCGCGCCGAACCCCGAACCGCGATACTCCTTGCCCCCGTCGTTCGGACGCTTGGCCGCATCCCAGCCCGGCTCGCGGCGGATCGGCGCCGCCAGCGTCTTGCCGTCCGGGGAGAACTGGAAGGCGAAGCCGCCGCCTATGGCGTAGCCGTCGTAGCCGACGAACTTTCCCTTCTCCTCGCCGCTGACCGCGTCCCATAAATGGACGGTGAAGTTATCGCCGCCGGCGGCAAGCGTGTTGCCGTCGGGCGAATAGGCCGCGCACGTCGCCATACTTCCGACCCTGGCCGTCCGCCGTAGCTCGCGACCGGTCGCCGCCTCCAACACGCGGACGATGCCGTCGAACCCCGACGCCGCCACGGTCTTCCCGTCCGGCGACAGCGCCACGGAGGTCGGCCAGCCGCCGTTCTCCGCCGCCGGGGTGCGCCAACGCTGTTCCCCGGTGGCCGTTTCCCACGCGCGAACCGTCCCGTCTTGCCCGCCGGTGACGAGAAACCGGCCGTCGTCTGACAAGGCGAGTCCGCTGATCGATCCGGTGTGGCCCGACGCCGCGGGCAGTTGCCGTCCGGTCTTTACGTCCCATAAACTGACCCCGGCGCTGAGACAAACCAGCGTTTTGGAGTCAGGCGAAAAGCTCAAGTCCCAGACGGAGCTAGCGGACGCGCCCGTGAATCGCAACTTTCCGGTCACGGCGTCCCAAACCCGCAGGCGATAGTCCGCTCCTCCCGCGGCGAAGGTGCGGCCGTCGGGCGAGAAGGCCATGCAGTACGCGCCATTGGAGGCCCCGGCGAACCCGCCCCCATCCAACTCGACTGCGGCCGTCCGATCTCTGACGCGATATATTTTGAGGCCCGCTGGCAAGGCTTTCCCCGTGGCGCCGTCCGCGCGTAAGGTCGGCACGGCGATCATCCGCCCGTCGGGAGAGAACGCAAAGGGGCCTGCGCAGGTCGTGGCCCGGTCGAAGTGCCAGATTTCCCGCCCAGTTATTACGTCCCACGCGCGGACGACATCCCCGTAGGCGGCGGAAGCGACGGCGCTTCCGTCCGGGGCGAAGGCGACGGAGTCGATCACCGGCGCGTGGGGCGGCGGCGGCAGCGAATCTCGCATCGGAGCGGCCGGGGGCGGCGGATGGGCGGCCAGGAAGGGCAATTGCTTGCCGGCCTCCACGTCCCAGAGAAGCACTTCGCCCTGCCAGGTTCCCACGGCCACAGTTTTCCCGTCTGGTGAGAGAGCAAAGCATCGGATGTCCGAGCCGCCCGGAGTGATGCACCGGACCATCTTCCCGTCGGCCTGGCTCACGACGCGCAAGGCCTTTGCGGGCGACGTGGTGAAATCCGGCATGACGAAATAGCGGCCGTCGGAAGTGGTGCGGATCGGCCAGCCGCAGCCCTGCGCGGCCAGATACCGCCGGACCAATTTCCGGGTCGCCAAGTCCCAAACGCGGAACTCGGTGTTGCCGGCGGTCACCAGGGTATTGCCGTCGGCGGAAAAGAAGGCGCTAAGGGCGCCCGGATCCCGGAGGTCCAAGCCGCCGAGGCGGCGGACGGCCCCGGAGGGGAGGACGTAATACGCCTCCACGTCGCCCATCCCGCCGCTATCGGCCGGTCCCTTGCCGGACATGCCACAGCCGACGAGGGCGAACGACCCCAAGACGACCGCCGAAAGGCGGCGGGTGGTCCAACCTGAAAGGGATAGCGGATGAAGGTGATGGATAATGGTACGATTCTCCGAGGGGTGCTCGACGCGAGCGGACGTCTTCTGCCGATGATAGCGAAGGGGCGAGCAGCGGGGCAATGACAACCCAGTATGCAGCCGCCGTCCGTCTTCCTTCGTCTGGCGTTCGCTCGCGCCGCGCCTTATCATCTCCTATACGGTGCGAACTACCGACCCCGACCTCGATCACTCACGGAACTTCCGCATGTCCCCGCGCATCTCGCGGCGCACGTTCCTCGCCGGGGCGGCCGGGCTGGCGACGGGCGTCTCGGGCGTCCTTCTGGCTAACCGCTTCCTCACCACGCCGCCGTTCACCGGGGCCGCGAAGGAAGTCGCCCGGCCACGGTACGCCATGCCGGGGCCGTTCCCCGGCCGCGTCGTCGAGGTCCGACGCGCCGACGCCGTGTCTTCGGACAACGTCGTCAACCGGGACGCCGTCTCCGCCATGCTCGACCGCGGCATGACCGAGCTGACCGGCGCCGACCCCGGCGACGTGCAGGCCGCCTGGGGACGCTTCTTCCATAAGGGCGATGTCGTCGGCATTAAAGTCAACCCCGTCGGCCGCAAGGCCAGGGCCGGCGATCGCCACGCGCTGCCCAACGCCGTCGGCGCCATTTCCAGCCCCGCCCTGGTCGTCGAGGTCGTGCGCCGCCTCCAGGGGGCCGGCGTCGGCCCCGAAGACATCGTCGTCTTCGAGCGCTACGCCCAGGAGTTTATCGAAGGCGGCTACGCCGATCTGGTGGAGCGCGAGCTGCCCGGCGTCCGCTGGGCGGCGTCGGCCGTCTCCTACAGCGACAAGCAGGTGGACGTGACCGGCTTCGACGACGGCCGCGACGGCGAACGGCTTTCCGTCGAGGCGCAGCGGCGCGTGACCGGCTACGACCCGGACGTCTTTACGGTGATGGGCTTCTGCGCCCCCGAGCACAAGGACGACGAGCGCCGTTACCGCTCGCACTTGTCGATGATCGTCACGCGCATGGTGGACAAGCTCATCACGCTGCCGGTGCTCAAGGACCACCGCTCGGCCGGCGTCACGCTGTCGCTCAAGAACATGTCGCACGGCATGAACAACAACGTCGCCCGCAGCCACCTCGTCGGAATCCCCCACGGGCTGACCGGATCGGCCCGGCTCATGGGGCCGAACCAGTGCAACACGTTCGTCCCGCAGGCCGTTTCGCAGACCGCCTTGCGAGAAAAAGCCACTTTGCACATCCTCGACGGTCTGATCGGGGTCTACGAGGGCGGGCCGAAGAACTGGAACAAGACGTGGGCGACGTGGCGGCGGCGCAGCCTTTACTTCGCCACCGACCCGGTGGCCCTGGACCACGTCGGCTGGGATTGCATCGACGCCGTGCGCGCCGAGAACGGCTGGGCGCCGGTCGCCCGGATGGGCCTGCTGCAACAGTCGCCGGCCTCGTCGTCGGCCACCGGCATGGCCCCGTTCGGCGGCGGCCTGCTGGGCGGCGCCACACTGTACGAAGCGGCCCAGAACATGGAGGCCGGCCGGGAATCCGAAGAATTGAACATGCGTCAACCCGAACACATCATCCTGGCGGGCGAACTCGGCCTCGGCGTCTTCCCGCGCGAGCAGATCGAACACCGCTGTGTCGTACTGCCGGCCTAGCACCAATCGTTACAAGAGAGTTTAGCGATGAAGAAATCCTTCCTCCTGGCGGCGGCGATCCTGAGCGTATCGTCCGCGCTCGCCGACGAAGGGCCGCCGCGGCCGTTGATCGAGGGGCTAAAGAACCCCGCGTCCGTCGCCGTCGGCCAGGGCGGCAAGGTCTACGTCGCCGTCGCCGGGGAGTCCGGCAAAAACGACGACGGGGCCGTGCTGCTCATCGAGAACGACAAGGCCGTCCCCTTTGCCGCCGTCGCGGACAGCCCGAGGGGCATAGTCGCCTACCAGCAGTGGCTTTTCGTCGCCGGTCGCAAGCGCGTCTGGCGGATCGACAAGACGGGCCTGGCCGAAAGTTTCGTCGCGCCCAACGCCTTCCCCTCGGAGCCGCAATCCCTTGGTGGGCTCGCCGCGGACCAGGAGAGCGGCATGATCTATGTCAGCGATTCCGGCGACGCCAAGGGCAAGGGCGCAGCGATCTACCGTATCACGCCTCTTGGGTTGGCAAGCCTCCTTGTCGATGCGAAAGGGCCGGCCGCGCCGCGCCGGCCGGGGGCTTTGGCAATGGACGGCGCCTCGCACCTGCTGGCGGCCGACGCCGACTCGGGAGAGCTGGTTCGGATCAAATTGGCCGACGGCACATCGGAGAAAGTCGCGGACGGCCTCGGCGCGGTCGCCGGCCTGGCGTGGGACCACCACGGCCGGTTGTTCGCCTGCGACGGCGAGGGCGGCCGGCTCCTGGTCATCCCGCACCCCGGCGATAAGCCGGCCGTGCCGGCCAAGGGGTTCCGGGACGCCGCCGCCCTTTGCCTGGACGCTTCCGGCGCGCGGCTCCTCGTCGCGGATCGAAAGGCGGGAACGCTGACCGCCGTGGCCGCCGCCGTCCCCGGCGCCGAAGTGGACGGGCGGCCGCTGCCGCTGGAAACCGCCGTCGCCTTTCCCGATCTGCAATGGGAAGGGTGGAAGGCCGAAACGGACGACGGCAAGCCGAACCCGCTGCGGCCCATCGTGCTGACGCACGCCGGCGACGGCTCCGACCGCGTCTTCGTCGCCACCGAACACGGCGTCGTCCACGTCTTCCCCAACGACCAGAAGGCGACGAAAACCAAGGTGTTTCTCGACCTGCGCGACCGCGTCTCCTACGACGACCAGAAGAACGAGGAGGGGTTTCTCGGACTGGCGTTCCACCCCAAGTACAAGGAAAACGGCCAGTTCTTCGTCTTTTACACTACGAAAAAGGCGAAGTTAACCAACGTCGTCTCGCGCTTCAAGGTGAGCAAGGACGACCCCGACCGGGCCGACCCGGACTCCGAGGAAGAGCTATTGCGGATCTCCAAACCGTACTGGAACCACGACGGCGGCGCGATGGGTTTCGGCCCGGACGGCCGGCTCTACATCTCGCACGGCGACGGCGGCCTCGGCAACGACCCGCACGACAACGGCCAGGACCGCGGCGCGCTGCTCGGCAAGGTGCTGCGCATCGACGTGGACCACAAGGACGACGGTAAAAACTACGCGGTCCCGAAAGACAACCCGTTCGTGGACAAGCCCGGCGCCCGCCCGGAAATATGGGCTTACGGACTACGCAATGTCTGGAGAATGTCGTTCGACCGCGCCACCGGCCGGCTGTGGGCGGGCGACGTGGGGCAGAACCTTTTTGAAGAGATCGACCTGATCCGGCGCGGCGGCAACTACGGCTGGAACCGGCGCGAGGGCCGCCACCCCTTCGGCGCGAGGGGGACCGGCCCGCGCGAGGATTTTATCGAGCCGATCTGGGAATACGACCACGACGTCGGCAAGTGCATCATCGGCGGCCACGTCTACCACGGGCCGCGGCTGAGCGAGTTGGATGGCTACTATGTCTACGGCGATTACGTCACCGCCCGCATCTGGGCCTTGCGCTACGACGAGGCGAAGGGCCGCGTCGTCGCCAACCGGCCGATCAAGGACCGCGGCAAGGCGATGTTCTCGTTCGGAGAAGACGAGAAAGGGGAGGTCTATTTGCTGACCGGCGCCCTCGACGGCAAGGGGATCTACTGGTTCGTCAAGTGAACCTTTTGGCGAGCGGCGCGGCGTCAGCCCGCCGGTATAGGATAGCGCCCCGACGCGGCATTGCGCTTCGGAACGGATTCTACACCGGCGGGCTGACGCCGCGCCGCTCGCCACATAGGAGAGCGTCTTACTCGCCGGGCCAGTGCTTCACCGCGTCGGCGGCCTCATGCACGAGCGGGTCGATGAGGCGGGCCGGTTCGCCGCCCTTGGCCTGGCGCGAATTGAACAGCACCGCCCACGTCAGGCCGTCCCACCGCCGCACCAGTAGCGTCGAAGTCCCGTCCAGGGAACCGTTGTGCCAGGTGTTGGCCTTGCCGCCGCCGACGGGCCGGACCGACCAGCCGCAACCGTAGTAGGACGCCGCCGGCTTGCCGTCCTTGTCCTTGCCGGCGGCGCCCGGCGGCCGGGCGAACATCGTCTTGATGCTTTTCGCTCCGAGGATTTTGCAACGATCGGGGTCGTCGAAGACGGCGGCGAACCGCACCAAATCTTCGGCCGACGCGATCCAGCCGCCGTGCGAGTCCAGCGATTCGAGACACCAGCCGCCGTACGGCCACGGCACGGGCGTGCCGAGGCGCGGCCCCATGACCGCCGCGCCCTCGCCGGGGGCGTAATACTTGACTTCGCCCGGCGCCCGGCCGGCGGGCAGCGTCTTGCCCAGCCGCATCCGCCGGACGCCCGGCGGCGCCAGCACTTCCTTCTTTACATAGTCTTCGTATCCACTTTCCGACACTTTCTCGATCACCCGGCCGAGGAGGCAGTAGCCGAAGTTCGAGTAGGCGAAGCGCTCGCCCGGTTCAAAATCGAGCGGCCGGCGCAGCACGTAGCGGATGATGGCGTCCGGGTCCGCCGGCGGCCCGACCTTTAGTTCCTCGCAAATGGCGGGGGAACGAAACATCGGGTCGAAGGATTTCTCGCGGTCCCATCCGCCGCGGTGCTGTAACAGATGCAGAATGGTCACTTTTTTCCAGCGGTCGTCGAACTTGGCTTTGGGTCCGCGCGGCGCCTTGAGTTCCAGCACGTCCAACACCTTGTCGTCGAGGGAGAGTTTGCCGCGCTCCACGAGTTGCAGGACCGCGACGGCGGTGAGCGGCTTGGTGACGCTGGCGATGCGGAACAGGGCGTCCGGCTCGACCGGCTCCTTCTTGTCGCGGTCGGCGTAGCCGAAGCCACGGGCGTAGACGATCCGGCCGTCCCGCGCCACGGCCAGGGCGCCGCCGGGCAGATGGTACTTGCGGATGAAGTCCGTCATGAGGTCGTCGAAGCTGGCGAGGCCTGGCACGGCGTTGCCGGTGACGGGCAGGTCGTCGTCGGGCACGTCCTTCGGCGGCTCCGCCGCCACGGTCAAGATCAGCAGCGCGCCGCAAACGAGGGCCGTCGCGCCGCGGAGGAAGTGCAATCGCATGGGAAGCGTCTCCGGCTCCGTTCACTTGAGGCCTGAGCAGATCATAAGCAGTGCGGGTTGGAGGCGCCACCGGATTCGGTGGACCGCCGCCCGCCGGTTTTTCCGCGAACCTGGGCGTCGGCCGGCGCGTCCAACCAACACGTGCGTCGGAGTCCCGGTGGTGTAACGGACAACATCGGACTTTCCTAAAGTTCGGCTCCCGGTTCAAATCCGGGCCGGGACGCTGCCGCCGACTGCGGATCCGGATTACATCTCCAAAATGTTAGTATCCGGATCGAAAATTTCGTCGGCGGTTTTTCACCGGATTGTTGAACCACTGCCGGCTGCCGGTGCGGAGTACATGGTTTATCAGGTTCGATTCCTGACCGGCCCCCTTTTTCATGGTCGGGGCCGGTGCTCTGCCCAAACCTCGCTGGCGTGTTTGTCCTTATTCGGTCCGACTGCCGGAGCGGAGTACATCTCTTGGGAAGGTGATGCCCTTCGGGGCAAACTCTGCCCCTCCCTCGTCGGACCTTTTTTTGTAAAGGAGATCGCCCATGGCCAACAAGAGCCTGTTTTCGAGCCTGAAGAGCCTGCTGCCGCGGGCCGACGTTCGCAACGAGGCCGGCGGCCGCGCCTACCGGCTGACGCCGAAGCACGCCCTGGCCCAGCTGGCCGCGACCGGCTGCTTCAACGGCGCCTACTACACCGAGGCCGAGCAGCAGCTCGCCGCCCTGCTGGCCCTCGTCGCCGAGGTGGACGACAATTTGTTCCTGGCCAAGCTGGCCGTGTACAGCCGCGAGCGCGCCTTCATGAAGGACATGCCGGCCGCCCTGCTGGTCGTCCTGTCGCGGCGAGACCCGGCCCTGTTCCGCCGCGCCTTCGAGCGCGTCGTGGACAACGGCCGGATGCTGCGCACGGTGTTCCAGATGATCCGCTCCGGCCAGTTCGGCCGCAAGAGCCTGTCGTACGCGCTCCAGCACGCCTTCCAGCGCTGGCTGAACGGTGCGTCCGTCGGCCGGCTGCTGTCGGCGTCCATCGGCGCCGACCCAAGCCTGCGCGACGTGCTGCGGCTGGCCCGGCCGACGCCGACCGACAACGCCCGACGGGCGCTGTTCGGCTGGCTGACCGGCAAGGATGTCGAGAAGTGGGGGCCGGCCGTGGCCGGCGATCTGCCGGAAGAGGTTCGCGCCTTGACCGCCTACCGCGCCGCCGAGACGGAGGCGGAGCAGGTCGAGATCCTGGACCGCACGCGCTTCCGCTGGGACCTGCTGGCCGACGCCGCCCGCGGCCCGGCCGTCTGGAAGGCGATCGCCCGGCAGATGGGCGCCCAGGCGCTGCGCATGAACCTGAACACGTTGTTGCGCCATGACGTGTTCACGGACGATGCGGACATGGCGGCCTACGTCGCCGGCCGGATCGCCGACCCGGACGAGGTCCGCCGGGCGCGGCAGTTTCCGTACCAGTACTTCGCCGCCCATTTGAACGCGGAGAAGGAGGTTCCGGGGCCGATCCGCGACGCGCTGGGCCGTGCGGCCGAGGTCGCCTGCGGCAACGTGCCGGAGCTTCCGGAGCCGGTCGTGATCGGCCTGGACGTGTCCGGCTCGATGGGTTCGCCGGTCACGGGCCGCCGGGGCCGCGGCGCGACGAGCAAGGTGCGCTGCGTGGACGTGGCGGCCCTGTTCGCGGCGGCCCTGCTGCGGCGCAACCCGGGCAGCGTGGTCATCCCGTTCGACACCGCGGCCTACCGGACGGAGGTCGGCCCGGACGAGCCGATCCTGGATCTGGCCGCGCGGCTGGCGCGGTACGGCGGCGGCGGCACGGACTGCTCGCTGCCGCTGGCGGACGCCAACGCCCGGCTGGCGGGCCGGCGGTTCGCGGGCTGCGTCCTGGTCAGCGACCTTGAGAGCTGGGTCGGCGACGGCCGGCACGGCTCGACGGCGGTCATGACGCAGTGGCAGGCGTTCGTGGCGAACCAGGTCCGCCTGCACGGCCCGGAGTACGCCGGCCCGAAGCTGGTGTGCATCAACCTCCAGGCCTACGCCACGACCCAGGCGCCGGAGCGAACCGACGTGCTGAACGTCGGCGGCTTCAGCGACGCCGTGTTCGGCGTGGTGGCGTCGTTCCTCGCCGAGCAGCCGGAACGCTTTGTCGGCGAGGTCGAGGCGATTGAGTTGTGACGAAAAGGCCGGAAACGGCGAGGCGCCGGGAACCTTCCAAGGAAGCGTTCCCGGCGCCTCTACCTTTTCGCCGTGTAGGTGCGGCTAGCCGCGCGCGCTCCCCAAGTCAGTTTTTTGCTTGACGAGCAGGCCTGCTATGTGGCACCATGCTGACGCGGTTTGGTGTACGGCAAGTCAGGAGGCGCGGCTCGGAACCCACAGGTCAATACCCATTAGGTCGGTCCATGATACCTTTCAAATGCGATCGATGTGGTAAAACTGGCTACGCCGAAGATCATAAGGCGGGCGAGAACGTCCAATGCCCTAACTGCAAGCTCTATACACCTGTACCAAACCACCGTAGAGTCAGCCGCGCCTTCGGGGAGAGAAGTGAGAAAGCTGCGGGCGCAACGACGCCCCCCTTCCGCACGGGTGAAATGGGCAGCGGCACGGACAGCGGCCGTGCAGCGTCAACCATATCGACTGAGTGCGACAACAGCCCTATCCTCGTCCACGCCAGGCAAGTTCCAGGCGGAACAAAACAGTGGGTGGAGTGGGTCACTTCTGTCCGGAGAGGAACCGCCAAATCAGCACTGGGCTTCCTATTCACTTGCCTAGCCGTGCTTCTCGGCATTGGCATTGTAGTAGCCTACGTGGAGACGAACAAGCCCCAAAGTGGAGGGCCGGGGGCTTGTATGATGGCGTTGTTCGCGGGTGCTGGATCCCTCGTCTTCTCGCTTTTCCGTTACGCGAGGCGAGTTCGCGCCCCGCACGCCCTTGAAGCTTTGAAGAAGGATTCCCGGGCGCCCGTGCTCCTACTGCGGACGTTCCGAGACGATTATAGCTCACTGGGGGGTTATTCAGAAAGGGGCGGTTTTTTAACATTTAACCAAGGCGGGGATAAGACGTTTGAAGAATTCATGTTCGATTTGCTCTCTCTATGCGGTCCCGTGATCGCCATCGGCCGACCAGGTGAAGCCACCCCCCCTCTCGGGGCCTTTCGATTCTGGGTTCACAACGACAACTGGAAAAAGGTGGTCGAACAACTCTTGGAAGAGGCACGGTATGTAGTCATGGTCATGGGTAAGCTGAGCTCGCCGATCCCTTCCACGGGACCGGAAGCAAATCGACGGTTCGATGCTCAGGAAGGGGACTTGGCGGCTGCGGAAGTGCCCATTCAAGGAGAGGGACTCACCTGGGAGGTGAATCGCCTGTTTGCTCTCAAAGATCTCAGTAAGGTGATTCTCGTCATGCCGCCGATCCCTGAAAACGAAGCCCTTCCGCGCTGGGGGCGTTATGTGGAACTCTCTCATGGCCGACTCTCTCCCTACCGCGGTGGTGAAATCGCCGCCACGTTCACTGCCGATGGAGTTTGTAAGGTTGTCCGCGCGAACGCTACCGGTTGGTTCGCGAAATCCTACAGACGGGATCTGGACGCCTACCGGCAGTCGTTCTTCGTAGGGTGAAGGGGTTTCCCCAATCCTATAGATGAGCAAGAGGCGGCCAAATTTGCTGCCGCTTTGCTTGACTTAACCCGCCCTTGACTTTGAGAGCGCTGTCGGGGAATGTCGGACTAACGACACTGCGGCCGGGATGGTCCGATGATGTCCGATTTTGTGGAGACGCGCCATGCCCCTTTTGGACCACTTCCACCCGCCATTGAGTCAGCGCCGCCGGTGGGAGAGCTTCCACACGGCCTGGGCCGAGGCGCTGGCCCTGGAACTGAACCGCGACCTGTTGCCGCCGCGCTTCTTCGCGGAGGTCCACGTCAAGGTCGGGTCGCGCGTCGAGATCGACGTGGGGACCTTCGAGGAGAACGGCGTCGCCACACTGCCGAACGGCGGAGGGGGCGTAGCGGTATGGGCGCCGCCTCATCCCGTCCTTGATACGCCGCTCACATTCACCCCGCCCGACGTGTTCGAGGTCCAAGTGCTCAGCGACGCGGAAGGGCCGCGCGTCGTGGCCGCGATCGAACTGGTCAGTCCGGCCAACAAGGACCGTCCCGCCCATCGGCAAATGTTCGCTGTCAAGTGCGCCAGCTACCTCCAGCAGAACATCGGACTGGTGGTCGTGGATGTCGTCACCGAGCGCTCGGGCAATCTGTACGCCGACCTGCTTCGCTTGATGGAAGTGACCGCGGCGCCGCCGGGTCAGGCGGCCGACGACCTGTACGCGGCGGCCTACCGCACTGCCGCGGCCGGCGAGGCGCTTCGGCTGCAAGCCTGGGTAGAGGCGCTCGCCGTGGGGGCGCGCCTGCCGACGCTGCCGCTCTGGATCGGCCCCGACCACAGCCTGCCGATCGACCTGGAGCAGACTTACACCGCCGCATGCGCCGCACGGCGCATCCCGTGAGCGGGAGCAAGAAGGTCCCTCCCTTCCGCTCCCTTGGCCGGCTACTCCTTCCCTTCCCACGGCAACCGCGGCAGCGCCCGCAGCGCGGCGAGATAGCGAGGCGCCTGATAAGGCCGCCCGTTCTTCAGTACGTCGAATATTTCTGAGGAAACGACGCAGGCGATCAACTCAACCGCCTGTTCGCGCGCGAAGCCCTCGGCCATCAGGCGATCCAAGGTGGCGCGCGTTTCCGGCGGCGTACCTTCGCGGAGTTGATTCTCGACGACCTCCAACAGAGAGCGCCGCAATACCGGGATGTGCGGCCGTTTCGCCATGCGGTCCCCCTTTGCCGCCGAACGATACAACTCAGCAGCCGGCTCACGCGGGCAGGACGCGGAAGCGCGAGAAGCCGTCATTCGCGTGGCCGGTCTGCTGCAGCGGCTGGATACTCATGAAGGCTCTCGCCTGCGAAGATGGAGGGGGCGTCCCGTCACCTCCCTTCGCACCACCCCCAAACCGGAGGCCTTCATGCGCCGCTTCCAACCGCCCGCCGATGTCCGATTCTACGCTGGCGTCGATCTCCACGCCAGATCCCTGTTCCTCGTCGTCCTCGACCGCGACGGACAGACCCGACTCAGCCGCAACCTCCCCGCCGCCCCACAACCCTTCCTCAAAGCCGTCCAGCCCTTCCGCGACGCCATCGTCGTCGGCTGCGAGTCATGCACTGCTGGTACTGGCTGGCCGACGTCTGCCGCGATCACGACATCCCCTTCGCGCTGGGTCACGCCTGGGCCATGAAAGCCGTCCACGGCAGCAAGACCAAGTGCGACCGACACGACGCCGAGGCCATCGCCCGACTGCTCCGCG
>Ga0182024_10013302_pt1 | contig 16094 bp, 19 predicted proteins | sample P32metaG_FD_120480 | JGI IMG/M metagenome (GOLD analysis project Ga0182024, IMG submission 120480) | Permafrost microbial communities from Stordalen Mire, Sweden - P3-2 metaG (Illumina Assembly) | ecosystem: Environmental > Terrestrial > Soil > Wetlands > Permafrost | place: Sweden: Stordalen... | reverse complement strand
TCGGTCGCCAAGATGAACTTTGCCATCGCCCAACTACCGCCGTACTCGTCCATTGTCCGCTCGAAGCCGACGTACTCCTCAACCACCTTCAGGCTGTAGCTTGGCAACGGCAGGACAATTGATTTTTTCGTTATCGGCAAAAGGTCGAGCAGATTGTGGAGTACCCGAGCCGCGATTCTGGCTGGGTCGCCGAACCGCTCAACGTACATCTCAATGTGGACACGTTCGTAATGGTGCCAATGAACGAATGGCACATCGCCATATTCAGTAAAGATTTCATTTGCAGCGGCAAGGAATGCATTCCACCCTTCACGGTCACCATCCACACCGAACCCTGACGTAGCTCCAATGAACTTGCCGGGTTTCTTCCCGTAAACTTGCATTCCCCACAAGTAGATTTTTTCGAGGTCATCCAGTTGGGGCGGCAGACCTTCGAGGTCGAACATCACGAAGTTCTCGCTGGCGGGGAGAGCCGGAGACGCCAGTAGCCGTTCCTGCTTGGATGTCAGCACTTCGGCATTGAGGAGAATCCTGTCGGCCTTCTTGCCAACCTTCTGCTGCTTGTCTCCCCATGGACGCTTCAACTCACTCAGCCGGGCTGCGTCATAACCAGAGACGAGTTCTGCGGCAGTGCCTATGCCATCTGCGTGAAACTGGCGTGCCAGATTTTGGTCAACATCCATGACGAGGGGAACGTCCTGCTGTTCAAGCGCCCTCGTCCAGCAGGTATCGTTGAATCCGCAACTGCCGCACTTCGACCACCCAACCGGCTCGTAGGGTTCGGTCGCCATCTGCTTTATCGTTAGTACCTCAGCCAGCTTGGCAAGAGCGGCTGTGCCGCCGTCGTAGGGAACCATGGCAATCGCGCCAGTGCCCGTATGCACTTCCAGCCGCTTTGCCGACATGCCCACGGCGCGTTCGTAGAGCCATCCATACAGTTGAACTTGAAGAGCGATTTCCTCGTGGTGCTTCTCATCTACCTGACGGGAAAGCTTCGAATCGCGGATGACGTAGTTGTCGCCATCCAAAATGAGGAAGTCAGGACGACCGACGACAACGACAGGGCTTCCACTGATTATGAAATCGCACTCAAATTCCGCTTGATAAATCACGGGGACACGACTCTGGATGGCTTCCAATGTTCGCGAAACCCGCAGGTCTCGATAAACCGCACTGATGTCCTCGTAAGCGCCCAGCGTGGCGAGATGGTTCTGCTCGTGAACTTGGCCGAGTGTCTGGATGATTTGGTCGAAAGCACTTGGCTCAGACTCCGGAACGCCTTGTTCACGCAGATAGAGGCGTAGGGAGCATGGTGTTGGGCGATACAGGCTGACTATGTCCGAGGCGGTGAGTCGCATGGCACCTCCCAAATCGAATTCGGCGACCGCAAACGGATTCACACTACAACTGGCAGCAAGACCCGTCATGTCCTTATATATACGAAGACTCGTTGGATTCTGGACACTCTTTCTCCGTAAAGGGTAGTTCAGGAAGCGTCGGGAGGCTCCGTTTTCGGGCGAAAAACGGCAAAAGTTGCCTTGCTGCGCTCCCCTCAACAGGAAACAGTTCTGGTCGGTTCCGGCCTACTGCTCCCGACAACCCGCATTCCTCCCTCAACAGACACAGAAGTCGAAATCCAGCCGGAAGCCCTAGACAGGCTGGGAAGGGCGGCGGCTCAGTTCGGTCTGTTCGGCTCGGCTGGAGACCGCTGACTTGGTGTATAGGTCAAAAGCGGGTCTATGAACCACCCCTGTCGCTTTGTTCCCGTCCGGGCTCCCGCCCGTTAACATGATTCCGGGAGAGAAACCGCGTGAAAAAGTCTGGACTTCCTCCAGTCGTGGACGAGAATACGGAGACTTTGACTTCTGGGGGCGAACCGTAGTGGCCTCCCATTGAGGTAAAGGCAGGGGAAGAGCGTTCCTGTAAATTGCACGCCCTCGACAACGCGACCACTCCAGCCCGTCCGCAAAAGGCAAGCGGAACCGTCCGCCTACGTTCATGCCTCACTTGAGAGCCCATGATAGTTCGCCGCACACTTTCTTGACGCGCTGATGGAAGTTTGTCAACGCCAGCACAATCGGGTAGGGTCGTGCGATAAAGCAAATTGCCAGCGTGTTGCCCGAGTTGGTTCATCCCAATTGTGGATTCCTGTGACAGCTCCGATTCTTATACAAACGATTCTCGAATCGTGAGAGCCTTTGTGAATTACGCAATTAGGAGGAGGCAAGCGGTGCTTTCAAATCATGTTGACTCCGACCAAGCAATGCTTGAGGTACTTCGCAGTGTGGCGGGCTGGAATTTGGACCCTAAACTTGCCCAAGCATCGTACATTCAGAATGGCCTAAGCGTTGGCTATAAGATTTGTCACGAAGGGTACCCATTTTGTCCAGCCGTAAGCATTGCGTTCCATGACACGGCGTTTGACATCATCGATGGCTCGGAACGGCTCCGGGAAGATGCCAGAGAGTTTGCAAAGAACACCCTTCAAGCTCTATGCAGAGTTGGGTGGACGGAACATCAACTAATCACAGTCAGATGAATTTAAGGCCGTCAATCGTGTACGCAGTGGCCCACAGAGTTAGGCCAGCGCGGCACAGGTGGAGTATTCCTGAGTTTGACGGATGACCACCCTGCGGTGCGTCTCCTGCGGTTTCGTAGGCGAACCTGTGACCACTCAGAGGACAAACGGTCACACACCTCGCGTGAACTAAGATACAATCGACGGCGGGGGATAGTACCCAATGGTAAGTCAATCAATCATTTCCGCCATCGATGCGGAAATTGCAAAGCTAGAACAGGCGCGGGAGTTACTCGCGAAGGATTTCAACACTTACGGCGTGACTGCCCGAAAAGCTGTAAAGAAGGTTAGCGCCGAGCCAACAAAGCGTGTAATCAGTCCAGAGGCACGCAAGCGGATTGCCGATGCTCAGCGGAAGAGATGGGCGGCAGCGAAAAAGCAGGAACCAGCGGCTCCGCCTGAGGCGACGAAAGAAGCCGCCAAAAAAGCCTCTCCAGTGAAGGCAAAGAAGGCCGCGCCGAAGAAGGAAGTGAAACGCACCATGAGCCCAGAGGCTCGTAAACGAATTGCGGATTCTCAGCGCAAACGTTGGGCGGCGGCTAAGAAGCTAAAATCAGCGACCCCGTCGAAGAAAGCCGCGCCGAAGAGAGCCACAAGGAAAGCCTCTCCGGTGAAGGCGGCTCCAGCGGCGGCGAAGCCGGAAGCCCCGAAGGCGGAGACTCCGGCCTAGTCAGGGCCCTTTAAACCACCCTCGGCACGTAAATCAACTTAGTATTCGCTGCGTGGACGGCAACAAGGGCAGCAGCCCACGCCAGCGTTGATTGTGCTGTTTTAGGAGGCGCGTTCCAGTAATTCCCTCTCCGCCCTAATCCAATCCTCCAATGCATATCCGTGCTGGTAGCCGTGCTGAACCCAAATCTGATACGCAACCTGTTCAATCTTCTCTCGCGACACAACCTTCGGCTGTGAAATCGCAACGACGCTTTCGTTCTTTGTCGCAGTCTTGCTTGGTTTTGCGGATGCTGCCTGAGCCTTCTTTAGCTCCTCAACCTTCGGTACAAGCTCAATTTCCTTGCGGACTGATGTCGTTGGCTTTGCTACTTCAGCAACCTTCACATTATTTGCTGAGGCTTGGCGCGGCGTTGCAGTCGCCTTTGTCTTGTTCGTTGTATATGCCATGTAAGTCTCCTATACTCGCTGGATTCACAGCCACATTGTGGCGCGTCAGTTTAAGATTATCAAACGGTTTTGTCATCAGCAAATAAAAAGAGCAACAAATAAAGCATGTTCCGCGTATGACACTGGCTCTTTTTTAGCAGATGTATTAGAAGGATGTTGAGACGACCGCCATGAGTGGCCAAGCACGTGGGCATTGTGGATACGAATTTCTAATCTGCTCTCAATGTCCTCAAACACAAATCCCCCGGCATGGTCTATGCAAGGGGATTCACGGTTAGGAGCTAAAGTGAGTTCTCATCGGCTGTTCATGCTTTGCAGGTGGTTCTCTTAAGCGGAGCCCTTCGTCCTGTCCCGGCTCGACAATTTTAGTGTGACCATTGTCCTCGACCATTCTGTGCGAGACCAACGGATGCTTCGGAAATAGGTGCTTGTGTACGTCGGATTGATGCCCAAAGCTCATGATTGTCTCCAATCGCTTGCTTGTTGGTTGTGAGAGGCGCTCGTCTGGAGCAAGCCGTCATCAGCTAGAGGCGAGGAAGAGAATATGTCGTACTTCCCAAATTAGATGCTTCAATCAACAATAAAGTCGAATTTCATGTTTCAGCCATTCGCAGCGAACCGCATCGACAGCGTTTTGTGGTACATACCCAGCGTCACGACTCCTCGTGTATTGGAAAGGGAAGCCTCGTTAGTCGTCCGGGAAAGCTTAGACAGAAATCCGGTACGCCCAGTATCCTGCAATGAGTCAAGCCGATTGGGAAAACCGATGAAGGTTAACTTTACATGCACACAGGTTGCCAGCACACCCAAATGATGGATGGCGTCAAGCTTGTCCTTCTCGTGTTCGGCCAAGATTCATGTCAGAATCGTTTCCGCTGGAGCCGTCGCTCTTGTGTAAGTTCATAAGCATAATTTCACGCAATACGTCTTGAAGACACTGGGCTGTGTCGGACGGAAGGTCGTCCAGACCCTTCAACCACTCCAGATAGCCATTCGTGGTTCGGGCGACCTCATCCACAGATTTCCCGCAATGCTTTCCCTTGGCGAAGAGCAGTTTTCCCCCGCGCTTTACAAACCAACGGCCTGAGTCTTCATATTGGCTGTCTCCGCCGTTGCCGACCGCTGCCAACTCGGTAACAGTAGTGGGCAAGTCAGCATATCTCGAAAGTTGGGCTTCCAGCACTTCAACTGTGGCGCGTACGTCCGCGAGTGCAGAATGAGCGTTTTCTATCTCCTTATCGCAGAAATATCGAAACGCGGCGGAGAGGTCTCTTTTCTCTTTAAGATGAAATATGGTCATAGCATCGACAATATTTCGACTGGACAGAGTTTTCACGCCAGCACGCTCTAATTCGCATTGGAGCATTGGCATGTCGAACCGTGCGATGTTGAATCCGGCGACATCGCTATCGCGAAAGACTTCGCGAATCTCACCCAAGGAGTCGCGGAAGGTCGGCTTGTCCCTTACGTCTTCATCGCGTATCCCGTGTATTCGGGATGCCTCTTCTGGTATCGCCATCTCCGGATTGAAACGCCACTCGTGCTCGCTTCGTTTACCGTCAGGCCACAGCTTTACAACAGCAAGCTCGACAATCCGGTCTATCCCCACAATCGTCCCGGTGGTCTCTAAATCAAAAAAGGCTAATGGCCGAGTGAGGGAAAGGCTGCGGTGTTCAGCGTCCTGCTCGGTATCCACGTTGCCATCAATCGCAATCTTTAATGGCGGCAGCATCAACGTCTGGTAGTCGGGTATTGGCATCGCTTCCTTGCTTTGAGGGGATACGGTCTAGCATAGAACTAGTTCTGTCGTCCGAACAGCCACACTGGCCGCATCCTCAAGATGTGGCACTTGGTTCCCACCGTGAACGGTTGGAAGTCATTATTGCCCTTAGGTTTCGCCCTGTCCAGAACGGCCAGAATTTCCACCCAACTCCATCTAGCATTTTCTCGGATGGACAACCCGGTACCGAAGATTCTGGAGGCAACTGGCCTTATGCTCACTCGGCTGCTACCATCGGTGCCCTAGGCAAAAACTCCGTTGCAGACGACCAGCGCGCTGGACCGTTTGTCGAGGCATCAATGAAATACATCGCCGTCCTTTTATTGATCTTCACTGCTAGCTCGTCTTCCGCTGAAACCTGTAAGTACGGGCTTGGAACCACCTATGGTACTGAGACTTGCTCTTCACGTGAAACCGAGGCATTGCTCCGAGTCCTCGCCGCCAAGACTATCTGCATGAGCGGAAACACCTCATTGCATTGGAACAAGAACAGCAAAGAACCGTCATGGGCTTGGGCTGCAATTAACTCCGGCGAATCTACGGCTGTGAAAGATTTCGCTCTTCGATCGTGTGGGCATGCCGACCTCGTGGTCAAGTACGAGTATGACGACGCTTCAGAAACAGTCACGATTAATGTGACAGATGCGGAATCCAGCGCAACTGTTTTTGAAGAAAATCGTAGAGTATCAGACCTTGATAGTGATTCCGTGCGCATGGCGAATCATTGGCGTGAAATGGTATTCGACGCGAGGTCCGCAGCACGTGCTGCGAAAGCCGCAGTAGATGAAGCTGAACATGAGCGAGAACGTCAAGCAAAGATGGAGCAGGACGCCGTCTTGTGCCAAGGCGAGTTTAGTTCACTGAAGCAGAATATTATCGACTACTTGGAAGTTCAGCATGCTTCCTTGCCACAAACAGTTCTGGGGCGAATTGAAGCCCACAACGAGAGGTGCCCTAATAAGATCAATTCTGAAATCGTGCTAGAAGAGGAGAAAGCTGACGCAGAGGCTAAGCTGGCACAACAAGAAGCTGAAAAAGAGAAAGCTCTACAAGAAAGACGCACAGCCGAGTTGGCGAAAGCAAAGGTAGACGCATTAGCTGCGTGGAGGCAACAGATAGCTTCAGCACCCTTTGTTCCACCAGTTGAAGGCTGGATGGACGCCACTGCGCTTCCGAATACTTCTTCTTACATTATTCTTCCCGGTAGTGGTCTAACTTCAAATTGCCATTTCACAACCGATAATTCGAAGCCTGCGCTGGACTGCCTCGGTAGTCCGGGGCGAAATGATTACTTTTCTGTACAGAGCAACGGTCGTTGGTACCTCTTGAAATCAAAATGGACCGCCAGTGGAGACTATGCGGGAACGGTCAAGGATAATGGCTCTACTATCTGCCTGCGTAAAGCTGGTTGCTACCGTGTGCTTGCCGAGGCTCGTCCGGACCCAACCGAATTGCCGGATAAAATTGACGTGCCCTCGCCGGGAATCTTGACATCGGTTTACAGTAATGATGCCTTTTCTTTTAGCTATCCACAAAACTGGCGCGCGGACGAGATCAAGAACAAAGAAAACACACTAGTTCAAGTAAATGTAGCGCCGCCAGAAGGGCATTTGGCGTCATGGGTAACGCACGGCTTCTTTGTAGGACGTGTGACAAAAATGCCGTCTGGTTTTCCACCAACGTTGGACGGAGCATTCGATCAGTTTACAAAATTTGAAAAGCAGAGAGGACTTGCCATCACCGATGCCAAGTCGGTGGCTCCGGTGGGCGACAGTCTGGGAAGGATTGTAACCTACACATCACCGAGCGTGCTGAATGCGGGAGAGGTAGGTTGGATCGCGCTGGTGAAAGACAAGAATGACGGCTACTATTGGATAGTGATGTTCTATCCCCAGAATGACGACAGCCAACTCTATGCAAAAACATTCGATAACGTATTGAGGTCTTTCAAGTTCAAAAAATAGTAGTCACAAGTCCTTGGATGCCGGATCGATCCCCTCTTATTGATATGTTCCAGATAGAAGCGCAGAGTAAGAGCGCGGTAATTGACAATGCGGACGAGTCGTAGCAAGGTGACGTTCCGCGCTCCACACTTGATTCGTCAGCAACAGGCATTTGTGTACTGGATGCGCAGGCGATACAATTCCGCGCAACCATCGTTTGGCAAGGAGAAGAGATGAGAAAGCTGCTCGGAGCGTTCCCAGTGTGCCTGCTAGCGCCTGCAATTGTGGTAGGCGCTCGGTCTGGAGCCGTCGTTCCCCAAGGTGATGCGAGCCACGCGAATCCAGCTAGTTGCATCATCCTGAAGCGCATGGGACCGGCAGATGAGGTCACTAGCCACCTTTATTCTTTTGGCATTCGGGGAAAGCAGTTCCAGTACGTCGAAGGCAAGCTCCCCGAGGGCACTAAATTTCATGGACGCATGACTGATCATGACGTTCTCAACCTGCAAGAGCGAGGAGCGCAGGTCCTTGTTTTGGAACCTCACTACACTTCGCAGGACCTCAAGGATGCTCGCGCTCAGTGTACTGGTATGAGCGGTAATAGCCCTGATCAAGCGTCTGATCCGAAGACCAAATCTCGGCCAGATAGCGAAACTCAGCCCGCCACTGTCTCTACTCCGGCAGCAGCCGTCGCGCAGGCGTCCGTAGCCGTAGACTCCATCCCACCCGGCGCGGACATCGAAATCGACGGCGCTTTTGTTGGCGATACGCCCTCTACGATCACCGTCGCTCCCGGTAGCCATCAGATTGCGATCAAGAAAAAGGGGTTCACGAACTGGAACAAGACACTAAACGTCACCGGTGGCACGATTCGCCTAAATCCAGAACTGGAGCAGGAGCCACCGAGGCAGTGAGAAACGCATGGCCATGCTTGTGCGGCTTCGCTGTAAGAACATTTAGAAGCAATGAACGGAGACTGTGGAATATGGCGAGCAAGAAACAAACTGAGAAGAAAAACGGTACCGCGCGCGTTCGTGAGCAGATACTGTCCCGTGTTGGGAAGAGGGTTTCCTTCAAGTATCCGGGTACCGAAGGAGAGAAAACCGGCATCCTCAAGGATCGAGCGGTTGTTGATAGTACTAATGCGCCGGGTAAGGTGCCGTATTGGGATGTCGTTGATCTCATCCTCTTTGAGGGAGAAAAGGAGCCGGAATGGCTTCGGATCGGATACTATCGGAAGCCTAAGGAGCGATTGAACTGGGGAAGTCAAACGACTATCACTGAGCCAATCTCAATATGGAAAAGGATGTTCGTCGCCGCAGCAAGGGACAAGAAGTGGTTCCGTGATCTACTGGATGGCGTGATGAAAGAATTGAAGGATTAGTTACCTGCCGCAACGTCTAGGTCACATTCCGGGCTCGCGACTAGGAGGTGCAATTTGTCCTCATCTCGACTCCTTGCATTGGCCGGCGTTCTTCAAGAGTCTCGCTGCGTCCCTTCGAGCGATTTCCCCATTTCCCCCTCGCCGCCTCCTGCCTTTCTTTTGAATGCAGAAAGTCTTTGCCTCTTGTGATGGCACGAGAAATAGCCCACCAAACAAGACAAACAGCCAAGATGAAAAGAACAGTGCCCATAGTCTCTTCACTCGCCAGAATTGAAAGCCCCGCTTTCAAGCAGCGTGGCCTTCTTGACGGCTGTCACCGGCCTTTTCGCGGTTCGCGACCATCAGATGGCCGCGAACGAGTTCCTAAGCACCCGACTGCTATGGCGGCTCAAGATTTAGTTGCTAAGCTGCCCACTGCTTCGCACCACGATTTCAGGTACCCCGTGGTAGTCCTTGATGAGTCCTGCCACACAGACGTGCGACCCTGTGTGCGGTAATTCGCCGACATTCTTCCTATCGTCTCCCCAAACCAAGACTGTGAACACCTGATTCGGATATTCGGAATCCAAATTGATAAATGTAGGCTCTCCACGACTACTCGTTGCGGTATGTTCACTGGCCACCTTTCCGCAAACAGTGGCATTCTCACCTTCATGAGCCTTGGCTTGAGCGGCGGACAGCGATTGTGCCTGAGCGGTTGAAGCCAGCAGAATCATCGCGACTACGGCTGTTAGAGTTTTCATCCTTCCCCCGGAATACACGATAAACCCAAGCCTCGCAACGCCGCAATTGTATAAGTTCGCGTCTTGCGTAGAAATCGACAACAATTTCACGGTGACCGAGGGAATTTGCCCTTCTGCTGCGTTTAGGAAAGTAGGTGCATAGATTGCATCTTTCCACAGCAAGCACTGGGCGGGTGATCTATCTGCGCAGCATCTGTCCAAGATTCACCCAGTACTCATTACCCAATCCCCGAGTCACGGGATGAGGCGCAGTGGCAGCGACGGTCTTCCCCATCCAACAGAGCCCTTTTGAGTCGAACGTACCCCCGGCAATTCGTTCCCACGCAGCACGATTACCCTGTCCGTACATCACGATGAATTCGGGGTCGTTTTTCAGTGCTGCTTCCCGAATCCGTTCTATACGCCCGGACAGGAAGGTCGTCCGGTCTCGCGATGTTTGCATATTCGGTGAAGGGAGTCCAGCAAGCTCGATAACGCAGGTCTCGCCGTGAGCGTGTCCCCACCTGTCCCGCTGATATTCTCGGATTTCTTCGAGGCTTGGTTCCTTCCCTTGATACGCGAGAAGCAAGCGAATCAGTTGCCGCCATGTCGGCTGATAGTGCTTCTACTGTTCTAGGCCAGATGCCGGATGGACAGCTTGGAGTCATTAACGTCTACAACAACGCAACCAAAGTTTTCAACCTTCGCGAGGGCCTTCCAATCGAAGCGATTACTTGGGGAGTCGGAAGCATTGGGAAAGCTTCCATCTCGACAATCATCAAGGACCTTCGACAGGCTTTCTCGGGACATGGCAATCTGCATTCCGATTGGAAATTGGACCCGACTTCATACACGGTAACGTTGGCCGATGAAACTTCCGCAGCGGAGCCTTTGAAGCGATGAGACGAGTACGTTCATTTTGGATGACTCCAAAATAAGGATTCAGTGATGGTCTTCCTGAATTCACTGCTACTCGCAATCACCGACGGGCGAGTGATTGTTTCGACATTAAATTTTCGATAGAGGGCCTTTACGCAGGAGTGGTCAGCATTGCTCACGATCACATAGCATCCACGCTCACGTGCAGAGTTTGCTGCGGCAGCGAGGCGCTCCTGATCCTTCCATGAGAATATCGAAGCGTTGTATTTAACAAATCCGTTATTGTTGTGTGCCACCGTGTATGGCGGATCGAGGTAAATGAGGTCGCCTTTTCTTGCTTTGTCTACGACCGCTTCAAAATCTCCTGAAATTAAGCGTGATTGTTTTAACTTTGCGCTGCAAGCGAGAATGCGTTGATCGTCACACACCTCAAGATGAGTCTTAAAACCGTAGGGGACGTTGAAATCACCTTTCAAGTTGTATCGATGAATGCCATTGAATGACAGCGTGCACAGATAGATGAATCGCGCCGCCCTTTGCACGGGGCTCTCAGGACGCTCAGCCCTTATCTTGTAGTACTGCTTTTCGGAATTGCGCATCGTTCGCAAAATGCGAATCAGATCACGTGGACGGTTACGGACTATTTTGTAGGTCTCTATCAAATCGACATTAGTGTCTGACAGGGTTGCCGATGCGGGGCTGAGAGCAAAGAACAGCGCACCGCCGCCAACAAACGGCTCAAAATAACGTCCAGACGATTTTGGAATGAAGGGCAAAATCGAACTAGCTAGCGCCCTCTTTCCACCTGGCCATTTGAGCAAAGGGGAAATACTTTTTTGAGCGGCTTCTGCGATAGATGATACCGATACCTTCGATTTTGCAATGGGCCCATTTTGAAGTCGATCACTCATCGTCATCCCCGGCGGTCGAACCACTTTCAAGAACGGGATTCATTTGTGCGGCCTTGATTCGCGTCATCAACTCCTCATAGATGAAGTTGATGTATTCAAAATCCTCAACTTTGTATTTTCTCTCTCTTGCTGGATGTGCGGGAATTCTTCTGAGTTCGTTGACCCTCTCCATCCATTTTACGTTTTTTGCAAAGCCTTTTTCTCCCGGCTCAGCAATATTAAAAACTGCCTTAAACAGTGGCCAATTCGTCTTGTTCTCCGCGATCTTCTTCATCTCGACAACTTCAAGGTACGTTTCCATAGGCAACCGGTCCTCAGGTTCCGTGTCAAGCGACCTCGAATATGCGGCGGCTTTAATTGACTTATCTGCGATGCCTTTGTCCCAATAAATATCCTTTTTCTCGCCATAGATAATTTTGAATACATCGAACATATAATTGCGCATCTCAGACACGATCTCTTTGAGCTTGATGTCTGCCTCCTGAATTTTGTCCTCCGATTGCTCTTCTTCCCAACGCTCCATGCCCTCAGGAACGAAATCCGAAAAGCGTTCCTTTATCAGTTTGCATAGACGGTAGAAGTATTCTGGAGGACCGCCCGAGCCAAAAGGCACTTGGAATGCTGTCTTGATCTGTGCTGAGTTGTGTGATTCAAGAAAATCAGTGACGGGTTTCAGATACTCTTCAACTTCCAGCATGATGTCTTCAACCGACATTTCCCGAGCGTCCGCAGCGGTGTTCGCCTCCCAATACTTCACAAGTGAGCCGAGCAACATAATGTACGCCTGAATCGCGACATTCGTACAGAGATTGCCATCTCGGCCATTCTCCCATTCCGTCAGATTTGCGCCTCTAATCCGACCAAAAAACTCAGTCAGAGCAGACCTTGCTCGGTCGAGGGTCTCCCCGTCTGTCTTTCCGCAGAGTGCTCCAAGTTCATAATTAGAGTTGTTTAACAGCGCACGGCCCATGAGGCCGGAACGTCTCAAGGCGTCCTTGAGTGCAGGAATAGTCAAGCACGTCTTGTTCGTGGATGGCATGCCCTGTTGGGTGATTCGGTTATAGAACGGTTCACCAACGTCCGCATTCAAATTATTGATAAGGCGTGCAGAGATCGCGCCAATTCGTTCACTCGGGACCGTTGATCCCCATTTCAATTCGCCTTCTAGGTCGTCGAGCAAATGCTTCGGGACTGATTTCTGCTCATGATTGATGGTAACGAACAGACTAGCTTCCTCTGATTTGGGCAGCATCTCAAACGCAACCACAATCACACTATGGTCTAAGAACTTGTCATCAATCGGCGAGTATCCGTATAAGCGGTGTTGCCCATCGATAATCCAAGCTGATCTGTAGCGATCTGGAAGATACAATTGCCCGAAAAGTACACCTGAGTCGTCGTCCTGAGCGATCTTGTCAAAGCGAACATTTCTGGTGAAATTAATGAGTAAGTTATTGGGAAAGTACCCGCCATTCTTAATGAAATCGCCTATATCTCGAATGCGCGACCTGCTCACAAGGCGCTGATATGTCGGCGCACCTTCAGGGTCATTGAGAGAGCGATGGTTAACGAAAGAGATCTTGAGCAACTGGCGAGGAGTCGTTACAAAGCAATAGAACGCCTTTCCTCCCAGCTTCCCTTTGATTGCTGGAACTGTTTTACCTGCAAGCTTTGGTATTTGTTGATCCTTCAAAAACTCTGCGAGAAACTGATATCGGGCAGCTTTGCCAAGATGATCTACGATCTGCGCGTAATATCGAAGTTCTCTCTCGGTAATAATGCGAATATTTTCACCCAGAGCGCGCTGTTTGTCCTGACCTGACCAAATGATGTTCTCCGTCACGAAGAGCCATACAACTTTCAGCTTGACGTCTGATCCGTAGTGCCTGCGTATAGCGCTTGATATCGGACCCTTGAGGTTGGCGAACTCTTCGATATCCTTCTGTAGGCTTCGCCTTGTCAACTTCGCGCATGCCTTACATTCCGCCACAATCACGGTTTCATCATCTTTGCCAAAAACGTCGATCTGCTTTCTGAGTGTCTCCGCGCCCTTTCGCTCGATGCAAATAGTGAAGCTTCGCCCATCATTTAATTCCGGGTAGCCCATTTTGGCGAGTAAGAGCCAGAATCTGTTTTCAAGCCGTTCATCGAAAGGTTTCTCACGTTTGACCTTCGTCACTCTCTTAAGATGTTTATCAAGCAGCCATCCATCTGCCTCATACTCAGGAAGGGCCTCTGCTGGTATGGATTTTTCTTCGAATAATTTTCGCTTTCCAACGGCTTCTCTGCGTATCTTCGATGGATCTGTCAGTAACGGGCCAAGGTAAACAACTGTGCCGCTATCAGCGTTCATGGAGTCCCCCAGCCTCAGAGCAGAGGCCGCAGCCGAGAAGAGTATAGGCTCGGAAGCAATTCTAGATGAACTGCGGTTCTGCCAAGGTTTGTGTTGTTTACGAAGTAGGGTCCTTTGGTTACACCGCTTCTTGCAAATGCAATTTCAGACTTCATTTCAGGTGGAGCATTTGCGGATTCTGGCTGTTTAGGGCCACGGTCAATGAAGAACAGCACATCGGCAAACAACTTCGGATCAAAGTTCGCATTTGCCCTCACTCGTGCACAGGTGCCTGTGACGTGAGGCGTCGGACTAAGGGACGTCACCTCAATGCACTTGATAACGAACTGCGTATAGTGAGCGTCATTCTGAACGCGAGAGTATCCTTCTGTTCGAGTCGCCATCATGCAAGAGTTGAAGGAGTTGAGAGCCAATGCCGAAGCAGCCGAAGCCTAAGAAACCCGGACGACCAAGAATGGCGAAGGGAGAGGCCAAGGGCACCATCATGGCAGTCCGATTCAGCCCGGAAGAGCGGAAACGCGTAGAAGCGGCGGCACGAGCCAGCAATCAAACCGTCTCAGCTTGGGTTCGAAGCACGTTGAGCGCTGCGATTCAGCCCTGAGTGATATGTGCGCTCGTTTGGTGCTTGAGCGTCGTTTTCAAGCCGTCCGTAAAGGTGATCCTTGGCGACATCCCAGCGTTCAACGTGGGATTCAGAACGGTGACCACCGAAAACCGACTTGCATTTTTCTTGGGGTTGCACTCCACACGTGGGGCAGGCAAAATTCATGGAAAGTTTACTAGCAGCCATTTCAGGCTTTTAACACTTCTCTGGCGAGGATAGATGCTCAATGTTGAACACTTTCACAATTCGGGCAAGTGGAGCGCCACGGTCGGAGCATAAGCGTGTGGATTTAAAATTAGGACACTACGGGACACGCAGACAGCATAGGCTTATTGGGAAAAATGTGGACAAATGACGCTGAGCGCGTCAAACCAACCTCAACATCCGACCCTCTACCTCAACGATTTTTCTCTCCTTCGGCGTCAGCGGCAGATTGACCTGACGCTCCCCTGCCAGCCTAATCCCGGCAATAAGACACGCGCCTACCTGTTAAGTGGAGCGGAGTTGCTGGGGACTACTTGCCACTCACGGTCACAGAGCAAAGATAGATTTGCAGCGCCCGATGCTCTCAAATTCAATCAATTGCTCGACAAACAAAACGGTCATCCAGAAGACTCTTTTCTCGACGGCATTTCCAATTAGAAACAGCGTTGCGGTTTACCCCACCCCAAAAATCGACTGGGATGTTGCGGGTTGCACCGTCGCCTGTTGCTGAACACTTCACCGTCGAAACCCTTCCCTTCGAGTCCGGGTAGGTTTGGCATATACGTTCCTCGTCGGATAGCCGAGCGTGCTCGTGACGGCGAATCCTTGCCGATTCAGAGCACCGCCAGAATAGCCAGCCAACACATTCAAGGATTCTCCGGCGTTGGGTACACGCCTTGAAGGGCGTAGGTTGATGAGATTCGCTGGCTGAGACAACACAGGAATGACTGAACCTCGCAAATAGTTTCCCAAAACACTGTCCAAATTTGTTGGCTGCTCCGTATACTTCACAGTGTCGGACAAAATATCTCACGTTCCCGAACTCTTCTGCGTCGAAATCCGACGCTACTCCCGTGACCTCGGTGTTTCACTTGTCCTCCCGGCCACCTGCGAATTGACGGCTCGACGCGAGGCATTGCGCCTCTTTCCTGAATTCAAACACAGCCTCGTACTGATGCAGGTCTTCCTCGCTCAGTACGCCGAAATTGATTGGGAGTCTGGCCGTAGCCTCGTGGTCAAGCAGAGGAGGCAACCAGCGATTCCCGCCTGTGTTGTGGCGGAAGCAAAGCGTGAACGCAAGAAGCTGCCGCGAATTGAGGAAGGGGACGCGGAATGACGCGCATTTGGGAGCGGCTCTTTCTAGGTAGTCTCGCCGATGCGGAAGAACTGGTGGACGCCAATCCGGGTGGCATTACGACGGTGATTTCTTTGTCGGAGATTCCGGTCGCTTCCCGACGTGAGGGCGTCAACTACCTGCATATTCCTATCGAGGATGACGAGCCAGTGCCCGTCAGGCAGTTTGACCGGATACTCGATTCCTTGACCGAGAACATCCGGTGGGGCTCGGTGCTTCTCCACTGTGGAGTGGGCGTCTCACGCGCCCCAAGTTTGGCAGCGGCTTATATGGATGCTGTGGGCTACAAGAGTCTTGACGCCGCGCTTGATGAGATTAGGCGAGTTCGTCCGTTCGTCCACCCATCGACCGCGTTGGTCGAAAGCCTGAAGGAGAACCTGAGATGAAGCGTGTAGCCCTATATTGCCGCGTCAGCACTGTTGAACAGCACGTCGAGAATCAGTTGATTCAACTCCGCGACCTTTCCGCGAAGCGAGGGTACC
>Ga0182024_10013301_pt1 | contig 16094 bp, 14 predicted proteins | sample P32metaG_FD_120480 | JGI IMG/M metagenome (GOLD analysis project Ga0182024, IMG submission 120480) | Permafrost microbial communities from Stordalen Mire, Sweden - P3-2 metaG (Illumina Assembly) | ecosystem: Environmental > Terrestrial > Soil > Wetlands > Permafrost | place: Sweden: Stordalen... | reverse complement strand
GATGTGGTAATCGTTCTTCGCGGCCAGGATCCCGATGACGCGGCCGTCCCCGATCGCGGGCACCTCGTCAAAGTCGGCCAGGAACGCGCGGGCCCGCTCCACGACCTCCCCCCGGTCCGATCGGCGTGCCCCCTCGGACGGTGCGCGGCTCGCCCTCGCGGCGGCCGCGCGCGCGATGATCGTCTCTACCTCCCGAGTTGATGGGCAATCCGCCTCGATCCGCGCTCGGATCGCGCTCGCCGGTTCGGCGAAAACGTCATCGGAGAGGCTTTCGAGACTAGCGATGGCATCGCGGCGGAGCGTGTCGCTCGCGCGAGTGTGAGCGTAGAGATACCGTTCGGCCTCGAACCGGGCGTCCTCCGTGCGGAATAGGTAGAAGCCCGTACCGCGCTTGTTCGCGCCGTCGTCGTTTCGGGCCACCACGGAGAAGCCGCCGCGGGTTCGGATCCCGTCGGCATGCCGTACGGCGTCGGGATCGTGCAGCGTTACGAGTGGTTCGGTCGTGGCGAGGAAGGCGGCCGCCTCACGTGCACTTTGTGCGGAGGTGAAGCGCCACCGGCGCGACGTCGCGTCGTAGTCGCCGAAGAAGTCGCGCACGAGCGATTCGGTGTGGAACACCGAGCGCAGGTCGCGTACAGAGTACGGTCTGTTCATCGCTGTCCGTGTGGAGAAGAAGAGGCCGACGCCCGCCGTGGACGCCGGCCTCGTGGGTGTGCTCGCTGGGCCTAGCGGCTGCGGCTGGTGGCGCGGGTTCGCGCAGGCGCGGCGGCAGTCGCGCCCACGGTCGCCGGTTCGAAGCCGACGGTCGCGTTGTACTTGGGAGCCGGATCGGTGAGGTCGGCCTTGGCGACGGTGAGGATGCCGGCGTCGCCGAGGTCGAGCGAAGCGAAGTCGCCGCGCATCGCGATGACTTTGCCCTGCACCGGGTTGGTAGGCGTTTCGGCGGCCGTGAAGGTGCGACGCGTGTCGTGGAGCGTCTGACGCGCATCCATCTCGCAGATTGCCTGGCCGACGCTGTTTGCGTTCGTCAGGACGCCGTAAGGGCGATCGTTGCGTCGACACGCGAAGGCGACGTGTTCGCCGACGTGGTCGCGCAGATCGAGGCCCTTCTCCAGAGCGACGTCCTTGCGGTTCACTGCGAGGTAGTGCTTTTCGTCGATCGCGAGGATGGCGTGGTGAGCGCTGGCCCACGCAACGCCGCCTGCGGCGTATCCGTGGGTCGGGAAATCGACGGCTTGGGCGCTCGGCGCGAGGCCTTCGATGTCTCCGTTCTTGAGCAGCGAGGTCATTCGGTCGAGTGAGCCTTCGAACGCCCCCTGGTCCGTGCCGTTGGCGCTGTTTCGCTGGCCGTATGCTCCGCGTTCGCCGGCCAGACCGAAGCCGGTGCGGTCGACTTCTTCGAGGGCCTTCGAGAACTCGTCGCCGCTGGCAAAGATCTGTCCGGTTCTGATGAGCGAGCGCGCCTTGGACGACGAGAGATCGTCGTAGTAGATCTCCTGGCTGCCGAACGCGCCGAGGTTTTGGTAGGCCGCAACCTTCTTCTTGAGCTCGTTGTCGGCCATCTTCTTGCCGTCGTTGATGAAGTCGTAGACGTGCTGGGCCTTCAGCCCGTTCACGCGTTCCGGCTCGGCGTTTGGATCGAAACCGAGCGTTTTCTCGGTGAGACGACCGTCGACGATCATCTTGCGGAACTCTTCGATGGCCTGTTCGGGAGCCGGCTCGAGGTGGCGCAGGATCTTCTTCGCGTCGGTCTGTGAGAGCGCGCGTGCCTCGAGTTTTGCCGCGAACTCTTGCGGCGTGCCGTCCAGGATGGTGGGTGCCGCTTCACCGGACGCGATGTAGCCGTTGATCTTCGCGATCTGCTCCGGCGTGATGCGTGAGGCGCTGAAAATGAGGTCGTTCGCCTTTTCGAAGAGCTCTTCGTTGGGGGCGACGTAGACTTTCTTCTTCGGACCGTTCGGATTGTCGGCGAAGACGGGTTTTTGGATGGACATGATGCCCATCTTGTAGAGGTCGTCCGAGCAGTATCGCGCCATGTTGTCATCCAGGGGCCGCCACGGCATCGAGGCGATGCGTTCGCACGCACGCTCGAAGTCTTCCGTGAGGTCGGTCGGCATGATGTAGGCTTGGTGTTCGGGGGACCAGGCACCGCCGTCGGCCTTGATCGAGCTCGCGAAGTAGTGCGAGCGCGGATCGGTGAGAGCGTAGTACCTGTTCCCGCGAACCTCCACGAAGCCTGACTCTGTCGAGTGGTAGAGCGGATCGTTTTGATCCATCGTCGTTCTCAGACTCCTTGGCCGGGGTCCCCGGCGGTATGCTGCGCGAGGCAGCGGCAAAGCCGCCGAGGCGGCAAGCCCCGCACATTCTCGTGAGGGGTCTGAGTGGGTTATACCGCAACTAAGCCCGCTTTGTCTATTGTCTGTATATTCTCAGGAGGGGTTTAGGAGGGCTTTGCACGAACACCCGCCTTTGGGGGAGGCCGCGGGGGAGCGCGCTCATCGCCTCAACCCGGGTCCGATAGGGACAGGAAGCCTGAAGCCATCCCGACCGCGGCCAGCGTGACAACGTCGAGCATCCATCCGGCGAGGACCCTCGCCGAACGGGATCGCGTTCGACCGAGGTCCCTCGATTCGGCGTCGCAATACTTCGGCGTGGTCAAAAGGGAGTATCACGTCGAACGAGCAGGTCATGACGACGAAGGGCGGTCGAGGCTCTGTGAGATCCGCACTGCTGCCGCCGGCGGACTGGGCGTCAGGTAGCCCGACCCCGGGGAACGGCTCCACGGCGCGTGCGGCGAAGCCGCCGATGGGCAGGATTGGTTCGCCGTGCCAGGGTGGTGGCACTCAAGTGTCCTACAAACATGTTCTCGAACGCACGTTCGATTGCTTGCTTTAGATCTCGAGAGAACGAGGTAGCGGAAGAGCTCAGATGGGAGCGAACGACACGTCCATGCGTCCTGGGGTGGTGCAGCTCTTGGCGTTGTGCGCGCTCAACGAAGTCGACTGGTCACTTCTAGCGCGCGAAGCGTTGCGACCAGATGGTCTTCGATCGCTCCTGGCCGGAACGATAACGGAACGACGCGCCTCGCAGGAGAACCGCCGGGGCCTGAAGCGCTCACTCGAAGTGGGTCTGCCGATCGCCGAGACTGCAGAGAGGCTGTCGACGTGGCGAAAAGCGGGTCTCAGGCTGTCGACCGTTCTCGACGACGATTACCCGCTGAATCTTCGGACCATCCCAAACTTACCGCCCTTTCTTTTCTACCGTGGAAAGCTCCAAACAGATGACGCTTTCTCGGTGGCGGTCGTCGGGACGCGCGAAGCGACAAATGACGGGCTGGAACGAGCTCGCCGAATGGCTCGGCTGCTCGCCCAGCGCAAAGTAACCGTTCTCTCTGGCCTCGCTCGAGGGATTGATACGGCAGCGCACGAGGCGACGCTTGACGCCGGCGGCCGCACCATTGCCGTTTTGGGCTCTGGATTACTCAAGGTCTATCCCCCGGAGAACCGCTCCCTCGCGGATCGAATTGCCGAATCCGGAGCCGTTGTATCGCAATTTTGGCCTGACGCGCCGCCTGCCAAGTATAATTTCCCGCGGCGGAATATCGTCACGTCTGGACTTGGCCAAGGGACCGTTGTCATCGAAGCGTCTGCGACGTCGGGCGCCAAAATGCAGGCCCGGCTTGCTCTTGAGCATGGCAAGCTTGTGTTCATTTTGCGTTCGTTGGTCGAGACGCATAAATGGGCTCGGGACTATGTTGGGCGTGGTGCAATTGCGATCGACTCCGCGGACAGCGTGATCAGCCATCTGCGAACGGTTGAGTCTATTCGTCGCGCAACCGCTCAGCAAAGGACCCTAGCGCTCGAGTTTGCGTGACGATCGATATTGCGCGGCTCAACCCGCGGCCGGCCGGATTTGGCCAATGCCAAAACTGCGCCTACCGCGATGTGGGTCCGCCTGCGATCTGTTACGCGTGTTTTCGTGAATGGAGTCGCCCGCCTCCGAACGCCGGCTGCGGAGCCTGTGGCCGACCAGACCTAGAATTTGGCGGCGTCTGCGGGAATCCGTACTGTAATCGAGAGCGCTGGTACGATCGCAATCTAACGATCTCGTTCCGCGAAGGCGTCCTGCACACAAAAATGAACGCCTACAAATTCCGTGGAGTTCGCGGCTGGGCGCTGATCTTCGCTCGCATCTTGCTGGGCCATCTAAACGCAAGCGTAGTTCAGTTCCAAGACTACGATCTGATTGTTGCAACCCCGACGTACCAACGCGCAGGAGCTGCGCAGAGTACGACCAGTCCCGGATTTGTACTTCGGACGGCAGCAAAGCTCGACCAGTATGGGTGGGCGTTCGACGTCGATGCGCCGGCAGCCATTATCAAGACGACCGAGACAACGGCTATGAAGGGTAAGACGTGGCGTCAGCGCGAGCAGATCGCGGAGACGGAGTTGCGCGCTGCACTATCGATCCCGGATCGAGGAAAAACGCGCGGCAAGCGAATCCTCGCCTTCGATGACCTTTATACAACCGGCCACACGCTCAACGAAGTCGCTCGGTGCCTAATTCAGCAAGGCGGAGCGCTGCAAGTAACCGGCCTTAGTTTAGCTCGCCAACTTCACGCAGGTTAGCTCTCACCACCGGTAAGGTTCCATTATCGATCGCGCCGTCCGCAAAAGAAAGAGTCGGCGCTATATTGCAACGCCTTCTCACTCCTCGAAAAGAGCCCTCTTGCCGGCCCCGGGCCCTTCATCGAGCTCGCGGTCGGGTGAGGGCAGGCATGCGCAGCGGCCGGACTGCTGGCAGCACGAATTCGTCGAGATCTGCCGTCGTCGGGACCGTGCTGACTGAGCCGATGTGCGCGTCGACATTTGCAGGAACGACAGCGCGAATAATCGCCTCGAACGTGCGCGCGATCGGGCCGATCTCGCGATCGTCGATCCACGGGAGAGCGACCGCGTAGCCATTTTCGATGCGGCCCACGAGGTCGCCGGTGTTCGAGGCCAGTTCGCGGAGTTGCAGTGCCAGGCGCAGCTCGTCTTGTGCGTCGAGCTCGTCGCCAAGTATTACGACGAGGACCGCAATGGGATCGTGCGTACGCATGCACCGTGTAGTTTCAAGCTGAAGTGCTCTGGAGAAGGCGTCGCGCGTGAGCATGCCGCTGGGGCGGAAGATCGCCTCGTCCGTCGGGGCGCCGCGTTCCAGGGCCTCCTCGCGGTCGATCTGCGCGCGGAGCAGCGCGGTCGTGTCGTCGCCGCGCTCGAGTGCGAGCTCGAGGCGTTCGTAGTCGGTTGAGTGGATCATTGTGCTTCTCGCTCCCGGCGTGCTGCAAGGCGAGTACGGGCGAGCGACGCGACCCGGTCGGCTTCGTCGCACAAACTCCGCGCGCCCGCGAAATCGCGTGCGTCCATCGCAAGACGCGCTTTCGCGAGCAGGTCGTGACGTCGCCCGATTTCGGGGATCGTTTCGAGGCCTTGAATCGCGATCATCGGAGTCTCAGCGCGCGATCTCGCGCGCGTTCCTCGTCTGCGATCGCGACCGTACGCGCGGCGCGCTGGCGCAGCGCGTGGTCGGGAAGTCCGAACAGCAACTCCAGGTGCGCTCGCTGGGAATCGACCGTGCCGGGCTCGGATGGGGCGCCAAGCTCGGCCCGATACACCGCACTCACGAGGTCCTGGCGCTCGTCATAAGTCAACGCCGTCATGCTGGCGCGTTCGTGCGTGCGGGAGCCGATCCTGCAAGTAAGGATATTGTCAGGGTGTTTGTCTCAGCAAGGGAGGTAGGAGCCGAGGTGGGGAGAGGGAAACACGCCCTGTCGCGAAGTGATAGGTGCGGGAGGTGGGGGATGACCCAAGGCAGCCAGTTTGCGGTCGAAGTCGCCGAGGCGATCGTAGCCTCGGCGAGGGCAGGCGAAAGCCGAGGGGCGACGGTTGCTGCACGCACCGTCGTGCGAATGGCAAGCGCAACCGACCCGCTGCCGCTATACGTTCCCGCCCGACGCCGCCCGTACGGGCTCCTCATCGCGCTTGGGGTCCTCGCCGTAAGTCTAGGGTTAGGGATCTTCGGCCGATGAGCGATCGTAAAGTGATTTCGATCGGTGAGGGCGCTTTGCGGCGAGCCGTAGCGCGCCGGATCGTGTTCGCTCCAGCGATTATGGAACTGAACCGGGCCCACGTCGGGACGCGCACCCTCGTCGCGGAACGTGCGCACGCGCGCGGGAGCAACGTTTGGCGGATTCGGATCGAGGGGACCGACAGCTGCATTGAATGGAACGAGGCCGCAACCATGCGCGCGACCTTCGCGGCACTCGTTGGGACCGAGCCGGCGGTGCTCGAGGAATGGCTCGCGGCTCGGGCTCACCCGGTCTGAGTGACGATGTGGTGCTTGCGCGGTGCTGGGAGCTCGCGAAGGTCGGCGAGGATCGGCGGGCGCTCTCGCTCGGCATGCTTCGCGCCCCGTCTAGCTGCTTGAAGCAGGGGCGGAGGCGTTGTCGGCGGAGCCCCGTTCCTTAGTCCGGTTGTGAACGCTGCGGCTGGAGGGCGGCCACGACCGAGAGCGTCATCGAGCGACAGGTGCTTGCGCGACCCCGCTGGGGCCGGATGCTCGTGCTTTTTTGGGTTCTTGTCATTACTGAGATAGCAGTGCCGCCGCGGTTCCGCCGCGGTGCCTGCCGTCCGCGAGCGTAAGCCTCGGCTATCTCGATTGATAGATACTAGGATCTATCTCTATCTGTTCGGAGTGTATCCGGTAGTGCGTCGGACGTTGACGGACGTCCAGCATCGGAGAAGTTCCGAAGCAAAAGAAAAAACACCCGGAGTGGTTCCGAGCGTTTTCCTGGCGGCGTGCGGTATTTTGCGTCTATTGGGTCGAGGTAAGCCACGCGATCATGCCGCGCGAGGTGATGCCCAGCTCGGCGAGCTTTCGCGCGGGCAAGGGCTCTCCGGTCTTATGCCGCTCGAAGATGTTGCGAACTTCGTTTTGCGCCCCCGGGGGCAACTTGAGAAAGGCGCGCGCGTACCGAGTGCTGCCGTCGTCGCGCTCGGCGGCTGTCCATATCCAGTCGTGCTTGAGCGCATCACGCAGCAAGGCGATCGGGTTCATTTGCGGCGAGGCCATCGTGCCGACGATACGCGGGTCGGTAAGGATCCGCTGCAGCTCGCGCTCGACGACCTGGGAGTCGTTGCCCAAGCGGCGCGTTATGTGGCCGAGCAGCTCCGTTTGGTACGCACTGGCCTGTCCGAGCGAGGTTTGCGGCTCCCGCCGGCGCGCGAGCTCGAGGATTCGCTCGAAGGACCAAGCCGTGACGTCGCTAGGGGCGGCGGCGTCGACGTGAACGGGGCCGAGGTGTCGGACAATTCCCGAGGGTTGTTCCACCGCCTCAGCCGCCGATGTATTGACCAGTTCAGGCGTGACGGGAAGCCGGCGTATGCTCGCGACGGCGATAACACGTAGGAGGACATCGCGCAAGAGCGCGACGTCGTTCGTTTCGACGTTCGTGGCGATCGTGACGCAGACGTCGGGGGCGGCCGTGACCTCCTCGAGCAGCGCGATCGCGGCCAAGGCAAGAACCCGCTTCTCGACCGCCGTGCTCGGCGGCGGACCGCTGCCGTCGAACCCTCGGAGATTCTCCGACGGTTCCGTGCGCTCCAAGTCCAACGATCCTTGATGGTCGCCGGCACTTCGGCCGCCCCCGGTTTTCGGGCGACGCTTTCGGATCGCGGCCGCGAGCGGAACGCATGCCGACTCGGGGACATCGGCGCATCGGATCAGCCGGTAGCGGTTTCGCTGGCCCCGCGGTCGGTCGATCGCGATGAGCGGGTGCGCGCGCCGGCAGTAGCCACAGGGATGCGGCCGGCAAAGATCCTCGCCCCACGATTGGACCTGATCGTACGACCATCCGAACTCGCGCACGAGCGTACCGGCACTGAGGAACCGCGGGACGAAGCGGCCGTTCCCGTCACGCTCGGCTTTCGAGAGCAAACGCCCGTCGAGCGGGGTCCCCTGTTCGTGCACGATCAACGCGTAGAGAATCGTTGGGCCGGGATCGAGTCCGTGTCCCAACTGACCGCTTGCGTCTTCGTGTCGACGCAGATACTCGCGATAGAGGGGGATCCAGGGGCGGTGCTGGCGGTCGATACTGGGGCGCGGCGAGGACGGTGCGGCGGTCAAGGACACGCGGTCGCGTGCCGGCTGCTGCATCGCCGCCGGTTTCACAGATCCTCGCGCTTCCGGATGATCCGCATGCTTCTCCCGCCTCCGGGGTCGGGACGAACCGGCGTTACCCGCCTGCGCGCGACCCGATCCCTTGCAGCGAACCGCTCTGTGAGCGACTGTTGCGAAACCACAACTGCCGCGTCGTCCGCGCGACGGTTGGACCCGCGCGCGGACTACCTTGTCAGCAGTTTAGCGGGCGCAGCGTTCTGCCGATTCGACCATCTGGCGGTGGGGTATGCCGGGTTGCTCCTTCACGCCGGCGCGCTCGAAGGGCGACTCGACCATTTGGGGGTGGGGTGAAGTCGTCCGGATTCGCTCATCATGCGGTGGGAGGTTTGGCGCCATTCGACCATGCGGCGGTGGGGTATCGCGCGCAATTCGACCATCTGACGGTGGGGTAACCCGCCATTCGACCATCCGGCGGTGGGGTGTCGAGGCCACTCGACCATGCCGCGGTGGGGTATCGAGCCGCATTTGACCACCCCGCGGGGGGATGATCCCATGCGATTCGACCACCACGCGGTGGTGTGCTATCGCGCGAGCGCCGCCTGCGGCGCGGCAAAGCTGAGTTTCCACGCCAACCACTTCCCGACCCAACGCGTGCGCGGCAGATCGGTATCCGCCACGTTGTAACGCCAACCGCCGATGAGGCCGTCGCGAGTCAGCCGTTCGAACGCGTCTTCAACGTTGTCCTTGAACCGGTCCGCATGGCGTTCGGGAGTATCGATGCGGGCCGCCTGGAGCAGCTCGCCGATGGTGGTCGAGGCGCCTACGCGCTGAAACATCAGGGCAAGCGAGAACCGCATCGCGAAGCGCTGCGCGTCGGTGGTGACATCGTACTGCACGATCTTGTGGAGCATGTGCCGCACGGAGTCCGGCGTGTCCATATACGGCTTCGCCCACTCACCGATGCCGGCGCGAATGGCATACGGCACGTCGGTGCCGTCGGCGCTGACGATCGCCGGGAGCCGCGGCTGAGCACCGCGACGTTGTGCGGTAAGGTCCTCTTCACTCTCAACGGCGACCTCGATGAGGCGCGAGGTCACGTTGATCGCCTTTTTGCGGATGCCGCGCCCGCTTTTGACCTCCACGACGTCGCGTGCCGTCACCCAGATGTCCGAGAGGAGCCGGAACCGCCGTGCTTCCGCGCGCTTTTGCTCCGGCCGGTAATCGCCCTTGGCATGGCGTTTGAGGCCACGAAAGCTCAAGGACTCGTTGACGTGAATGCGGACCTTTTCGAGCGGCTTGTCGTTGCTCAGGCACTTCGCCATCACGTAGAGCAGCGTCTGCGCGGCCTCGTCGCCGCCGACCTGGATCACCAGATTCCAGGCCTCCTCGGCGTTCACCGCCGGCGGAAGCCGCGGATCGCCGATCGAGACGAACGTCTTCTCGGTATTCCCGTAGTAGAATGAACCGCCGGCGGAGCGTTGCCAGGCCTCCGGGTTGTCGATCAGGGCGTCGACGACGGTCTCGGAGGCGGTGTTCGCGAGGTACGGGATCTGTGGAACGAGATCTGCTCGGACCTCTCCATTGGTCTTGGGCAATGCCGGCGGGGGCGTGCTCTTGCGCCGGCGCCTCGTACTCATGGATTGGCTCCTTCGACGTCCACCCCGATTGCCCCGGCTAAAACCCAGCGCGCGTCGCGGCGATGCGGAACCCGCTGGCTCCGTTCCTTCGGGTGGTCGGCTAGCGCCGTCGTTGCACTCGACTTTCCTGCGCACGTCTTTCCAGGTCGGCCTTGTGCTGGAGCACGTAGCGCTCGGTCAGGGGGATGCGAAACTCAGCCATGCCGCTGGCGGGCGAGTAGATCACGTCTTTTCTTACGAGCTGGTTGCGGATAGAGCTGACGGTCTCGGACGTCGTGCCGAATTGCGCCGCGATCTCGCCTGTCGAATGCGGTCCTGGCCCAAGCTCGGCCATCGCGAGAACATAGGAAATTTCACGCGGAGTCAGGACTCGAAAACGGGCGTCATAAAAATCGTCCTCGAGAATCCGGCGAACGCCGGGAATGGCGTGCTCGACGTCTTCTTCGCTAATGGTATCCCCGCGGTGCGCGAGCCACGCTGCAGAAGCGTACTCTTGAACGAAGAAGGGATAGCCCGCGCTTTCTTCGGCGAGTCGGTCCAGCGCTGCTGGCGCGATAGTGACACCGCGCTCGCGCGCTGGAATTGCCATCGCGTCTTTGGTCTGCTCCACTGTGAGCAGGCCAAGACGGAAATAACGCCAGCGCTCCGTGTACGTTCGGACTTCGTGTAGGTGCTCGCGGCTTCCAGGGAGACCGGCGGCGAGCAGGTACACGGGCCGCTTCGTACTCGCTGTCGCGTGAACGAAGCGCACGAGGTCTCGCAGACCCTCAATTGGGGCGTCTTGGATCTCGTCAATTGCAAACACCAGGTGCCGGCCGTGCTGCCTCGTCGCGTCGTTGAGGTCTTCGAGTGCATTGACCAGCTCGGCCGGCTCCTTCTGTGGCGCGCTGAGCGAGACGGCTCCTAGATCGTTGGGCAGCTCAAACGATGCCCGTGGCAATGCCTCGAGGACCTTGTCGAAGCCGCTTTTCACTTTTTGTGGGAGTGAAGCGTTCTGTCGCTGCGCGCGTTCGAGACCTCGTCGAAGCGTCGACGCGAGCGGTTCGGTTGCCGAGGCTTCGGCATAGACGACGATTGCGTCTGTAGCGGCCGCGTCCGCAATGCAGTGACGCAGCAAGGCGGTCTTGCCCATTCCGCGCAATCCGGTGAAGACGATCGGCTGTGCGGGTGCTCCGCTCTCGGAGAGGTTAAGCGAGTATTGGGCGGCGCTGCTCTCCTGATCTCGGCCGACGAGTGCCGGCGGATCACTCCCGGGAGCGGTTCGGAAGGGATTGTCCGGGGCGCGGCTCATCGATGCGGCGCCGTGTCAAACGTGTCAAATGTTTTTCGCATCTGTCAAGTCTGACAACACCTAGGTTCTTCTGTCAAGTCTGTCAAAACAAGGTTAGGCCCGCGGAACCTGCCGCTAGGGCTGGTCGGCCCCGCTCGAACAGGTGCCGGCGAGCGCCCGTGCGCGGTTGCCAGCGGCTGATATCGGACCCTTGCAGGACCCGAGAGCCCGTGCTACGCTTGAGCCCTGATGAACGTTGTGACCGAGCTCCAGGAGATCCGCGACACCTTCGGGCTCACCCAGGCCGAGCTTGCCGACCTGTTCGGCCGCCGCGCACCTTCCATCAAGGAGTGGGAGACGCGAGGGATCCCGCGTGATCGCCAGGCGTCGGTCGAGCGACTCGTCGGACTCGCCCACCTTTTCCGCCGGCGTGTCATCGGGTCGCGGATCCCGGAGATCGTCCGTACGCCGGACGATTGGCTCGGCGGCCGCACGATCTTGCAAACTCTGCGCACGGAAGGCGTCGACCCGATTTACGCGTATCTCGGCCGTCTCTTCAACTACGGTGGGTCGTGAGCGGCTACGACACGGTGCAGCGAGCGGGGCGGTATCTTCGCGTCATCGCACCGGATTGGGTTGACCCGCTCGACACTGCGTACTCAAAGCGGACCGGCGGGCGCTGGAACGTTCCTGGTGTATTTGGCGCGCTATACCTCTGCGCCGACGTGCATGTCGCAGCAGCGAATGCCCGCGCGCGCCATGCTGGCCGGGCGTTAAAGCTGTTCGACCTTCGTCCGGAGGCGCGGCCGCAACTCGTGACCGTCGGGGTTCCCCCGAGCGACGTCGTCGATGCATGGACCACGAGCGGCGTCGGCGCGCTTGGTTTTGCAGAGAGTTTCCCGTATGAAGTCCCTTGGGTGCCTTGCCAAGCGATCGCGCACGCGGCGTACGTCGCCGGGGTCGCTGGCGTCGCCGCGCGCTCGAACGCGGAGGCGACACCAACGCGCTACGTCGGCGAAGAACTCGCGGTGTTTGAAGGCACCGACGTCCGCGATTTGCTCGAGCGGCAGCAGTTCGCTCAGTGGTACCCCGACCCAATCCCCGAATAGCCCTGCGGCAAGCTCGAAACGCTTTCGGCCTTGCGTACGAACGTAGACGGTGGCCGCGGTGCTCGATAGTATCACGATGTTGCTCGGCGAGTGGCTGTAGCGTTGCATGACGCGCAGGTCGCTAGACGTTTCCGAAGCGCGGGGCGATGGCGGCCCGGAGGCGCGCCGGCGGCGCGTAGCGACGCCGCCTCGTGCACGCGTCCGGACGGCAGCGTCACGCCCTGGAAGAAGAAGAACCGTGAACAAGATCGCTAGTCTATGATTCGGCGGTATTCGGGCACGCGCGTGCGGGACATCACGCTGACCGCGGAGCCGATGCCGAGCAGCGCGTGGACGAAGTTGCGCAAGCTGGCCGTGAAAGTGCTACGCGGGCGGTACGACCTCGCGCGCGATCGATCCTCGCGCATTACAGCAGATCCGCGTCTTGGGGTCTGGACGAGGACGAAAGCCTATTGGCCGCGAGTGGCTCGGTTACGGGTCACTCGACGCTCCGTTTTGGTTTATCGGGCTCGGACTTGATCAAAGCCCCGCCGAAACTCGTGGACAATGTTAGCGCACTTCTCTTGCGTTGGCTCGCCGGCGACGAACACATATTGCACTGACTTCTGCGTTTGCGTTGCAACGAACTCCTCGAGCGCGGTTCAGGTCGGTATTGGAGGTCTGAACGTTCGAGCTTTCACCTAAGTGAGAGCTGCGTCTTCACTGAGCGTTTCCCACGCATCCATTACCAGTCGCGCCGTCCGATATTCACCGAAGTCCTTCACTTCGCGTTCTCTCAGTACTCGAAATGTTTCGGATGGGTAGGCCGTGCCGAATACTTCATTCGGATCGAGTATAAAGCGTATTTCGTCACGACTCAGGCCGTACAATCGCGCATAGTACGCATCTAGTTCAGCTCGCAGTTTGGTGCGCCGCTCGGGGTTCCAAGGGAAGGGTGAACCACTAAAACCAATTGATGCAGCGAACCCTCGCATTGACTCACTTGAATAGCTGAGCTCTAATACGCGTGGTAGGATGAAATTCAAGGCGCGCTCATCATACGCTTCGGGCGGTAAGATTGGCAATTGCGCGACGTGAAAGTAGCTTGTGTGAAATCCGCCGATTTTCTCTCGAGCTACGTAGTCGAGCAACATGCTCGAGAGATTGCCGATTAGACATGCCAGCAGTTGCGGTTCAGCATTTGGAAACACTAACGACAGTGTGTGCCCGGCGCCAACATACGGCAACGTACTACAAATAAACGTGCGCTCGTTCAACGGATTGGTCACATCTCTAAATCCGAGCAACCAATCACCCTCCCAAAGCACCGGCGTTCGCATGCGAACGTCAGCGAGGCGAACCCAATAGAATGGCAGCGGCTCGAACGTTGGGTCACCATGCTGTTGGTCAGTCGTAGAGGGGAGTACGTTGAAGCCACGGTTATCGCCCCGTCCCTCATACGATGCTGCTCGATGATCGTAAAGATCGATCATCTTTGCCTCGTAGAGCGGGATCCATGTTTCTCCGTCAGAATCGATCCAGTTGACTCCAGATTGGAACGCCCCCAAGTTACCTAGTTGCGTAGACGTGCGAAAGAGCTCGCTATCGCTCGTCATATTGAAGAAGCCTTGGCGAACCGTTATCCGCCACGGATTTCCCTCGACGCCCATTTGCTCATTAACAAGGACCGGTACGCGCCTATAAAGCGCTTTTGTTAGTTCAGCGTCCGCGTTTGACCGGAAAAGCGGAACTGTTAGTGTGTTGGGGTTTAGTAGCGCAATATCGCTAGCGGACAATTTAAAGCACCGCTGTTGGTCGTTCAAGTCGTCGACAGTCCGCGCAAAAAAGACAAACATGGCGGTCTCGTGCTGATCGGCAGCCCCACTGCATGTGAACAAGCAGAATTTTGTCGAATGATGGACAGTTGGGAATATAAGTCCCTCATTTTCGAAGCTTAGCAAACTGCTTAGTGCGTTTCTGATCGCAACGGCCTCGAACAATGCCTTCGTGTTAAGGTCAGTCGCAATTCCAGTTGGCAATATCAGCCCAACCCTGCCGTGCGGGGATATTGAGTCAAGAGACGTTTCCGCGAAGAGTGCGTAGGTGTTGATCTTTCCTCTGGCAGTCAGGGGAAATCGCCCTGAATTCCGGCTAAACGCGTTTGCAGCTTGTATCGTGCGAACATCAACTTGGTATCTGTCCCAAAGAACGGGGTCAAGTTGTGCGAGATCGGCTATTGCGCGCTTGCGTTGTGACCCACTAAGAGCTGCGATAGCAGGTGCTCGAGCGGCGAAATACTCCTCTTCGGTAAGCTGAGACACGTCCCACGGCGGATTGCCGAGGACTACATCGAAACCCCCATTGGCGAATACTTCCGGAAATATAAGGTGCCAGTGGAAGAAGCGATAATCGCGCGATAGTTGACTGACCTCATGGGCGAGATCGTCGGGCAATTGAACAGAGTCAGCTAGGTCGGTCAGGTTGCGGTGCGTGATCCCTGTTGCGATAGTGTCGTGGCCTCGCGTGATGAAACGCTTGCTCATGACGAAGGCCGTACACCATGCGTCGGCTACGTTCTTCTTGTAGCAGAAGTCCTCGGTCTCTTCATGGTGGCGGAAGGCGATCTCCTTAGCCTTGATTTCATCGGGCCGACCATCGGGTAGATCTTCCAGCGCGGCCGCTGCGCGTTCGAGCCGATGTTGTACTTCTGCGTCCCTCTCGGCAAAGAGTGGCCCGAGTCCCTTACGCTCGCCCTTATTGCGCTTCTTGAGTAGCGCACACGCGGATTTGTCGTCACCCCCAATCGCGATGAAGGCATCGTCTGGGAGACCAGCGGCGATGAGTTCTGGCGTAGCGCCTAGGAGGCTGTTTCCTACACGAATATGGTGATCTAGGAATGATAGCGGTTTACCGGGCTCGAGCGCTTCTAGCCAGAGACTAACGCGACATAGCTCGGCTGCCATCGGATTAACGTCAACACCATAGAGACACCGGCCGATAACGTCGCGCAGGGCGTGTTGGTATAAGAGCGGTGAAGGTATGCTTTCCCCTTGTCCCAGGGCACGTAAGCGGGAAAGGTGGCGCGCAAGCCGATGCGCTGCGCCAACCAGGAAGTGCCCGGATCCGACCGCCGGATCGCACACCTTGAGGGCGAGTAGCGCCCGTTCGGCGTCGGCCCAAGTCCTGCCCTCGATCGCCTTTTCCACCACGGGGTCCAGTGCAGAGTCGAGTAGGCGTTGTACCAATGTGTCTGGCGTATAGTAGGAGCCGCTGGTCTTCCGCTCGTTCCCCGCAAACTCCGCGAATGTAAAGCGTGCGCCGTCCGCGCTAATCTGTGGAGTGAGGGCGAGTAAGCTCTCGTAAACGCCACCTAATTCTTCTGCTCCCAGATTTCTGAAGTCGACTGGGCGCAAGACCGTGCCCTGACGAGTGAACGCGAGCTGACGCAGCGCGTCGAGCAGATCGTAGTTAGTCAGTTCGGCGCTGTTGAGCGCGGCGGTAGATGCCGGGTCCCATAAGAAGCTACCGAGTATCGGTAGTCCCAACTGATTTCGCGTAGGCAAGAAAGCCCCGTCACCTGAAAGAGCGCCGACAATCATCTGCAATTGCCGCCACAAATCGGCGTGACGGCTGCCCTTGATGCTTGACGCCAAGTCGCGCAAGCGGCCGGTGCTGTAGTAGGCCGCGTAACGTCCACGTGCTTGGCGACCTGCGTCAGACACGTCTGGCGCGTGCAGGAGTGGCTGTCCATCGATAACGCGATCTTCTGTGACAAAGAGAAAAATCAGGCGATATATTACGCGCAGAAGCTGGCCATGGAATTCGATGAGCGACACCTGCCCGGTGCGCAGACTCTCCCTCAGGGCTATGTTACTCGGGTGGCTAGTGAAGCCTTGGCCGAGAATCTGTAAGGCGCTCTCAACCCCAATGCGCAGATCT
>Ga0182024_10013300_pt1 | contig 16095 bp, 6 predicted proteins | sample P32metaG_FD_120480 | JGI IMG/M metagenome (GOLD analysis project Ga0182024, IMG submission 120480) | Permafrost microbial communities from Stordalen Mire, Sweden - P3-2 metaG (Illumina Assembly) | ecosystem: Environmental > Terrestrial > Soil > Wetlands > Permafrost | place: Sweden: Stordalen... | reverse complement strand
GGCGTGACCTGGTAAGCGAAGCCGATGCGCGGCGCAAGGTTGTGCTTCTGCGTCTGCAGCAGTCCCTGGCCGTACTTGTCGGTCTCGTTCAGCGCGATTCCATCCTTGGCCAGCAGGTCCACAAATCCTGCGCAACCTACTCCCTGGCAGGTGCCGTCCGTCGACAGGGTCCGGTTGTCCTTGCCCGAGCTTGGAACGATGAATTCCGGCTGGTTGTCCGGAGGTCCCTCGGGCACGAAGTTTGCCTGGCCGCCGTTCTGCTCGTTGATCGGGCCGAAGTAGTCCCAGCGCAGGCCGAGGTTCATGGTCAGCTTCGGATTTACCTTCCAGTCGTCCTGGAAGTAACCCGCAAAGTAGACCTTTTCGTCGTAGGTCTTGTTGATGTTCGAAGCGTAGACGCCGTCTGAGCCGCCCGAATAGCTGAATCCGTTCGGATTCGGGTGCCCATTCAGCGTTGCCGGCGCCGCCTCCGGAGGCAGAATCATCTGCGCAATGCCGCCTGTGGTGCTGCCCTGGTTGGGAATGTCGGTGAACCCGCCCTCATACTGGAATGCGCCCCGCGACCATGCCGGTTGCAGCGTGGAGAACTTCACGTGCTGGTATTCGATGCCCATCTTGAAGCTGTGCTGCCCATAAATCTTGGTGAAGTCGTCGGTGACCTGGAGCGTATAGCTCACTTCGTCCGATGGCAGGAAGTTGTTGCTGCCCAGGTTTTGCAATCCGCCGATGTAGAAATTTGGCAAGCCGCCGTTCTCGGCCACCTGCGGAATGTCGGAAACCCCGTACTGTGCAGGAATTCCCATCACGCCGCCGTCCGGTCCGAAGCGCGTCGTGTGCAGGTGCGCCAGGCCCGCGCGAACCTGGTTGACGGTTTCAGGCGTGAAGACATGAGTCCATCCGGCCACGCCCTGCACCGACTTGGCAGTCTGAACGCCCTGCTCAAATGCGCCGCCGTCCGCCACGCCGCCAAACGGTCCGGGAATGTACTGCGGATCGTCGGCGTAGCTGAAGCGAATGAAGATTTGCTCCTTGTCGTTGGGATTGAAATCTTCGCGCGTGTCGAAGGTGTTGGAGTGCTCATACAGGCCGGGGCTCGAGATGAACGAGTTGGTTTGTCCGGAGCTCGGCGAGGGGTAGAGATTGAGCAGCTTCACGGCGTTCTGATCGATGCGCGCCGCGTTGGGGCCGGTCAGTTGGTTCAGGTCCGAGCAGGCGGCTAACGTAAAGTTCATGGTGCCTGGACCGCACTTGCTGCTGAACGGGTCGCGCGCATAACCCACGATGGTTCCGGCCGCTACGCCCTGGCCGCAGGTCGGGCCCGGCAGGCCGCTGACGGGATCGGGCTCACCGCAGGCAATCCCGCGTGTAGTCCCAGGGTCGAGTATTGTGCCCTTTTGAATCGACCGGCCCAGAATATCCGTCCTTGTACCCCCGCCTGCCTGCGTCAGGATATCGGACAGATTGGTGTAGTTGCTGCTGCGCTCGAGCGAAGTCGGCACCGCGCTGCTGAAAGCCGTGCCCTGCACGCGGCGCTTGCCTTCGTAGTCGCCGAAGAAGAAAATCTTGTTCTTGATAATCGGACCGCCGCCCGACGCGCCAAACTGATTGAGCCGCAACTCGCCCTTGATGGGAGTCGTCGAGTTGTCTTCAAACCAGTCCGCGGCGTCGAGTTTGTCGTTGCGGATAAACTCCCACGCCGCGCCGTGCAGGCTGTTGGTGCCGGACTTGATGGTCGCGTTGAGCACCGCGCCCGCGGCGCGGCCAAGCTGCGCGCTGAAGTCGGCAGTCTGCACCTTGAATTCCTCAATCGCGTCCACCGGCGGCAGAATCACGAAGTTCGTTCCGTTCAGGAAGTCGACGGCGTTGGAGTTGTTGTCCACGCCATCCAGCAGGTAGTTGTTTTGCGCCGGCCGCAGGCCGTTGGCTGAGAAGGCGCCCGACGCCGCGTTGCCGCGCGTGTCGGCCTGTGGCGTCTGCGTGCCCGCGCCCAACTGTGCCAGGAACGTGAAGTTGCGGCCGTTCAGCGGGAGGTCGTTCACTTCCTGCTGGCCGATCACTTGCCCCACCGATGCTTCTTCGGTTTGCAGCAGCGGCGGCGCGGTTGTCACTTCAACGGTTTCAGTCGCGGCGCCCGGCTTCAGCTTCACATTGACCAGCAGGCTCTGCGCAACCGTCACGGTCAGGTTTTCCTGCGTTGTCTTGGCGAACCCCTTGGCAGTGGCTGAGAGCGAGTAGTGGCCGATTCTGACCGGCGAAAACGTATAACCACCGGTGCCGTTCGAACGCGTCTCCAGCGTGATGCCCTGGTCCGTGTTCAGCAGCGTCACCTGCGCGTTGGGTACAACCGCGCCGCTGGTGTCCTGAATCGTTCCAGAGATCGATCCTTCGTCGACCTGGCCGAACGCGCATCGGCTTTGGACCAGGAGGAAAATCAAGCACGTGAGGGTTGCGCAGCCAAACAGTCTTAAGCATTTGACAACTTTGCGATCATGGCCCATCCGAATATCCTCCGTCTTTTGAGCGCCATCGTTCTCGGTGCAGTTACGGCGAAGTGCGAACGTCGGGAAAACACGTTCTCGTTTGTAACCGTTTACAAGTCGCGTTGTCCTTGTAAACGGTTTCATTTTGTGCGGCCAAGCTTAGTACAGACGCTTTTCTTTTGTCAACCAAAAGTTGGAGATGAATTTTTTAACCCCTCCGGCGCGCTGATTCCCGGCCAGCTCCAGAGCGGAATCTCTCAATAATTTATGCAATGGAATCAGTCGGTTACGTTGAGGATGCGGTAAGTGCACCTCGCCAAATTGATATTCGCACCCGTCGCGAATATAATCCGCCCAGCCTCGGTTGGGGTTACTAGTGCGCTGCTGGACCGCGCTGAAGTTTTTCATGAGAGGTGACTGATGGAGTGCGGATTTTGCCCTGGCGCTGAGATCGGCTCCCGCTTCGTTGTCGATCCCGGATCGCTCGCCGACCCCTCCAAGCGGACCTTCCTGCGCGCGGCCGGCATGCTCATGGCCGGCATGCTGGCTCCAGGAGCGCGCGGCGCGCAGGGCCCTCGCGATGCAGCCGGTTCAGGCCACAAAGTCGTCGTCGTGATCTTCGGTGGCGCGCGCCGCGACGAGACTTTTTCGCCCGAGGGCCGCGTCAACATCCCGCACCTCGCCACAGACCTGCTGCCAAAATCGCTCTTTTACCATCACGCCCGCAACGACGGCGTCACCGCGCATTTCAACGCCATCTCCAGCATTCTTACCGGCAACTGGCAGCGCGTGGACGACTGGGGCAAGCTCGCGCCCACCTCTCCCACTTTGTTCGAACAATTCCGCAAAGGGCTTCGTGCTGATCGCAGCGACACCTGGGTCGTTGCCAGCAACAAAGCGCTCACCAGCCTCATCGGCGCCAGCTCCGATCCAAACTACGGCCCGGCCTACGGCGCCAATGTCGTCTTCCCCAAGCAGCTCATGCTCACCGCCGTGGTCGAGGCTCTGCGCCAGGGCCGCACCGCCAACATGGCCGACCGCGGCAAGGTTGAAGCCGAGCTCGAAAGCGCCATGGAAGGCAGCAACTACGAAGGGCTTGGCTGGAATGTGTTCGACGCCTCCGACCGGCTCGATCCCCGTGTGCGCGGCACCATCGAGAACGCCATCTCGAGCTTCGTGCATGGCGGCGGCCCAACCTCTGGCGATGAGCTCACGTTCTTCATGAGCCGCGAGGTCATGCGCAAGTTCGCGCCGCAGTTGCTCGTGGTTGCATTCTCCGACGTTGAGGCGGCGCACTTCGGCTCCTATTCGCTGCACCTGTCGGGCATCAAGACGGCAGACCGCCTGGCGTACCAATTGTGGCAGGAGATCGAGGCCAATCCCGACTACCGCGGCAAGACCACCATGGTGATTCTGCCCGAATTCGGACGCGACCCCGACGGCTCATCGACCAACGGATTCTTCAACCACCGCGCCAACTCCGATTCCACGCGCGATACCTGGATGATGACGCTGGGCGCCGCCGTCGACCGGCCGCAAGTCGTGGAGCGGCCGATCCTCCATGTCGATCTTTGCCCCACGCTCGCGGATTTGCTGGGCTGCCGCCCGCTCGAGGCGCAGGGAGAAAGGCTCAAAGAATTTCGTGGTTAGTGCTTCAATTGCGGTTCGTTGATTTCGGAGGCAGCGATTCAAGAGGCAGCGATTCGGAAGGCAGGAAAATGCCACGCGCTCCAGGAAAAACTCATCTTGGAGTAGGAGTGTCAGGGCACGACTTCAGTCGTGCCGTAAGTGCCGCAAAATCGACGCGGGCTTCAGCCTCTGCGGTCCGATGTTCGATCGCAGCGAAAACAGGAAGGAACGAATGGCGGTTCAGGAAAATTTGCCGGAGAGCATTCAAAACGCCTTGAGCAAAGGCCTGCTCAAACGCATTCCGCTTACTTTTCTTCCCTTCGTCAATCAGCAGCTCAGCCAGTGGGATTTCCTCTTTCCCCGCGAGCGCCAGTCGGTCGAGCGGCTCCTGCTTTACGTGGCCAGCCTGAGCCCGGAGCAGTCCGATTCGCTCTTCCGCGCGGTGGTTGAGCTCGAAGACAAGATGGGAGTCCGCAAGTGGCAGTTCTCCACCCAGGAGCAGACCATCCAGAACTCATCGCAACTGGCCGCATCACCCTATTTTCAGGAGTGGCGGCGGGCAGTGCAGGCGGTCTTTGACGCGGCCGACGAGCATGCCGTCAAGACCAATCCACCGGCGCCGGCAAATCGCCTGGTGTTGCTCAACATCCCTCGCGCTCTTCCGGTTGAAGAAGCGAGCGTCTGGCGCGGTTGGCAGGGGATCGGCCGCACCGTAAATCTCGACCTCGATGCTTCCGGCCAGCGCAACAGCACCTTGGAACTGCTTCTCGCCGGCATCCCAGACGCGGCCGGCAGCCGCTCCCAGGGGCTGCTCAATGCGGTCGAGAAACAGTCCGGCCGTCCGCCTGCGGACGTGTGGGTTGTCGACGCGGGACGGACTTTGGTCGACAGCCTTCTGGCGCGCCAATCCGGCGTCGCCGAGTCGAATGCAATTCTGCTCAGCTACGCCCGGCTCGATCGCTACCGGCAGAGCTTCTCGCACGAGATGAACACCATGCGCAAGGACCTCGCCGATGCGGACGCTGTGTTTGACCGTCTGCGCAAGGTCGACGTCGCTCCGTGGTGTCCGCCGGAGGTAGCTGCAAACCCAGCGGTCCGCGAATATTTGCGATCTGTATATCTCACCGGAAACGGCGCGGTGATCTTTGGCAATTCCTTTGTGGAGTGGAGCGCCTCCGAAGCGATTCGCCGCGCGCGGCCAGCGTTTCTTGCGGCGCAGTTCGGCATGCGCAGCAAGCCCAAGCCCTTCACCGGCGTGGCTGTGTTCGACAATCCCGATCAGGTTAACCCGCTCCCCGCCGTCGACGACGTGCCTGGCAGCGCCATCGACGCGCAGATGCTCGCGCTCTACGTGTGGCTGGCCGCAAGCCGCTATGACGAATACGCGCGCTCCACTGTATGCGTCTGCATTGCTGAGAGCGTCTCGCAGGCCTACCTGGTTGCGCCGCCGGAATTTCCCCTCGCGCAGCAAACTTCGCCGGTTTCGCTCGATCGGCTCAGCGCGGCACTTCGCACATGGATCGCTTGAGTGCAATGCGAGCCTCGAGCGCAGCGCGATTTGAATGCCGTCTCGCCGTAGTGCTATCATGCGGTCACTTCGCCGGGGACACGGCCCCTCAAGGATGATGCGACACCAATACGATCGCCAACTCCTTTCGCGGCGGACCATTCTCAAGAGCCTGGGAGCGGCGCCGTTGTTGCTTCGTGCTGCGCCCTTCAGCGGGGCCTCGCTGCTCTCCGGCACCGCCAATTTCTTCGCCGCCTCCGATCCCGGCCTGCCGTTCGCCGACATTCGCTTGACGCCCCACTATCCGGCTCCTTCTCCGCTGGCGGATGTGCTGCGCCTGGTTGCTCCCGGTTCCGATGAATACGTCACCGAAAAATATGCCTTTGAAATCGAGTCCCTTCTCAAGCAATGGGGGCGCGATCTAAAGGCCTCGCCAGGCGATCTCTCTTCGCTTGCCGGTTTCATCCATCCTTCAATCCAACTCTCGCCGCTTTCGCCCGCCCGCGAGACTCCAGTTCGTTCCGGCTTCGGAATTGACGTTGTGAAGAGGAAGTTTCCTGACCAGCTCGTCGACGGACGTCAGCGATTCCTTGACGAAATGAAGCGCTGGCTCGGGCACGACTCCCGCGTCGAGACCGCCGAATTCGAAATCTACTCGATCGAACAAATCGCGGCCGATCCGCTGACCGTTCGACTCGACATCCGCTATGACATCGTGTCCAGTAGCAGCGATGAGCGCCGCGAGGAGCGGGTTGGATCCTGGCGCACGGAGTGGTCTCGCGATTCATTACAATCCTGGCAGGCGCATCGATGGCAGGCCGGCGAAGAGACCGTGAGCTTCATCCACGGGCCAGGCTTTCTCGACGTCACGACGCACGCTTTAGGCGGAACGGAATCCTACAACCGTCAGATGCTTCACGGCGTCGACTATTGGCGCACCGTTCTCGATGGAGCAATCGGCGCCGACGTCTACAGCAACAACGGATTGGCCACGGGCGACTTCGACAACGACGGCTTCGACGATTTCTATGTCTGCCAACCGGCCGGATTGCCAAACCGGCTCTACCGCAATCTGGGCAACGGGACATTCGCCGACGTCACCGAACAATCCGGAGTCGGCGTGCTCGACAACACCGCATGTGCGCTGTTCGCCGACCTTCGCAATGTGGGGCTCCAGGATCTGCTTGTCGTGTGCGGCACCGGCCCGCTGCTCTTCCTCAACCAGGGCAATGGCACGTTTGCCGTCAAGCGCGACGCCTTCAAATTTGCGCGCCCGCCCCAGGGCACATTTACTCATGCCGCTGTGGCCGACTACGATCGCGACGGCCGCCTCGACATTTACTTTTGCACCTACATGTACTACCTGGGCCTCGACCAGTATCACTATCCGATTCCCTATTACGATGCCCGCAACGGTCCGCCCAACTGCCTTATGCACAACCAGGGCAACGCGACGTTTGTCGAGACCACCGACGCGTCGGGACTGAGCGCGGAGAACAATCGTTACAGCTTTTCCTGCGCGTGGGGCGACTCCAACTCCAACGGCTTGCCCGATCTCTTTGTCGCCAACGATTTCGGCAGCTCGCAACTCTACCGCAACAATGGCGATGGCACATTTACCGATGCTTCGCGCGCCGCTCACGTCGAGGATGTGGGGGCCGGCATGGGCTGCGCATGGTCGGATTTCGACAACGACGGACACCTGGATATCTACGTCCCTAGCATGTGGGAAGCCGCTGGCCAGAGAGTGTCGGCGCAGCAGCAGTTTCACGCCGGCGCGCCGGAGAAAATTCGCGCTCTCTACCAGCGTCATGCGCGTGGCAACGCGCTCTACAGCAATCAGGGCGATGGTACATTCAAGAACATCGGCGCGCAGGCCGCTGTGGAGATGGGCCGCTGGTCGTGGAGTTCGGACTTCTGGGACTTCGATCATGACGGATTCCCCGACCTCTATGTCGCCAACGGATACATCTCCGCGCAAGACCGCAGCGACCTGGCAAGTTTTTTCTGGCGCCAGGTAGTCGCAAAATCGCCAGAGGACGCAACTCCATCGCCCGCTTACGAGCATGGATGGGGAGCCATCAACGAATTGGTCCGGTCGGATCGCACCTGGCACGGATATGCGCGCAACGTGATGTTCGCGAATAACCGCGACGGAACATTCGCTGAAGTCTCAGGCCCGGTTGGGTTGGACTTTCTTGAAGACAGTCGCACCTTTGTTCTCGCCGACCTCGACCATGACGGGCGGCTTGAAGTCATCCTGAAAAATCGCAACGCGCCGCAACTGCGCATCTTGCACAACGCCATGAGGGACATCGGAAATTCCATCGCATTCCGGCTGCGCGGGACCAAGAGCAATCGCGACGCCATCGGAGCCTCGATCACGGTCAAGGCCGGGCCGCTCACCCAAACAAAGTATCTCCAGGCGGGCACCGGCTTCCTGGCGCAACACTCCAGAGAGTTGTTTTTTGGAGTGGGAAAGACCGATGCAGCAATTCAAGCCACGATCCGCTGGCCGAATGGTCTCGTGCAGCACTTCGATGCTCTGCCGGTTAACAGCCGTATTGAAATTGAGGAAGGTCTCTCATCGTTTACGGCCAAGCCATTTGGCCCGCCAGCCGCTGCCTACGCGCACGGCGGACCGCCTCCTTCCATTGAGCCTCTCCCCGCGCAGGTGAAGACATGGCTCATTGAACCCCTGCAGGCGCCGGAGTTTTCCGCGCCCGATCTCAACGGAAATGCGCGCGCCCTTAGTTCGTTGCGGGGAAGCGTGGCGTTGCTTAGCTTCTGGGCGGCAACTGCGCCGGCATCGCTCGACCAGTTGCGGCTGCTTGCTCGCCATCGGCAAACGCTCGCCCAGGACAGTCTTGAAATCGCGGCCGTCAACGTGGACGAAGCTGCCGATCGCACGGCGGCGCGATCATTTGCGAGACAGGAACAACTTTCATTTCCAGTTCTTTTTGCGACACAAGAAGTCGCCGGCTTCTATAACATCATTTACCGCTACCTCTTTGATCGCCGCAGAGACCTTGCAATTCCGGTATCCTTCCTCATCGACAAAGCAGGAATGATCGTGAAGGTATATCAGGGCGTGGTCGATCCTGTGCGCTTCATCGAAGATGCGAAATCGATCCCGGTCACCGCGGACGAACGCAGGAAACAAGCCCTTCCATTCGCGGGAGATGCCTATCTGAGCGCATTCCAGCGCAACGACTTCACCTATGGCGTAGCGCTCTTTCAGCACGGCTACCTCGAGCAGGCCGCGCAATCCTTTCTGCAAGTCGTCGCCGCCAGGCCAAACGACCCCGACGCCTATTACAACCTCGGCACTCTCAGTCTCAAGAAGAACGACCTTCTTGAGGCGCGCGACTATCTTGAACAGACGTTGAAGCTTCGCCCGGAATACCCCGAGGCGTGGAACAACCTTGCAATGATATCCGCGCAACAGGGCCGCCCCGAAGAGGCTATCCGCGATTTTCAGCATGCGCTTGAACTCAGGCCGGATTACGCCATCGCTCTGTTGAACCTGGGAAACATCCTGCGCCGTCGGAATTCACTCGATAAGGCGATGGATTGCCTCACCCATGCGCTCAAACTCCAGCCCGGCGACGCTGAAATCAACTATAGTCTCGGCATGGTGTATGCGCAGCAGAACCAATTCCCGCTCGCGGCAGACTATCTTCGCAAGGCAATTGAGCTGCGCCCAGACTATCCTGAAGCTTTGAACAATCTCGGCGTTCTCTCCGTCCGGCAACGCAATTACCCGGCAGCAGAAGAACAGTTCAAGGCCGGCATCCGCATCGCGCCGCGTTTCGACCAGTTCTATCTCAACCTTGCCCGCCTCTATGCCATGCAGAGCGACACGGAAAAGGCACGAGAAGTGCTTCTTGAGTTGTTGCGCGTGCAACCGGAGAATGCTGGCGCAAGGCAGGCCCTGGGGCTGCTGCAATGACTGGCCTCGCGGTGAGTCGAAGTATCGATGGAGAGGATATGAAGATGCTCGATCGGGATTCCTCGCAACATAAGCTAACGCTTAGAATGAATCGGTCGAGCACTGCGTGCATTCTTACTTTGTCTTCATCCTTTGTCGGCTGTTTTGTGTGTACTGCTCAGCAACAGTCTTCGAACACTCCAGCAGCCTTCAAACAAGCCGAAGCGTTGATCGGCCAGAGCCGGTATCGGGAAGCCAGGACGGCAGTGCTCGAGCAACTCACTCGGACTCCGTCGAGCGTGGAAGGCTATAACCTGCTGGGCATTGTTGAAGGCGACCTACGCAATTATTCAAACTCCATCGAGGCATTTCAGAAAGCGCTTCAACTCAAACCCAACTCCGCCCGGACGCACAACAACCTGGGAAATATATACGTCGCCGAGAGCAAGCCCGACCTCGCGGAGAATGAATTCCGAACAGCGTTGCGCAATGATCCGTCGAATTCGGATGCGAATTACAATCTCGGTTTGCTCCTCATGGCAAAGGAAGCGCCGGCTCAAGCCATTCCGTACTTTCTCCGCGTGCGTCCTGCGACTCCCCAGACCAGCTTCAATCTAGTCCGCGCGTACCTGCTTACAAAGCACACACCCGGGGCATTGGCCAGGGCAGCGGAGCTATCGGCGCAAAACAAAAGCGATGCTCAGGTGCATTTCTCATTGGGCCTGCTGCTCGCCTCTGAGAAGCTTTACAAGCCTGCGAAGCTTGAACTGGAAAGAGCTGCAGCGTTGCAGCCAGGGACCTTCGAGATACTCTATAACCTCGGTCTCGTGTCGCTCCGCAACGGCAACAACGCCAATGCGGAGCTGGCATTGAACGGGGCGCTCAAGCTTCAACCTGACTCCTCTCAAACGCTTTATCTGCTTGGCCAGGTCGCGGCCAACGAGTCGCGGCCTCTCGATGCTCTCGATCTGCTTCTGCGCGCGCATAAGTTAGAACCGGACAATACCGATGTCATCTTCCTCATTGCCCAGGTAAGTATGTCTCAGAACTACTTTGAGGATGCCATACCTCTGCTCGGATCAGGCATTCAGATTGCGCCGATGAGAGCCGATCTGCGCGCCGCCCTCGGGCAGAGCTACTTCATGGCCGGAAAGGTTGACAAGGCCATCGAAGAGTTCAGGAAGCTGCTTGAGATTGACAATTCTGCTCGGTCATACGGCTTCCTCGGACTCTCCTATCGCAATCTTGGACGGTTCGATGAGGCGAAGCAGTACTTTCAGCAAGGGCTCACACTCGATCCCGAGAATAGCGTATGCTTTTTTAATCTTGGTTTCATTGCCGAGCGGCAGGGGGATGCTGCCTATGCCGAATCAATGTTCCAGAAAGCTCTGAAATACAATCCTGGCTTTGCTGACGCCACGCTCGAACTCGCGAACCTCAAAATGGCGTCAGGGCGGCTTGCAGAGGCCGAAGAATTGCTCAGGAAATACGTTCGCATCAGCCGGGATCCGGCTACCGGCTACTACAAGCTCGCAAAGGTGGAAAGAAGCTTGCATGAAACGGCCGCTGCCGACAGGGACTTGAACGTGTTTCAGACCTTGTCTAAGGATGCATCCACCGGTCCATATCCCTTCGAGCATCTTTTCGACTATCTCGACAATCGATCGAAACTTGCTCCCGGCGCGCGAGACCAACTTGACCTGACCGAGCTTATCGATGAGATCAAACGGCATCCCGATCAGCCTGAAGATCTCTACATGCTCGCCGAAGCATATCTGAAGCAAGGAAGAGCAGACGATGCACGAGCCGCAGTAGAAAAGCTTGACAGGATAAGTGCAGCCGATTACCGCACGCTGACTGGGCTCGGCGTATTGCTCGCTCGTTATCACTATTACGACGACGCGATTCGGCACTTTCAAAAAGCTCTTGATTCCAATCCCGGCTCGGACGAAGTCAAATTCGATCTTGCCGATGCCTACTTCCGCAAGCGTCTTTATCCGGAGGCTCTTAAAGCTGCGCAGGATGTGTCTGCAGAAGGTCGCAACGACGACGCCTACCTGGCATTGCTGGGAGACATATATGCGCATCAGGGCGATATTCGTCACGCAGCCGAGATATTTCGCGATGCCATCGATCGCAATCCTGATGACGACCGCAGCTATCTCGCGCTCGCCTTGCTTCAGTTTCATGAAGGCGACATCTCGGGCGCGAAACAAGCGCTGCTAAAGGGCCAGGTCCGTATTCCGGCTTCGGGCAAGATTCTCTGGGGGTTGGGATTGGCCTCAGCCCTCGAAGGCAACACTGCCCAGGCAGCAGGGCAGTTGGAGCGCGCTGTAGATCTGCTTCCGGAATGGCCTGGAAGCTACTCGACCCTCGGTGTTTTTTATTTCCAGACAGGTCAAATCGCCAAGGCGAAAGAGGTGCTTGCCCGTTTCAAGAACAGCAGCGCAAGCGGCAGTCTGGACATCGACCGCATTGAACAGGTTCTGGCCCAGGCCCCGGAACACTCCCCGACCGGAAACGAACCAATGTCTATGGCGAATAGGCAGCAATTGCTTCAATTGGCGCTATCTCTCGCTGACAGGACCCTATGAAGATACCCACCAAGCTCAGCTGCGTGGTCATATTAGTCATGTCATCTGGCGGCTCTTCCGGCGGCGCTGGCGTGGATGCGCAACAGCCCGCCAAAGCTCAAGCTACGTCGGTTCCTGTTCGATACACTGACATTCGCAAGAGTGCTGGAATTACCTTCGTTCAGGACTCTACGGAGACCGAAGAGAAGTACTATCTTGAGACCATGGGCACGGGCGTTGCATGGCTCGATTACAATCAGGATGGCCTGATGGATCTCTACTTCGTTCAGTCTGGGGCCACCGATGCGTATAAGCCCGCCAAGCCGCTACGCTCTGCGCTCTATCGAAATAATGGCGACGGAACCTTTACCGACGTCACTGTCAAGGCCGGCGTGAGCGGCGAGGGACACTATGGGCAGGGGGTTGCTGTTGGCGACTTTGATAACGATGGATTTCCCGATCTTTACGTAACCGGCTACGGACGAGCTATTCTCTATCATAACAACGGCGATGGTACCTTTACCGATGTCACCTCGAGGGCGGGAGTGGCCGACGACGGCCAATGGTCAACGAGCGCGGGGTGGTTCGATTACGACAAAGACGGTTGGCTCGACCTCGTCGTGACCAACTATCTCAACTGGACACCCAAGACCAACCTCTGGTGCGGAGATCGCGCTCCAGGTTATCGCTCCTATTGCAATCCGGGCAACTACACGGGACAGAGGACCAAACTCTACCATAACAATCACGATGGGACTTTTACTGACGTGAGCGACAAATCGGGAGTCGGTCTGCCTGAATCGAAAGGCATGGGAGTGGTTCTGGCCGACTTCAACAACGATGGCTGGCCCGACATTGCAATTGCCAATGACACTTGGCCAAATTTCCTATTCCTAAACAACCATGATGGTACTTTCAAGGATGTCTCACTTGCCTCCGGAATGGCGGCGAGCGAAGACGGACGCTACGAAGCAGGCATGGGAATCGACGCCGCGGACGTGGACGGCGATGGGTTTCTGGACATCTACATCACCCATCTCGATATGGAATTGAATCGCCTCTACCTTAACGACGGGGATGGAACATTCACCGATGACACTTACGCTTCCGGGATCGGCAACAAGGCAATGCTGCTCAGCGGAGTTGCTGCCAAATTTATCGATTACGACAACGATGGCTGGCCGGATATTCTGCAGGCCAATGGCGCCATGGTTGACAATGTCAACCTTTATCATAGCCTCATCTCTTACAAGGAGCCGCTGCTCATGTTTCATAACCTAGGCAGCGGGCATTTCGAGAAATCTTCCGATTCGCTCGGTCCTGACTTTAATCGCCCGATTGCGGGACGGGGTCTGGCTACCTCGGACTTCAACAACGACGGCGGTGTCGGCATCGCAGTGAATGTGCGCGGCGATTTTCCAGAGCTGCTGCGCAACGATGGAGGTAACTCCAATCATTGGCTTGAAGTCCTGCTGGTCGGCACAAAATCCAATCGCGATGGAATCGGTTCGGTATTGAAGCTGACAGCCGACGGAATGGTACGCGTCGATCAGGCAAAGGGCGGAACCAGCTATATGTCGGCAAGCGATCCCCGCATTCATTTCGGTCTCGGTAAGCGATCCAGGGTCGATTCCCTTGTCATCAACTGGCCAAGCGGACAGGTGGATAAGCTGACTAACCTTCCGGTGGACAAGATTATTGCCGTCAAGGAAGGCATCGGAATTGTCCCTCATCCGTTCCCCAAAGTGCAAGCGCGATAAAGCACGCCGCGACACATCGGCGCTGAGTCTTTCCAAATGCGCGCTCACATCGATATAATCACAGGAATTTATGAATCTCCCGCGGCGACGATTTCTCGGCTCATCTCTGGTTGTGCTCGGCAGCGCGTTGACCGAAGCGCTTACCACTCCGCTTTGGAAGTGGAGATCTTCTCTGGTCGTGCAGGCCGCGGAGTCAATTCACGTGGCTTCCCCGGTTCAGTTTGTCGATGTGGCCAAGCAAGCCGGCCTCAACATCCCCAACGTGTGGGGAGGAGTAGACCACAAGAGAGTCATCATTGAAACCAAGGGAAGCGGGCTTGCGTTTTTCGACTATGACCACGACGGCTGGCTGGATATTTATCTTACGAATGGCAACCGGCTCGATGCGCACTGGCCGCTTGGGCAGGAGCCTACCTCACATTTGTATAAGAACAATCGCGATGGCACTTTTACAGATGTCACTGCAAAATCTGGACTGGCTCGAACCGGATGGCAGACTGGCGTCTGCGTAGGTGACTACGACAATGACGGATGTGACGACCTATTCTGCTGTTTCTGGGGCCATAACGTCCTTTTTCGCAACAACGGAAATGGAACGTTTGCCGATGTTACTCAGAAGGCGGGTCTCTCTCAGGAGAAAAGCCGCTGGGGCACAGGCTGCACGTTTCTCGATTACGATCGTGACGGCCATCTCGATCTGTTCGTGTGCAACTTCATAAAGCTGGATCCCGACAAGATTCCATCCGCGGATGACACTAATTTCTGTCAGTGGAAGGGCGTTCCTACCATGTGCGGCCCGCGCGGTCTGCCCGGGGACACCGATATCCTTTTTCACAACAACGGCGACGGGACCTTTACCGATGTCTCAGAAAAGGCCGGCATTCTCAAGCCGGGTCCTCGATACTCCATCACTGCGGTTTCTTACGACTTCGATAACGACGGCTGGCCTGACATTTATGTCGCAGTGGACTCCGAACCAAGCATTCTCTTCAAGAACAACCACGACGGCACATTTACCGACGTTGCCGTCATGGCCGGGTGTGCGTACAACGACGACGGCCACGAGCAGGCCGGAATGGGACTTGCGGTCGGCGACTACGATTGCGACGGCTGGCTCGATATCTTCAAGACAAACTTTGCCGACGATACATGCAACCTCTACCATAACAACGGCGACGGAACCTTTAGCGACCTGTCATTCAATTCCGGTATAGGGATCAATAACAGCTATGTGGCGTGGGGCTGCGGATTCATTGATTACGATAACGATGGATGGCCAGACATCATGCAGATTAACGGCCACGTCTATCCGGAGATAGATCATTATAACTTCGGTGAGACATTCAAGAATCCGAGGCTCGTCTATAAGAACCTCGGCAATGGGCGCTTCCAGGATGTTTCCGCCGAAATGGGACCCGGTATTACCGAGCGCTTTTCGAGCCGTGGCGCCGCATTCGGAGACTATGACAACGATGGCGGCATGGATGCGCTGATTTTGAACATGAACGATCTGCCTTCGCTGCTTCACAATGTAGGCGGCAACAAGCAGAACTGGATCAAGATCAAGCTCCTGGGGACCAAGTGCAATCGCACAGCTATCGGGGCTCGCGTGCGAGTGACCACGGGCAAGCATACACAGATGGACGAGGTCCACAGCGGCGCCAGCGTGATGTCGCAAAGCGACTTGCGTTTGCACTTCGGTCTGGGGAAGGTAGAAACAATTGATTTGATCGAGGTGAAGTGGCCGACCACGCAGAAGCTGGAGCGGTTCGCTCAGGTCAAGGCGAATCAGATTCTTACTATTCGCGAAGGAGAAGGTATCGTCGCTACTTTGAAACCGCCGAAATAAGTTAACATCGGAGGAGGCTTCGCTATCTGTCCGATAGATAGTTCTGCCAGCGTCGTCACTTCGCGGCGGGATAAGTGGGCTGTCCTGCGACAAGGAACTGCTTTACTTCGCGGCGCTGCCGGTCTACCTCCGCCGCCTGTTGCTTCGAGAGCCGATCGTGGAGCTGGAACTCCTTCGTGGCCTTTGCCGTTTCACCAATCCGGTCATATTCGACTCCCAGCCGGTAATGCGCTTCGGCTAACTCAGGATTTGCTTCGATAGCCTTTGTGTAATATCCGACCGCCTTTTCCGTGCCGTGCCGGGATGAGTAGAGAATGCCGAGTTGCAGGTAAGCGTCTGCGCACTTTGTGTCGATCGCGACAGCCT
>Ga0182024_10013299_pt1 | contig 16096 bp, 13 predicted proteins | sample P32metaG_FD_120480 | JGI IMG/M metagenome (GOLD analysis project Ga0182024, IMG submission 120480) | Permafrost microbial communities from Stordalen Mire, Sweden - P3-2 metaG (Illumina Assembly) | ecosystem: Environmental > Terrestrial > Soil > Wetlands > Permafrost | place: Sweden: Stordalen... | reverse complement strand
GCGATAATCGGCCGGGTGCGGCAGGTGTGAATAGCCGCCCCGAGCACATCAAGCAGGCCGTTGCAGGATCGCTCAAACGGTTGAAGGTCGATACCATCGACCTGCTGTACCAGCACCGGGTTGACCCGAACGTGCCCATCGAGGATGTCGCCGGCGCCGTAAAGGAACTGATTCAAGCGGGCAAGGTGAGACACTTCGGGCTCTCCGAGGCAGGCGCGAAAACTATTCGCCGAGCACACGCGGTCCAGCCGGTCACCGCCCTGCAAAGCGAATACTCGCTGTGGTGGCGGAAGCCGGAGCAGGAAGTGATTCCCACAATCGAGGAACTTGGGATCGGTCTTGTGCCGTATAGCCCGCTGGGAAAGGGCTTCCTGACCGGCAAGATCGACGAGAACGCGAAATTCGACAGCTCCGATTTTCGCAGCACGCTGCCTCGCTTTGCTCCGGAGGCTCTTAAAGCGAACCAGGCCCTGATCGACTTGCTCGGCGCCATTGCGAAGCGCAAAAAAGCGGCTCCCGCGCAGATTGCACTGGCCTGGCTGCTCGCGCAAAAACCCTGGATCGTTCCAATTCCTGGCACGACGAAGCTAAACCGCCTCGAAGAGAACATCGGAGCGCTCTCGATCCAACTCACCGCCGAAGACCTGCGAGACATCGATGCCGCCGCGTCCAAGGTCAAAATAGAAGGCGGCCGCTACCCAGAGCGTTTGGAGAAAATGACCGGTTTATAAGCGTACTGGGTGCTCTTACGGCGGACGCAAGCGTAGCATTCGAGTCGGATCACGGAACCAGAGGAGACTCAAATGAGCAATAACTCAACGCAAAGCGATTCTCTAAAAGACCGGCTTGCCCGATTTCGTCAAATCAAAATCAGCGTGATCGGCAGAAAGTCGGGACGCGCCATTTCCAACCCGGTCTGGTTCGTATTCGATGACGACAAACTTTACCTGCTGCCGGTGCAAGGGTCGGATACGCAGTGGTACAAGAACGTGCTTAAGAACCCGTCGATACGCATCGATGCCCGCGGCGAAGAGGGCGAGTTCGAAGCCGTTCCTATCACCAAGCCCTCCCAGGTCTCCGGCGTGGTCGAGAAATTCCGCGAGAAGTATGGGCAGGCGACGTGAAGAAATACTATTCGAAGTTCGACGTTGGCGTTGCCGTCCAGTTGCCATGAGCGCCATAAAATCGCGACAGAGGCATTCCCATCGGATTTGGTTCTCTCAGAGTTTCTTCACCGACATGCCGTGGGTTCCTCGAGAGTCCACACGAAACTGGTCAATGGGCGCTATGGCGATATTTCGCCAACTATCATCGCGAAGTCAGATGCTACAAGCTCGCAGTGGCACGCGCATCCTCAGGCAGCTGCCTCATGGAAAAAGACAAACGGTGGCCAGCACCCAGTTCAGTCGATGCCGTACACGACGACCACCGACGGGCTGGACGGGATTGTTTCCCCGAACGAACCAGTCACCAGTGACGTTCCACCCATTCCGAAGGGGCCATGTACGTGCAGATCAAGAGGAGGATTGAGTTGGTCGTTGAAGTTGGATGTGGTTTGCCACCCGTTCGTAGGCTCAACATACACGTATGCAGCGCCCTGACCCTGCTGTTCGGCGCCGACCGCCACAACCCGGCCGCGTATCGCGACCGTACTGCCGAACCAAGAGTTGAGATACCCGTTGGATGCACTGAGCTTCGCAGTCTCGCTCATAGAGTGCCAGCCGGCGCTCGGCTTCGTGAAGACATAAACCGCACCGTTCCCAACGTTGTCCTCCTCTGCTCCGACGACTGCCGTTTCGCCGTCAAAAGCCACGGAAATACCGAAGTCTTCCCATTCGATGCCGTCGGAAGGAGTCAACTCTGCTGTTTCCGTTGAGTTTACCCACCCGCCGGATGGCTTGACGTATACATACGCTGCCCCAGGCCCGTGGTTTTGAGTATTGTTCTCATAACACCCCACGATGATTGTGTCGCTGTCGATTGCCGCGGACATAAAGTCATCGCCGTTTTGCCAATCCGAGGCATTCAGGATGGCGGTCTCGCTTCCGCTTTTCCATCCGCCCGCCGGCTTCACAAAAACATCTGCTTCGACCTGATTCGCGATCACAATCGTGTCGCCGTCGAAGCCAACCGGACCGAAGCTACCGCGTACTCTGCTATAGAGAATTGCTTTGTAACCGGATGTGCTCTGCCATCCGTCCTTAGGTTTCTCGAAAACGAAGGCGACGCCGTGCGGATAGTCATATGCAACTACCACGATCGTGTCTCCGCTAATTGCCACGGCGGAACCAAAAGGAGTGCCTGGATGACCGTTGGTAAGCTTGGCACTATAGTTCTGGGTCGTTTGCCAGCCGTCGGTGGGCTTGATATATACATACACCGCGCTCTCGCCCGGCGCGCCGACTACTGTCGTATTTCCGTCTTCGCTCATTGCTATGCCAGAGCCGAAATATGTCTTGTCGGCCTTGCCGGGAACCGACAATTCGGCCAGGGCTCGAACGGAGCCGAAAGCAGGATCGCTTGCAAAGCTAGAAGTGGATTGAGGACAGACGAATGCGAGGAACAGCAGCAGGTGCTTCACCTTCATTGAGATTCTCCATCTCTGTCGCGCTGCGGCTTAAACGCCGATCGGGGTTGCAACACAACCACGAAGCGCGGGCCAGATAAATTCAGGTAACCCGTCGAGTGTTCGGCCCAGTGTTCTTTCAGAAGGTGAACCTATTACCGAGGAGGCGGGTATCGGGGACTTACCTTAGGGGTGAAACCATTCATCCTTTAGCTTCGGCGTGGCACTGTTCGCAGTCAATTTGAGGAGGGCAGAGCGTTTACACTGAATTGGCCAGTCCGCACAGCATTCCCGTCAGGATAATCACCCTCCGTCCGCCAATTGGCGAACAGAACCCTCCTCGGACGATAATAGCTAAAGAAAATCAAAGCAGACGCATCCAACGAAACGAATGTCTCGCACAACCGCAACCTCTTCGCTCCTACGCCGCACGCCGCTGCTCACCGCCATCGCCCTGGCTGTGCTCGGCTTCGCCCTCACTCTCGCATCCCACGCGCAGGAGCTTGCCCGCCGCCTCATCCTCAAAGACGGCTCGTATCAAACCGTCACCAAGTATGAAGTCAAAGGCGATCGCGTGCGCTATCTCAGCGCCGAGCGTAATGAGTGGGAGGAACTTCCCTCTTCATTGGTCGATTGGCCGGCTACTGAAAAATACGAGAAAGACCGCGCTACGTCCGCCATTCCCGAAGCCTCCGCCATCGACAAAGAAACTGACGCCGAACGCGAAGCCGAACAATCGCGCCTGCCGCAAGTCGCGCCCGGCCTGCGCCTGCCAGAAGACTCCGGCGTCTTTCTGCTCGATACTTTTCAGGGCCAGCCGCAACTGGTCGAACTGCAGCAAGCCGAGGGCGACATCAACCGCGACACCAAAGGCAACATCTTGCGCGGAGCGCTCAATCCCGTCGCCAGCGCCAAGCAGACCATCGAACTCGATGGCGAACACGCCGCCATTCGCGCTCACGCCGGCGTTCCCTCGATTTACATCAATGTCGAGGATGAATCTCCCGAGCCGCCCAAGGGCGAAACCGAATCCGCCAAATTAAACCAGCCCAGCCTCGACGCGCCCCGCGCCGAGCAGGACCCGGCGCAGCAAAAGCGCGAGCAGCCTCAGCAGCGCGAGCAGGCCATCGTTCCCTTCGACCGCTTCCGCATCGTGAGGGCAAAAGTAAAAAACGGCAAGCGCATCGTCGGCGACCTCAAACGCAACGTCACCGGCAGAGTCACGCAGGATCAAAACACGGTCAAGACCACGATCGACCGCGTCAGCGGCGGCTGGCTCAAACTCACTCCCATCGAAGACCTCGCCCCCGGCGAATACGCCGTGATTGAGATGAAGGGAAACGAAGGAATGAATCTCTATGTGTGGGACTTCTCAGTCGACCCCAAAGCGCCGGCCAATGCGAACCCGTGGAAGCCGGATGTGAAGCCAGCTCAGGCGCCGAAGCCGAACGGGAACCTATGACTCGACGAAAATCGTTGACTCATGATTGACAAGTGACAACATACACCTTACACTACAATCTGTGTTGCGATGATTCGGAGCTTTAAACATCGCGGCCTTAAACAGCTCTACGAACGTGAAGACCGCAGCGGAATTCGGCCCGACCTGCGCGATACTGTCGAAGATATTCTCGCGCGGCTCGACGAAGCTGACATGCCGCAGGCCATGGACCTTCCGGGTTATCGATTACATTCCTTGAAGGGTGGTTTGGCGGGCTTCTGGTCAGTCACGGTTCGTGCGAACTGGCGTATCATTTTCCGCTTTGATGGTGCAGATGTTTGTGACGTTGAACTGACCGATTATCACTGAACGCATCGAGTGAGGAGCAACAATTATGCCGATGAAAAATCCTCCGCATCCCGGACGCAGCATTCGCACCGCATGTCTTCTGCCCTTGGGCCTCTCCGTCACCGCAGGCGCAGAGGTTCTCGGCGTTACCCGTCAAACGCTCAACAATGTCCTGAATGGCAAGTCGGGGATCAGTCCACAGATGGCGATCCGTCTCTCGAAGGCATTTGGCAGCACACCGGAAACCTGGCTACGAATGCAGCTTGCCTACGACCTCGCACAGGCCCGAAAAGAGGAGAGCAAAATCAAAGTGCGGCGTTATCAAGCCATCGAGGAACTACGCGCTTAGCACTCTGCGCCGAGCGCTTTACGAATCAACGCAGTTCTACCTTCGATCCCACTCAGCTCGCTGGCCACTCGCCACAGATCATCATCCTTGGGCTTTCAATCACTCAATCACCCGATGACTCAATCACTCAATGCCCCGATCGCTCAATCCCTACTTCATCACTCCCCGCTGTGCAATCCCAATATTGTCCCGCGTCGTGTTCTTCACCAGATACATCATCTCGTCGGCCTGGCGGATAATATCGTGCGTATCCCTCGCGTCATGCGGATACGTCGCCAGCCCGATCGACGCCCGCACATTCAGGTTCAATCCTTCTTCACGGCAGAAGCTGCTGGCGCGCAATCCGTCGCGCAACCGCTTGGCCACTACCAGCGCCTGATCTTTTCCAGTCTGCGGCAGCAGCACCACAAACTCATCGCCGCCGTAACGAAAGGCATAATCGATCAGCCGCAATTGCGCCTTCACCAGATACCCAATCTCCGCCAGCAACTTGCTGCCTACCAGGTGCCCGTGCGTATCGTTCACCGACTTGAAATGATCGAGATCGATAAACAGCACGCTGAACTCATAGCCAAAACGCGACGAGCGGTATACCTCGGTGTCCAGCGTCTTATAAAGATGGCGCGCGTTGTACAGGCCGGTGCAATCGTCGGTGATGGTCAACTCCTGTATCTTTTCCACCCAGCGCGCGTTCTCGATCGCGATCGCGGCGTAATCACAGAGCGCCTGCAAAAAGAAAATTTCCTGCTCGGCAAACTGCGAGAGATCCACGTTGACCAGCTGAATCACGCCCAGAACGCGGAGCCGGGAGCGCAGCGGCACGCAGATCACCGAGTGCGTCTCCCATTGGGTAGCTTCGTCAATCCTCTTGGCAAAGCGCGGGTCGTGCTCCACATCCGCCGAAATCACCTGCTCGCCATGTTTCGCCACCCATCCGGCAATTCCTTCGCCTACCTTCAAACGAACATTCTTCAGCGCCTCGGCCGCGTCGCCCACCGCAATCGCAAAGTACAGTTCGTCGTGCAGCTCGTCCACCATCAGCAACGACCAAGTGTCCGGACGGAAGTATTCCGCCATTTTTTCCATGATGGTCTGGAGAATGGAGTCGAGGTCCAGCGACGACGTGAGCGCCTTCGCCACATCGTGAAATATCGTCAACTCCTGGCTATGGCGGGTTAGTTGGGTGCCGGTGCCCTCAGACATCGCCTGCTTCCTGACCTCATTCCCTGATTTTCAGCTGGACGGAGTAACCCTTGCAAAAAGTATATGGATGCTTCGTAATCCGGGCAATAAACGTTGGTAACCGGAACCCGTAAAGCCAATGGGGTCAAGGAAGTTCGTTCGTGCGGATCGTAAGCAAAAGTTAACTTGCATCGGTCGCCCGCTGGCCAAGGCTCGGAGTATCCTTACTTATGCGAACCACTCCGCTCCGCACCCTTTCGCTATCGATCCTGTTCGTCTTGACTCTGCTCTCTGAAGCCGCGCTCCACTCCCAAACCGCGCCGCCTCCGCCCGACTCGAAGACCGTTGCCGAGGTCGATGCCGGACTTGGCCCCTGTTCCGCAGATTTCACCATTACCGACTCCAACGGAGCGCCCATCTACGCCGCCACCATCCGCGTCCACATCGCCTACGGATTTCTCAACTCCCACAAGCTCGACATGCAGGTCGGAACCAACTCCGCCGGCAAAGCCCGCTTCATTGGCCTTCCCTCCGTCACCAAGCGAGGACTCTTCTTCCAGGCGTCCGAAGGCAACCGCTCCGGCTCCGCCTTCGACGATCCCTCCAAAACCTGCAAAGCGGTATTCACCACCGCGCTGCAACAAGGTTCCCAGTAGTGGTTTCGCTCCGAACTGGCCTGTGATATAGTTCCTCGCGTCCCCCAGTTGACACAGCCCTTTCGTCAGTCCTCTGCCCCGACTCTTCTGGCGTACCCCGCCGCTCTTCGCCTATCATGTGGATGTCTTGCAAGCGGGCCGCCATTAGCCGCGTCCCGCCGGAGCCACTGTGGGAGCCTTCGGGGAAAAACTTCGCCAGCAGCGCGAGAAACGCGGCCTTACGATAGAGGCCATTTCCAACGCCACCAAGATCAGTCCGCGCATGCTTCTCGCCCTTGAAGAAGAGCGCTTCGATCAGCTTCCCGGCGGCGTCTTCAATAAAGGTTTCGTCCGGGCCTATGCCCGCCAACTCGGCCTCTCCGAGGAAGAAACTCTTAACGACTATCTCGGCGCCTTGCGCGAAACTCAAATCCAGTCGCAACCGATTCTTCCCGACTTCCGCAAATCCGGTCACGCCGCGCCCATCGCCGCATCTGAGCCGGCTTCGCACGCACCATTGAATTCCGCCGCTGCGTACGATCCAGCGGAAACTCACAGCCATCCCGGCAACCGCTTTCTCGACGATCTATCCGATCGCCGGCGGGGCGAACGCAGGCGATCGGACCGCCGCAACGCTTCGCATCGCGACGCCGAGCGGCCCGAGGCCGTTGCTGATGCAGGTTTCTCTGTGCCAACCTTCGCCGCGACTCCTGTTCGTCGCAAAATCCCAGTAGAAAATTCTGCCCCCGCGCCGTTTATCTCCCGCCGAAGAAAACTCGGCGCGGCCATCCTGCTGATCTGTGCGGGCCTCGGCGGATGGATTTCGCACCGCCATCACGAATCGACTGCGTCCACTCCCGCTGCCGCTCCCGCCACACCAGCGGCTGCGACAACAACTTCCTCCACGCCCACTACATCGGCGTACGCGCCACCAGCGGGGCCGCCGTCGTCATCCACAGTCTCGCCGAAAATCACAACCCACTCCACGGCTCCCCCGGCAACTGGAAAATCCGGCTTCACTCCGCCAAAACCTTCGCCCGCCCCCGCCACGTCGAGTCTCCCTTCCAAGGCGGCCAATACCGTTGCGCCGCCATTCTCCGCAACCTCGCACCAGCTTGCCGTCAAGTCCTCCGCGACATTCACCCTTACGATTCGCGCCGAAAAGACCACTTGGGTCTCGATCACATCTGACGGCAATCCTGTCGCTCATGAAACTCTGATCGCTCCCGCCCATACCTCCATACGCGCCACCAGCCAGATCGTCGTAAAGGCGGGCAATGCCGCCGGCGTCAGCTTCCTGCTTAACGGCAAAGAGATCCCCGCTCAAGGTACTGAAGGACAAGTCAGGACTTACACCTTCAACTCCACCGGACTTATTGCGAACTCGCAGATCATGCCCGCCGCAAACCGCTGACCCCGCCATTGGCCGTGTGAATCTTCTGGCGGTCGCATCAAGCGCGAGTTGGCGACAGCGACTAACCTGGGAAGCACTTTTATCTCGCGCCGTACTCAACTTTTACCCCCAGATGGTTCTAAAACCGCCGCTTAGGTCTTGTCCACATTGGTACTAACCTAAATAAACACCCTCCTATGAATGAAATAGCTTGACATCGTTTGTCGGTTAACAGTATCTAGGTCGTCGTGCGGCTATGAGGTCGCAAACTGGCGCCCCAATGTATCTCTATTTTGTATTTCGTGACCCATAGCCGGAACTTATTTTCCGGAGGCTGTCTCAATGAAACGAACCGTCTCGCGTTTGCTTTTGTTGACTGCCGCTCTAGCGATGGCCTTACCCGCCGTCGCTCAACAGCAGCCAACTCATCCTCCAACTCCCAACCCGCTTGCGGCACTGCTTGAGTCCAAGGGAATTCTGTCTCCCAGTGAAGCCGCCATGGTCAACCAAGCTGCCACTCCCGAAGAAGCCAACTCGCGCCTCGCCCAACTGCTGGTCGAAAAAGGCCTGATCAGCTCGCAGGAATACACCGCCACCGTGGCGCCGGCGGCCGCTCCCGCTCCCGCTCCCGCGCCCGCGCTAACTCCCGTCAGCACCGAAACCTCAACCGCACATCTCTCCAATGCCGTAATGCAAACCCAAAACCAGACCCCGCCCAAGTCCGGCCAAACTCCAACCGGATTTCCGCCCACACCCGATCGCAGTGCCGGCATTCCGGCAGTAACACCTCTGCGTGTGCTGCCCATCGATATTCCAAAACAAGGAGGAATGATTCCGGACATCCGTCTCGGCAGCGGCGCCAATGTGAAGCTTTACGGCTTCTATAAGGCCAGCGCAATTTCCGACACCGCTTCCAGCGGCGGAGCCACTTTCGGCAGCCAGGACTGGCCACTGCCGCTTCTACTGGGCGACACGACTGCCGCAACTCCCACCACAAATCCGCAAGTGCATCTCAAGGCCCGCAGTTTCCGCATGGGCATGCAGACCGAGTGGGTTCCCAGGAACTCGGGCTTTACCCTCACCGGTCGCGTCGAAGGCGACTTCGAAGGCGACTACACCGACGTCAGCAACCGCAACATCAGCAGCGTTCGTTCCAACGAGTTCACGCTCCGCCTCGCATGGATGCGCCTCGACCATACTCTCGGCGGCCTTCCCTGGTTCGCCGAGTTTGGCCAGGATTGGTCCCTGCTCGGTTCATCAACCCTTCCCGCTCTCTTCGAAACCACCGGATTGGGAGTCGGCATGGGCGGGTTCTATGAACGCGTTCCTCAGTTTAAGACCGGAGTGCAGTTCCATGCGGGCGATCTGAAAATTCAACCCGAGGTTGCCCTCGTCCTCTCAGTGGGTGGCACTTCCGGCCTCACCACGGACCAACACTTGCGCTTCGGGGACTCGGTTGGTGCAGAGTCCGATCAACCGGGAGTCGAAAGCCGCGTAGTGTTTCAGTTCCCGCTCTCCCACAAGTGGAGGGGCGTGGCGCCCGCGCAATTGATTTTCGCCGGCCACCACTCCCGCATGAGTGAACTTATTCCCCACGCAGCGCAGGTAGTCAACGAAACCTCTCCTACCTGCCTGCTTCTTCCTTGCCCAGTCACGGTTTTCAACAACCCTTCCGTGCCTAACATCGGTTTCACCACCAACACCGCCGTCACCGGAGCTTCAAATTGCACGGAAGCTTCAGGCACTTGTACCCTGGAGCAGCTATTTCCCGTCGGTGTCAACGTGGGCAGCCCTCAAAACGCATACGACGCTGAAATCCAGTTGCCCACTCCGTGGGTAACCTTCGACGCCAAGTTCTATCGCGGCGGTGACCTGCGATTCTTCTTCGGTGGCCAGCTCAACGACGTCTACTCCAACCTGCTCGGCATGACCGAAGCAGGGAATGGCGTTTCCGAAGCAGGTCGCTCTATATTGTTCGGATGCGCAGGCGGCGTCGCCGGCGGAACCGCCGCCGCGCCAACTTTGAATTGCAACGGCTCTGCCGTACTTCCCGCTAAACTTCAACCGGTAGGCGGTTCGGGCGGACTCGCCGAAATGAGCTTCCCGCTCTCGCGAATCTTCAACGCCAATCCCGAAGGCAAAAATTCTGGATGGATACTCCACCTGATGTGGGGCACAGACCGCGCCAACTACGCGGATGCGGCCCACGGCAACCACCTCGGCCGTACAGACCTCGACACCGCGTCCCTCACTTATCGTCTGAATAAGTGGGTCACGTTCGTGCACGAAGCCAGCTACATTGTCACGTTCACCGCCAACAACCACGAAGCCAACGGCGTGATCACACCAGAATACCTGCAGTTTGGGCCCACCGTGACTCGCCAAGCACACAACTGGCGCAACGAGTTCGGTCCCGTCTTTACCTTCTAGCTCGTTTCAAACAAAGCTCCTGCGCGGCCCTCAAGCCGCGCAGGAGCTTTTATTTCCCAGGAACTAAAATCCAAATCCCGTCGCGCCCAATTTTTCTGAAGCACCGAGAACGCGCGCAGCACCGGCAACCTGCAGTGCCGTGGAATTGCGCGGCTTCAGCGCCGCGTGGGAGTCCATCCTGGTCCGCGCTTTAGCGCCTGTTCCGATTTCTACTGGCGCAACCTCGCCAACCTGAAAGCCCTCAACTCGACGGTGTGCAATTTTGCACAGATTAAAAAATCCTCAAATGCGAGAATTCAGACTCTCGACGCAATAAGGTTCGCGTCTCCCCCACCGCTCCGAGGAGGACATATGTGGATTTCAAAACAATCCAGGCAATTGGCGCTTTCGCACGCTCAACTGGAATCGGTAATACTGGAGCGAACGGCAGAACTGCAGATTCTTTCGCAGCGGCTTTTGAAGGTGCAGGACGAGGAAAGGCGGAAGCTGGCCCGCGATTTGCACGACAGCACCGGACAGACTTTGGCCGCGCTGAAAATCAGCGTTTCGTTCCTGCAGGATCTTTGCAACAAGGATTCGACCACGATGGCGCGCCTGGCCGAAGTAATCGCATTGACCGATCAGGCGGCCGAAGAAATTCGAACGATGTCGTACCTGCTGCATCCTCCGCTGTTGGATGAAGTTGGCCTGCCTTGCGCGGCGGAATGGTATGTGGAGGGCTTCGCCAAACGCAGCGGGATCAAAATAAAACTGGACCTGGCGACGGACCGCGTGCGATTACCCATGCCGATGGAGATTGCGCTCTTCCGCGTGTTGCAGGAGAGCTTAACCAATGTGCATCGCCATTCGCAGGCAAAACAGGCTAGCGTTTATTTTCACCGCCACTCGGAAATGGCGATTCTGGAAATACGCGATTTCGGGTGCGGCATTCCGGCGGAGCGGTTGCTGCGGCTGCGCGAAGCCAGCGCGGATACGGGCGTAGGCTTGGCAGGAATGCGCGAACGGATGAATGAACTCAACGGAAGGCTCGAAATCACTTCAGACAAGCACGGAACGTGCATCCGGGCCACAATTCCGCTGCAGCCAACTACGCAAGCGGGTCAGTCCGTGGGTCGCTTGGAGGCAGTTACGTCTGCGGCTTCCGACTAACGTCGGAGGACGCGGCTAGTCGTGAAGAACAATGTTGAGAAGTGAGCTGTGGACCTGCAGGCCGTCGCCGCCATAATCCAGGAAGCCTAATTTTCGAAAGCGGTTCATGAAGAAACTAACTCGCGAGCGGGTGGTGCCAATCATCTCTGCCAGGGTCTCCTGGCTGATCTTGGGAATTACTGCCTGCGGCACGCCTTCCCGGCCGAAGTGCGCGAGCAGCAACAGAATGCGAGCCAATCTCTTTTCGCTGGAATTGAAGAGCTGATCGACCAGGTCCTCTTCGTAGCGTACGTTCCGCGCCAGCAGATAAGCCACAAACAGCTCGGAGAACGTTCGTTCGCGGTGCAGAGCCAGCATCATGGCTTTCTTATCGATGCGCAGAAGTTCACAATCCGTCATGGCGCTGGAAGAACCCATGCGTAAGGACTGTCCGGCAAGAGTGCCTTCTCCGAAGAATTCTCCCGCGCCTAGGATTCCCAGGGTTGCTTCCTTGCCTGCCTTGGAAACGACGGTGAGCCGCACTTTGCCATGTTGAATGTAAAAGACCGCATCGGCCGTGTCGCCCTGCGCGAAGATGGTTTGCTTCTTGGCAAAAGACACACCTTTCCTGCCCTTGCCAATGGTGGCGAGGAATTGCTGCGGATCGAACTCACGCTTCTTCGTGGCCGGATCGGTTCGAACCATACAGGATTGCTCCAGGGCGGAGCGATACACTCCAAAGAATTATGCCAGAATCCTGGTTCGAAAGATGTTCATTTTTGCTCACTATTGGCAGGACACCGATCCGCTTAAAAACGTCGGTACCCCCGCCAGACTGAAAGAAGAAATAAAGAAGAACTAATGAGCAATCTTGAGCATTTTCCCGGCGGGCAAAGGCGCATCCTGCAAAGATGAAGAGTAAGGATCTCACTGCACAACAGGTGCTAGCCGTAGGCTGTACAACTTGCGGCGCGGCCAGGGGCGAAGTATGTGAGCTGCATTCCGGCGCCCCGCGTACAGAAGCGCACCGAACGCGGAAACTTTGCGCGGCGGAGAAGGCGGGGTTAAAAAGGGCCGGCAAAGCGTAGCGGCGCAGCCTTACCCTTCGACGCAGTTCTTAACAACATCCCATCTTCACTTCTCCAGTAGTAGTCACTGGAGGCCCAAACGCCTCCTTTGGCGCGGGAGCCCCATTCATCACCGCAATCCACCGCCGCACCGCATCGATCATCACCAGCACCACGCCCGCAATAAAAATGCACATCAGCACCGTATCCAGATACCCCGTGAACACCTGCCCAGGTTTCGAAGTCAGCGGCCAGAAAATATTTTTGATCGACATCACCCCCGCCGTCAGCGTGATCACGCCCACAAAACACATCGGCACCGCCGTGATCCACGCATACTTCTGCTTGCCCATGTTGATCAGGAACGTAGTTACTACCGCCAGCGCAATCGTCGCCAGCAATTGGTTTCCTGTTCCAAACAGCGGCCAGATCGTCGAAATATTTCCCGTGTAAATCAAATATCCCCAGCCCATCACCACGATAAAACTCGTGATCACATTCCCCGGCATCCACGAGCTATTGCCAAACGGCTTGTGTATCTTGCCCATCAGTTCCTGCAAAACGTAGCGCGCCACGCGCGTTCCGGTATCCACCGTCGTCAAAATAAACAGAGCTTCGAACATGATCGCGTAGTGGTACCAATATCCCATCAGCGTCGCCATCCCCGGCAGTCCTTTGAAAATCTGCGCCATGCCGATCGCCAGTGAAACCGCGCCTCCCGTGCGTCCCGCCAAATGCTCGCCCACTTCCCGCGAGAACATATCCAGATTCACCGTGCTCAATCCCAAATGGCTGAACACCGCCGGCGTCGTGTTGATGGCAAAATAATCTCCCGGCGCCAGCGAACACGCCGCAATCAGAGCCAGCACTCCCACCAGCGACTCGCAAAGCATCGCGCCGTATCCAATAAATCTCGCGTCTGTCTCCTTATCCAGCATCTTCGGAGTCGTCCCCGAAGACACCAGCGAGTGAAAGCCTGAAATCGCTCCGCACGCAATCGTCACAAATAAGAACGGAAACAGAGGCCCCTTGATGATCGGCCCGCCGCCATGCACGAACGGCGTGAAGTTCGGAAACTGAATATTCGGGTGCACCACAAACACTCCGATCACCAGCACCGCAATCGTCCCCAGCTTCACATAGGTCGAAAGATAATCCCTCGGCTCCAGCACCAGCCACACCGGCAGCACCGATGCGATCAATCCATAAATTCCCATCATGATCGTGATCTGGTGCGGCGTAAACGTCAGCGCTCCCGCCCACGAACTCTGCGCCACCCAGTGCCCCGCAACCACGCTGGCCAGCAACAGCACCACGCCAAAAATGCTCGGCCCCGTCACCGTGATTTTGCCCGCATGGCTCCTGAACATCCACCAGCCCATGATCACCGCAATCGGAATCGTCATCCCGATCGTGAACACTCCCCACGGACTGTTCGACAGCGCATTCACCACCACCAAGCCCAGCCCCGCCAGCGTCACCAGCAGAATAAAGAGCACGGCGATCATCGTGACCAGCCCGGCAAACGGACTGATCTCCGTCCGCGCCACATCCGCGATCGAGCGCCCCTTGTGCCGCACCGAAGCCACCATCACGGTGAAATCCTGCACGCACCCGCACAGCACCGCCCCAATCAGAATCCACAGAAATCCCGGAGCAAATCCAAACTGCGCCGCCAGCGTCGGCCCAATCAGCGGCCCTGCCCCGGCAATCGCCGCAAAGTGGTGACCGAACAAGACCCATCTGGGCGACGCGACATAGTTGTGGCCATCCGGATAAGCATGGGCTGGCGTGGTCCGCCGGTCATCCAGCGCCAACGCTTTCGCCGCTATAAACGCGCTGTAATAACGATAGGCAATCGCGTAAACGCACAATGCTCCCAACAGTACAGGGAAAGTGTTCATCAAGGCTCCGATCCCGGCGGGTCGTGGCTCTTCCCCCGGGGCTAATGGAAGGCATCCTACACCCATCGCGGAATCCGGCACAATCGCTTGCTTCTACTAAAACTCGCGCTACAATGCTGGCGTATTCGTTTTGGGATTGTCTAAGGGTTATGTAGGGACAGCTGCTCGAGGGTTAGGTAGGGACAGCCGCCCTCGGCTGTCCGGTCGAGCGAAGCTCGACAGTTTTCTATCCAACATGTCGGTGCCACACCTCTCAGTCGAACTCGCCACCACCCCGAAGTAGAAAACCGGAGGACCGCTATCCCCATGCCTCGAAATCCGCAACCCGCAACCGAAGCCGTAAACGCGGCGTCCCGTCAGGAACAAGGCCTCGTCCGCTTTGGCCTCCGCCTAGCCAACTGGAGCGAGCGCTGGTTCCCCGATCCTCTGGTCTTCGCTCTGCTCGGAATCGTCGTCGTATTTCTTGTCGGACTCGCGCTCCATCAGCCCGCAGCCAAACTCGCCATCCAGGGCGGAAAAAGTTTCTGGTCGCTCGTCCCCTTCACCATGCAGATGGTGATGATCATCGTCGGAGGCTATGTCGTCGCTTCCACTCCGCTTGTCTACCGCGCCATCCGCGCCCTAGCGGGAATTCCAAAAACGCCGCGTCAGGCCATCGCGATGGTCGCGCTCTTCTCCATGCTGACTTCGCTCATCTCCTGGGGACTCAGCCTGATCTTCAGCGGACTCTTCGTGCGCGAACTCGCCCATCGCGTCAAGGGCATGGATTATCGCGCCGCTGGCGCCGCCGCTTATCTCGGCCTCGGAGCCGTCTGGGCCATGGGCCTCTCGTCCTCTGCAGCCATGCTTATGGCCACTAAATCCGCCATGCCGCCAACGCTTTTCGCCATCAGCGGCCTCATCCCCCTCACTCAAACTCTTTTCCTGTGGCAAAGCATCGCGACCACCGCCATCCTTATTGTGATCTCGGTCCTGATCGCCTATCTCTCCACGCCGTCACCCGAGAACGCCCGCACCGCCGAATCCTACGGGATTCAGTACGAACCAATTCGATCCGCCCTGGAGCTTCAAACCAAGCCCGGCGAGTGGCTCGAATACAGCCCGCTGCTGAACATCCTGGTCGCGGCTCTGCTCTGCTGGTATCTGGTTGACGTCTTCCGCACTTCGCCGCAAGGGGCGCTCGCCGCACTCGACCTCAACACTTACAACCTGATGTTCATCACGGTCGGCCTGCTCTTACACTGGCGCCCCAAGCGCTTCATGCGCGCGGTTTCCGAATGCATCCCCGCCACCGGCGGCGTCATCATTCAGTTTCCTTTTTATGCGGTGATCTTCGGAATGATCGTGGGCACTGGCATCGCCGACGGGCTTTCGAAACTCTTCGCTTCCATCAGCACCCACAATACTTATCCGCTGGTGGTTGCGATCTACTCCGCGGTCCTCGGGGTCTTCATCCCCTCCGGCGGAAGCAAATGGGTAATCGAAGCCCCCTACGTCCTGCAAGCCGCCAATCTGCATCAAGTCCATCTGGGATGGGTCGTGCAAATCTACAACGCCTCCGAAGCCCTGCCGAACCTGGTTAACCCCTTCTGGATGCTTCCCCTGCTCGGCATCCTGAAGCTCAAAGCCCGCGACATCGTCGGCTACGGCGTC
>Ga0182024_10013298_pt1 | contig 16098 bp, 11 predicted proteins | sample P32metaG_FD_120480 | JGI IMG/M metagenome (GOLD analysis project Ga0182024, IMG submission 120480) | Permafrost microbial communities from Stordalen Mire, Sweden - P3-2 metaG (Illumina Assembly) | ecosystem: Environmental > Terrestrial > Soil > Wetlands > Permafrost | place: Sweden: Stordalen... | reverse complement strand
TCCCCCGCGATCAGCATCGAACAGCAATCGACCAGCAAGAGCCCGCGTTCGACCGTCGGCACCGTCACCGAGATTTACGATTTTCTGCGCATACTCTACGCTCGCCTGGGTCAGCCATATTGTCCCGCATGCCAGATTCCCATCGGCACGCAAACGTCGGACGAGATCATCGACAAGATCTTCGGCATGCCGGAAGGGATCAAACTTTATCTGCTGGCCCCGATCGAACGGCGCGGCCAGGAAAAATACGACGCCGTCTTCGATGAAGTTCGCCGCTCCGGTTTTGTGCGCGTGCGCATTGACGGCATGTCGTACAACGTCAACGAATTGCCCGAAATCGATCATCGCCGCAAGCACGCCATCGAGGTGGTGGTCGATCGATTGATCGTGCGCCACAGTCAGCGTGGCCGCCTCGCCGATGCGGTGGAAACGGCTCTGGATCTGGGCCGTGGCGTGATGCACGTGGCCCACGTCGATGATCAGCACGAAGAAGCGAGCTGGAAGGTGGATCGCTACAGCCAGCACTACGCCTGCGATCGCTGTGGCCGCAGCTTCGAGCCGCTCAACCCGCATCATTTTTCGTTCAATAGTCCGCTGGGCTGGTGTCCTGTGTGCGAAGGGCTTGGAACGCAGAAGGGGGCAAACCCGGCGTTGCTGGTGCGCGATCCGTCTCTTAGTTTGCGGCAGGGGGCGCTCATGGCCTGGCCGGAGTTGACGAAGGCGCATCCGTTCGTGCCGTTTGCGGAGGCGATCGCGAAGTTCGGTGGATTTTCACTGGATTTGCCGTTTGGGAAGCTGAACGCGGCCCATCGACGAGTGCTTTTCTTTGGGACTGGGGAGGAGTGGCTTGGCCTGGCACAGCCAGGCGCAAGCGAGAAGCGCCGCGGCACAGCGAAGCGTGCGGCGAGCGCGAAACCGCAAGCGACGTTCCAGTACAAGGGGGTGATGCCGGCCCTCGATGAGGCGTCGCGCGTCAGCTTCGTCTATCGGCATCGGCTCGATTCGCTGGTCAGCGATGTGCCGTGCGCTTCCTGCCATGGCTCGCGCTTGCGAGATGACGCGGCCGCTTGCCGGTTTCTGGTGCACACCATCGGCGAGGTCGGCGATTGGCCGCTCGACCAAACCTTGACGTTCTTCCGCGATCTGAAGCTTTCGAAGGATCAACAGCAAGTGGCGGGCGAACTGCTCCGTGAGCTGCGCAATCGGTTGCAGTTCTTGGTAGATGTTGGGCTGGACTATCTCACGCTGAATCGTTCAACGCCGACCCTGTCCGGAGGCGAATCGCAGAGGATTCGTTTGGCGAGCCAGATCGGCAGCGGCTTGACGGGCGTGCTCTATGTGCTCGATGAACCTACCATCGGCCTGCATCCGCGCGACAATCGCCGCTTGCTGACGGCTCTCGAAAACCTGCGCGACCTCGGCAATACGCTGATCCTGGTCGAGCATGACCGCGAAGTGATCCAGGCCGCTGACTATTTGCTCGACTTCGGGCCGGGCGCGGGCGATCAGGGCGGCGAGATCACCGCTCAGGGGACGCCGAAGCAAGTTCTCAGGGCCAAGAATTCGCTGACCGGGCAGTATCTCAGCGGCAAGAAGGCGATTCCGATTCTTCTTCCGCGACGCATGCAAACGGAATTCGTGGGGCAGGTTGCCAACCTGCCGTTCGCCAGGCAGGTTGGCAACCTGCCCCACGAATTGGCGAGCAGGGGGCGTAAGCCCCCTGGTAAACCCGCGGCGCACTCCAGGGGCTTACGCCCCCGGTTCGCCAATTCGCCGACACTGCTCGTCAAAGGAGCGAGGCAGAACAATCTCAAGAATATCGACGTCGCTTTTCCGCTCGGCACCCTGGTCGCTGTGACGGGTGTGAGCGGGTCGGGCAAGAGTTCGCTGGTGCACGAGATTCTCTACAGCGCCCTGGCTCGCAAATTGCATCGGGCCAAGCTCACCGTGGGGGCCCATGATGACATTCTGGGTTTGGAAAATGTCGATAAGGTCATCAACGTGGACCAAGATCCCATCGGCAACTCGCCCAGTTCGAACCCAGCCACATATACCGGCGTTTTCGATCTGATCCGAAATCTATTCGCCCAGTTGCCCGAGTCGCGCATGCGTGGCTACCAGGCGAAGCGTTTCAGCTTCAACGTTCGCGGCGGCCGTTGTGAGGCGTGCGAGGGCAATGGGCAAAAGAAGATCGAGATGCACTTCTTGCCCGATGTCTGGGTGCCGTGCGATGTCTGTCAGGGCAGCCGATTCACGCCCGAGACGTTGGCGGTGCGCTACAAGGGCAAGAGCATCGCGGACGTGCTGCGACTGCGTGTGCATGAGGCGCTGGCGTTGTTCAGCAACATTCCGAAGGTAAGTCGAGTGCTGCAAACGCTGGAGGACGTGGGCCTCGGTTATCTCGCCCTCGGACAGGCGGCACCCACTCTTTCGGGCGGCGAGGCGCAGCGCGTCAAGCTGGCCGCGGAGTTGGCCAGGCCGAATACGGGCAAGACCGTTTACATTCTCGATGAACCGACCACGGGGCTGCACTTCGATGACATTCGCAAACTGCTGGACGTGCTCAATCGGCTGGTCGATCTGGGCAATACCGTGATTGTTGTCGAGCACAATCTGGATGTCATCAAGACGGCCGATTGGGTCATCGATCTCGGCCCGGAAGCCGGCGGCGCGGGCGGGACCGTGGTTGCCGAAGGAACGCCGGAGGACGTCGCCAAGATTGCTGAATCGCACACGGCCCGGTTTTTGAAGGACGTTCTGGAGGCGGGGCCGGTCGAGTCGCGCCACGCACAACCGGCGAGCGTCAAGGCGAGCGGGGGGCGTAAGCCCCCTGATGAGCAACCGGGCACCGAAAGCACGTCAGGGGGCTTACGTCCCCCGCTCGCCCAGACAGAAGCGAGCCCCTGGGAAACTGACGGCAAACTCTGGCACACGCAGCAGCGCATGTCGCACAAGGGAACGCCGTGCCGCTGGGAAGGAGAAATCGTCTCGTGGGTCGAAGCGAAGATTCACGCCCTGGGCAAGTTCGCCGAGACAAACTGGAAGCAGCCGACCATTGTGGAGATCGCCGCCCCGCAGAAGAGCCAGGGCTGGTTCTGCCACATGCACACGGCCATGGAGTGGCTCGTGCGGCTCGTCTTTCGCGTGGGCCGCAATACGTTCAAGCAAGATGACCTCGACGAACGCCTGGCCATTCCGACGCTCAACGACACGCCAGGCGTCGAGGTCTACAGCAGCAACTCGCGGGTGCACGTCGCCAATCGCAAAGGGCCGTGGCAAGAAATCGCGATCCTGGCCCATCGCCTGAGCGAGATTCAAACACCGGCCTTCGAGGCTTTCTTGAAATCAGCTGTGACCGCGTTTCACGAGCAGCTCAAGCGCATGAAGACGAAGCCGGAAGACGTCATGCCCTGGAAGGTCAACGGCGAACGCTGGCATCTGGGCGACAAGGGCTTTCCGCCCGGCAAAGCCGTCAAATGGGACCGCGGCCTGCTGACGCGCTTGCTGGAGATCGTCCGCGCCGTCGAGCCGAAGGTCGTCATTCGCTGGGACAATCGAGCGGCCATCACTTTGCGCCTTCCCGGACATAGCCGGGCGTGGGCCCAGTGGCGGACCAAGGAAACGGATGCGCTTGTCTGTCGCTTTCTGGGGAAGAAGGGGCAGTTCAACCTGACGCAGCTCGAGGGCTTTGGCATTGAGCCGCGGCTGGTGAGCCACCGCGATGGCGAGATCGCCTTGTTCCGGTTTCAGCACGACAACCATTTGCCCGCGGCCCGGCTCAAGGAATGGCTGGCAGAGCACCGCCGCGGATTGTAGTCCTCACGCTCCGCGTAAGGACAGGGCGCAGCCCTTGATAACCATGGCCCTTTTCCCGAAGGTACTGAGATGGAAGACGTTTTCGCGATTTGGGCGAATGATCTCCGCTACCGTGATTTGCATGGGGCAACTGTTTTCGACGGATTCGAACTAATGCTCCCGTACGCAGAGGTCATAGCCAAACTTCGCAATGGTGCTAGTAATCATCGATCGTTCCAGGGAAAGTTATCGTTTTTGTCGCCTGCCTTTCGTAAGGCGACGGCTGTTACGCTTGGTGAGATTCATATCTACAACAAGGGAACGTTTTGGACTATTCAACCTCCAATTGACATTCCGTTGCCATTCTTGATGACGAACAAGGTTGAACTCAATTGCCGATTTTCGGGTCCAGTTGTCGCTGACTTCTCAACCGAGACCAGAGCCTATTTCCGCAAGAGAGGACTAACGTCTTTTCCAGTCGCAAGCGAAGATTGGATCGGGGTCATGCAAGTTAACAGATCTGGCCTCTTCTTTCGAAAAGAAACAGTGCATCTGACCGTGTTCTCCGAAAAGACGGCAGTGAACGTCGAAAACGTTCTGGTCTTCAGTTGTGACGACCGAGACATTCCCGTTGGAACAGTATTCGGGGAGGCCCACGACTAGCAGGGAAGAATCTTCGGCAAAGGCCTGAGCGCTTTTGCTCCGAGAACATGATGGTTAACAAGGGCTGCGCCCTACAGAGACTACGATTCATGACTTGTGACTTTTGGGTAGACCAAATCGACGATTTTTTTCAGAAAAATCGGGAGGTTGTGAGTGTGCACGCTTGCAGCCCCCCCCGTCTGATCGCTCTAATAGCTTGGCAAAAATAGGCTTGCACGAACGAGGGGGGCTGCAAGCCCGTCTTGCTCGATTTGCAGCCCCCCCCCTTTCAATTGTGTAGAACGACGAGCGCGGAGCGTGAGGATACATACAACATCAGCATGGACCGACTCAACAAATACCTCGCCCACGCCGGACTTGGCTCCCGTCGGCACTGCGAGGACCTGATTTCCGCGGGCCGAGTGAGCATCAACGGCAAAGTCGTGCGCGAGCTCGGCACCAGGGTGGACGACGGACACAAAGTCTTCGTCGATGGCCAGGAGATTCACGGCGAGCACACCGTCTACTGGCTGGTCAACAAGCCGCGCGGCTACCTGTGCACCAACAGCGATCCCGCCGGTCGGCCGCTCGCCATCGATCTGGTGCCACATGTGGGTGAGCGCGTTTACACTGTCGGCCGGCTCGACGAAGAGAGCGAAGGCATGCTCCTTCTGACCAACGACGGCGACCTCGCCAATCGGCTCATGCATCCGCGCTACGGCGTGCACAAGACCTATCTGGTGCAGGTGGCCGGGCAGCCGTCGCGTGAAGACCTGCAGAAGCTGACGACGGGTGTCTGGCTGGCCGAGGGGCAATTGAAGGCTCGCAGCGTCAAGCGCATCAAGAAGCAGGGGGCGAGCATCTGGCTCAAGATCGTGCTGTCCGAGGGGAAGAATCGTGAAATTCGCCGCATGCTGGCCCGGCTCGAGCACAAGGTCATCAGGCTCAAGCGCATCGCCATTGGGCCGGTGCAGCTCGGGCATCTTGCGACCGGAAAGTCCAGGCCGCTGACCCGTCCGGAATTGAACGCGTTGGTAAAGGCGGCGGCGCCTCGCGAAGAAAAAAAAGGTGAAGGGATAAAGGGCAAGGCGGGACCCGTTTTGGGGAAAGCAGATTCCCATGAGATCGTTTCACGCTCGTAAGATGATGGGATGACGCGAGCGCGAAACGATAAAATGGGGATGTCCGCCATTCAGCGGGATGCGATGGTAATTGCCACTTTGGGCACTTCCTTGCCGTTGACCGTTTTGACGCCTTCGCGGCTCACGGTGGCGATTATGTAGCGGAAGCCGGGAACCATGTCCAGCGACTCCATGGCATTCACCTTCAGGTCACCACGGTCGTTGAGAATGATGCTCTCAAACTGCAGCATGCTGCCTGAGCCGGTGATGACCAGGACGATTTCCTTGTTGAAATCGACCTTGGGCAGCGGGTCAGGGATGGCCCACACCTTCCACAGCTTTTCGAGCATCGTCTGATGGGCGATGCAGGCCGGCGCGTCTCGGAGCAATTCCGGGTCATCGACGGAACCGCTCCAGGTTTTCGACGGCGTCACATCATTGTTGTCGGCCCATGCGCCGGATGTGCCGAGCGCGATGACGGCCACGACAGCCAGCAAAAGGCTCAGATACAAAACAAAACGTGAGTTGAACATGGAATTGCTCCTTCCAGATATTACGTTGATTCTCCGCTCAAGAGATGTTCCACTTTCTCACAGTGCAAATGCGATGCCGCTGCGGCAGACTTACTTGCGAACGCGAGCATTTCCGGTGAATTGTTTCTGTTTCGGCATATTCCGGCCAAACTACGACGCCTCATGGTGCTGGGGCATGACATATTCGCACATGGCGATCGTTTTCGCACACTGGTGCGACTTGGCCAGGCCTTTCGATGGTTCCCCCTTGCTAAGATCCTGCTCGCCAAAGATAATCACAACTGATCAACATAACGAGGGCCCAAGATGTTCAAGTCTCATGCTTTGTTTGCCAGTCTGATCGCAGGTGCCATGGGCTTGTCTGCTCTCGCATCCCGAGCGCAGCCTGGGCCAACCAAGGGCTCCGTCGTCTCGGATAGCTTCCGGAAGATCCTCGTGATCCAAATCAAGGTTCACGATGGCAGCAAGGTCTTGCATCAGATCATCGAAAGCAGTCCTGACAAGAAGCTCGGCCCGCAGGAGAAAAAGGTCTTTGCTGAACTCTTGGCCAAGCAAAAAGCGATCATCGTCGAAATGACAAGGCTCAACGAGACGCTGAATATGATGGGCGTTGCAGTTGCCTTCCCTGAAGTTCGTGAGGAGGTTCTCGCGGATATGAAGCGCATCCAAAGTCGCCTGGAATCAAACGACGTTGGCCTGGCTGCTCAGGCCGTCCAGAGAGACATCGTAGACTCGCTCCAGGAAATGGTTCAACTTTCTCTCAAGAAGTGTTGAACGTAACCAATTCAATGTGTCCAATTCAGGCACGCAGCATCGAACACCGGGCCATCGACGCAGACGCGCTTGTAATCCCAGCCGTCGGGGGTGCGCACCTGGGTGACGCAGCTAAAGCAGATGCCGACGCCGCATGCCATCGGCGTCTCCAGCGAGAGGTGACACGGCACATGGCGCCGCTGGGCGAGGCCGGCCAGGGCGTGCAGCATCGGTTCCGGACCGCAGCCGAAAAGATGCTCGGGCATGCCATGCTGTTCAAGAAGCTGGGTGACGAAACCGTGAAAGCCGATGCTGCCATCGTTCGAGGCGATGTGGACATCGGCCCCGGCTTGGCGGAAATCGTCCACACCGGCGGCCAGGTCGGCGCTGCGAACGCCATAGTAAAGCGAAACCCGCTGGGTTCGGCGTTTGGCCCGCTGGCCGCCATAGCCGCGCGTGCCGAGCAGTTCGCGGATGTGGGCCAGGAAGGGAGTTTGACCAATGCCGCCCGCGACCAGGCCGACGTGCATCTCGCCGGTCGGCTCCGGAAAGCCGTTGCCGAGCGGGCCCCACACATCCACCACATCGCCGGGGCCAAACTGGGCGAGCAATCCCGTAACCTTGCCCACGACCAGGTAGACGATGTCGATGGCCACGGGTCGGCCCGTCTCGTCGAGGACCGTGTCATAAAGCGCAAACGGCCGGCCCAGGAGCGGATCGGTGCTTCCAGGCAGCCGTAGCATGAGGAATTGCCCGGGCCGAATGACGCTCGCGAGTGCCGGCGCGTCGAGGCGGATGAGATAGGTGCCGCGGGCCAGGAGACGATTGGCGATGACGGGCACCTGGGCGTGAACGAAGGGCGTCATACTTGCTTCTCGAATGACCTGACAAGATCCGTAGCCGCAGGCTTTAGCCTGCGGCTACGATGATCCAAACGAAAGAAAAGGGATTTCACAGCTCCTCAATGACGCGCCGATCGTCGAGCACATACATCGGGCGGCCATTGAAGTCCGGCAGAGTCCGTGACGAATCGATGCCCAGCACCCCGTAAAGCGTCGCCAGCAGATTTGCCGGTGTGTAGGGAGCGGCACTTGTGACCCGTTCGGCCCGTGGCCCGGTATCGCCGATGACCTGGCCCATGCGCAGCCCGCCGCCGGAGACGACCGCGAAACTCGCCGGAGCCCAGTGATCGCGACCACCCGTGCGGTTGATGCGCGGCGTCCGGCCAAACTCGCCCCAGACGACCACGGCCACGTCGCGATCCAGGCCGCGATCGTACAGGTCGGAAATGAGCGTGGTGATCGCCTGATCGTAGATGGGCAGCTTGCGGCGCAGGTTGTCGAAATTCGTCTCGCGGCGCTGATCGTCGCCGGCGTGCGTGTCCCAGTCGCCGCCGGGAACCACGGTGCCCGCCAGCGACACGGTCACAACGGAAACGCCGGCCTGGACGAGCCGCAAGGCCAGCAGCAGCCGGGTCGCCGGGCCATAGCGTTCGCGAACGCGGGCTGGCTCGCGCGCTAGATCGAACGCCTGGCGCGTACCAGGCGAAGCGATCATGTCCAGGGCCTGGGCCGTGAACGCATCCAGCCCGGCCACGGTTCCCTGGGCAACATCGATCTCCCTACGGACATTGTCAAACGAACTCAAGAGGGAACGCCGGTCGCCGAGGCGGTCGAGCGATACATCGCGGCTCAAGCTCAGGTTCTCCAGCCCCGGTCCGCCGAACGTGAAGGGCCGATAGGTCGAGCCGAGATAGGCCGGGTCCGCGGGATCGGAGCCGTTTTCGCCACCCAGGGCGACGTAGTGCGGCATGCTTCTTGCCCCGGCACCGCGTAAGCGGCTGACGATGGAACCGAAGACGGGCCGGCGCGGTGCCGAGAGCGTACCGCGCATCAGCAGTTCGGCGCTGTGGCTATCCACCGTCTGCAGGCCGCGGACGACGCTCATCTTGTCGGCCAGGCGAGCGTGCAGCGGCATCAGTTCGCAGACATCGAAGCCGGGCACATTGGTGCGGATCGGCCGAAACTCGCCGCGAAACTCCTGCGGGGCGTCCGGCTTGAGATCGTACATGTCGATATGGCTCGGTCCGCCCGGCAAATAGACCATGATCACGGACTTGTGCGACACTCCAGGATTGGCCGCTCCGTGCGCCCGCTGACGCAAGAGGTCCGCCAGCGTCAGTCCGCCCAGGCCGAGCGCCCCAACCTTCAGGAAATCGCGACGATCGACGCCGTCGCAAACGCGGTACTTCGAACCGAAGAGATTCAGCATGTTACCCCCCTTTTCTATAACTCTGGTATAACCTGAATTGTATCGGTTGACAATCGAAATCCGCCGCTGCGTGGGACGGGCTTCCTAGCCCGTCCATCCGGTTCCAGAAGGCGGCATGAGGTTATTCCGAAAATCGTTCAACTATTCCGAATAACTTTGACTATTTCGCTCTTGCACCAATTCCGTTTCGACGCTATATCCCTGCCTCCTGAATCTAACGAGATTGGTCCACAGCGTCGCCGATGCGTCGGCGGCGGGGCCCTATCCGCGGGACTTTCTTCCCGGCGGTGGTCCGCGACGCGCCATGGGGATCGCGTTGCGGGTCGATGGGTCGGCGGACAATAGCTGGGAACTCTAGCCAAGGGGTGGGTCATGGCGGGGACTGCGCGTTTCTGTTCAATCGCGGCTGCGCTGGTCGCGGTCGGAGCATGTCTGACCTCATCGGGCTGTCTGAACATGACGAGCCTCGATAAGTCCGATTACGGCGCCGGCATGGCCCAGAACCGCTCGGGTTGCGCCAGCTGTGCACGCGGAGCGACGAATCCGACGGGCTGTGCGAGCTGCGCACGCGGCGGCGCTCAGGCCGGCAGCGTGCAGACGGCTGGCTATCAGAATGTCGGGGGGGATCTCGATCCGAACGGACCAACCGTGAAGGGACCGCCGCCTGGACTCATAGCCATGGGCCCCAACATGGACCCCGGGCCCTTGCCGCGCGAACTGATCATGTCATCGCATCCGCCCTATACCGTGGCGCCGCCCGATATATTGTTCATCGATTGCCTGCGCATGATTCCCAGGCCGCCCTATCACATCGAGGCCCTGGAAGTTCTGCTCATCACCGTCTCGGACACTCTGCCCAATCAGCCAATCACGGGACAGTACACCGTGTCGCCGGAAGGCACCATCAGCCTGGGGTTCGGCTACGGCAGCGTCCGCGTGACCGGCCTGACGCTCGACCAGGCCCAGGAGGCGATTCGCCGGCACCTGAGCAGCATCTTGCGCAATCCACAGGTCAGCCTGGCCCTGGCCCAGTTCCGCGGCATGCAGCTGGTGCGCGGCACACACCTGGTTCGGCCGGACGGCACCGTCAGCCTCGGCACCTTTGGCTCCGTCTACGTGGCCGGCATGACGATGGGACAGGTCAAATGCGTGATCGAGAAACATCTGGCGAACTACATTCTCGATCCGCAGGTATCGGTGGACGTGGCCGCGTACAACAGCAAGGTCTACTACCTCATCTACGACGGCGGCGGCTATGGGCAGCAGGTGTTCCGCATGCCGATCACCGGCAACGAAACGGTGCTCGACGCCATTGGCAAGGCGCAGGGGCTGGCGCCGGTCTCCTCGACGCGGAAAATCTGGGTGGCCAGGCCGACGCCGGGCAACCTTGGCTATCGCAACATCATGCCGGTGGACTGGCACGCGATCACGCAGGCCGGGGCCACGGATACCAATTACGAACTTTTCCCCGGCGACCGCGTTTACGTGCAGGCCAACTGCCTGATCACCATCAACAATCGCGTCGCTCAGGTGCTGGCCCCTATCAACCAGATCATGGGCTCGATCTTCCTGGGTACCACGACCGCCTCGAGCTTCAGCGGCACCGGCAGCGCCGCATTGCTGATCGGCCGGTAACAGCTCCTCGTTCCCAGGCTCTGCCTGGGAACGCACTGCCAGCGAGGCTCTGCCTCGCGTGTGCAGCCCGGACCAGGAACGATTATCGCGGAACGGCCTCAGACGCGAGGCGGAGCCTCGCAAGCAGTGCGTTCCCAGGCGGAGCCTGAGAACGAGGGGGGCGAGACTTGACACTGCTCGGGATTCGTGCATTACTTGAACATGGAACGAAACCCGTCGCCTGCATTCACGAGAAAAAAAGGAGTTCGACATGAAACGATGGTTAGCCCTCTTGGCGATCGTGGGAACGTGGGCGGCGTGCGGAGTGCAAACGGCGTCCGCGCAGCTCGGCAGCTACCAGCCGCCGCAGGTGTCGCCGGGGCCCAGCTTCAGCCCCTATTTGAACATGATCCGCAATAACCCGGCCGTGAACTACTTCGGCATCGTGCAACCGCAGATGAGCACGACCGGCACGCTGCAGCAAATGCAGCAAGATATTCGCTTCGGCCAAACCGGCAACATGTCGCAGTACGGCATGACGAGCCAGGCGATGAACAACAATCAAATGACCACGGGCCATCCGATCATGTTCGGCTACACCGCCCAGTACTTCCCGATGGGCAACCAAATGGCCGGCATGGGCATGGGGATGGGGATGGGCACAGGCATGGGAATGGGCGGCGGGATGGGAGCCGGCGTGGGTGGTTTTGGCACGGGCATAGGAGCGGGGATGGGAATGGGTGGCATCGGCGGAGCGGGGCCGACGATCAATAGCCCGTTGCCGCAGGGGTATATTCTGCCGCGGTGATTAAGATTACGATCGCATGCTGTTTTGATTGATTTTGACGCAACCATGGAGGGTTTCTATGTCTTTTTCCTGGATGAAATGGACGCCGGCGGCGCTGGCGCTGCTGATGTTCTCGCCGACGGCATGGGGGCAGGATTGCTGTCCCTCCTGCAAGGTGTTCTGCTGTCCGCACTACAAGCACCAGACGGAAGGCGGGCCGCGCATTTGCTTCTGGCCGTGCTGCGGTCGGCCGGTCAATAATTTATGCGTCAACCCCGCCCCCAATTGGGGCTACTATCAGACGTGCTGGTCGCCCTGGCCGTGGGGCCCGGATTGGTCGCACTGTCCGGTGCAGCCGCCCGCTTCGCTCGTTTGGCCGCCCGGAGCGCCCGAGGTGCTGCCGTCGCCGAACCGGCCGCCGACTCGGCAAGTGCCGCCCGGCAGCGTTCTGCCAGCGCCCAGGCCGCTGGATTGATCCCAAGATCTTCGTTGAGCGTTCGCGCGGCCAACCCTGTGGAACCTTCCACAAGGTTGGCTGCGCGAACGCTAAACGAAGACATCCCACCGCACGCCCCGCTTGACCGCGGCCCATGCTTCTCCTAGCCTACCCTGGGGATTACCACATTCACCCAGAGAGGCTAAAACCCGATGTCCACCGCTCCCAAGCCCGCAGCTGCGCCCACACCGGAACGGCAAATCCTGGTCATCAGTCATTCCACCCTGTTCTACTGGTGGCTCGTCTGGGCCGTCGGCTTCCTCATGGCCCTCATCACGGCGGTCAGCGATGTTCGCCTGGCCGTGGTTCCCAAGGACACCGTGCCGGAGCCAGCCAAAGCTGATTACAAGGTCGAGATCACGATCACTCATCCAACGGACGCGAGCAAGAGCGATACCCTGAAAGGGCGTGAAGTGCTGATCGCGCCGCAAGGAGAAAAGCTGCCCCGCTATCGCAAGACGGACACCCCCGAAACTCCCCACCTGCACATCAGCCGCAGCAAGGACCTGGGCGTGCTCTTCATCATTGTGCTTCTCCTGGTGATCTTCATCACCAACGTCCCGCTGCGTGGGCTTTGGTCCGTGATCGTCATCGTTTTCATTGTGGCGCTCTCCATCATCTTCCACCTGCTCGAATTTTGGGAGGTGATCATGCGCTATTTGAGCTTCCTCGACATTCGCATCAACCTGGGCGGCTACCTCTTCTTCTCCATCGTGCTGTTCATTCTCTGGCTCGTGGTCTTTCTCCTGTTCGACCAGCAGGTCTACATGGTTTTCACTCCCGGCCAGTTGCGCGTCCGGCTCGAAATCGGCGGCGCCGAAACGGCCTACGACACCTCCGGCATGACCATTCAGAAGCAGCGCAGCGACGTGTTTCGCCACTGGGTCCTCGGCCTTGGCTCCGGCGACCTGATCGTTCGCACCTCCGGAGCGCAGTCGCATACCTTCGACATGCCGAATGTGCTTTTCCTCGGCAAGAAGGTCCGCGAAATCGAGGACATGCTGCGCATGAAGCAGGTGGTGAGCGGAGGACCGCAGCATTAGACGTTGGCCTTGTCCTGGACAACGAGCGAACACAATGACAATCGCGCACCATTTCGCCCCGTTGGGGCTTCGGGGCATGTGCCTGCGTGCAACCCAGGCCGTTGGCCTGGGCTATCGCAGGCGGCCCCGTTGGGGCCGGCAGATGGCCATTCTCGCTTTGCTGATTTTTGTCTCAAGCGGGCACTCCCAGGCCCCCATGAAAAGCGAGCAATTGGCCGAGTTCTTCGAATCCCGCATTCGCCCCGTCCTCGTCGAAAACTGCCTCTCCTGTCACGGCCCCAAGAAACAGCAAGCCGGCTTACGGCTCGATAGCCGGGCGGCCTTGCTCAAGGGCAGCGATAACGGCGCCGTCGTCGTCTTGGGAAATCCGGACAACAGTCTCTTGATCAAGGCCGTGCGCCATCAGGGCGAACTGCACATGCCTCCGCGCGGCAAACTGTCCGATAAGGCCAGCGCCGATCTCGCCGACTGGATCAAGCTCGGCCTGCCCTGGCCCGAATCCTCCGCAAAGCTCGCCATCAAATCGCCGGATGACGGCGAGGCGGCCCGCAAGCACTGGGCGTTTCAACCGGTGCGCCAGCCGGCCATTCCCACCGTGAAAAATCAGGAATGGATCAAGACGCCGATCGACGCCTTCATCCTCGCCAGGCTGGAGAGCAAGTCGCTTGCGCCCAATCCCCGCGCCGATCGGCGAACCTTGCTGCGGCGCTTGAAGTTCGATCTGCTCGGCCTGCCCGCAACCTGGGACGAAGTGACGGCCTTCGAAGCGGACGCCTCGCCCGACGCCTACGCCAGGCTGGTCGATCGCTATCTCGCCTCGCCGCAATATGGCGAACGCTGGGCCCGGCATTGGCTTGACGTGGCTCGCTACGCCGACTCGAAGGGCTACGTCTTTCTTGAGGAACGCCGTTACGCTTATGCCTACACCTATCGCGACTGGGTCGTGCGCTCGTTCAATGAGGACCTGCCGTATGACCAATTCATCTTGCAGCAATTGGCCGCGGATCGGCTTGTCGCCCAGGGCAAGGCGGATGCGCGCGCCCAGGCGGCCATGGGCTTCTTGACGCTGGGCCGGCGCTTTCTCAACAACACGCACGACATCATCGACGACCGCATCGACGTCGTCAGCCGCGGCCTGCTCGGGTTGACTGTGGCCTGTGCCCGCTGCCACGATCACAAGTACGATCCGATTCCGACGAAGGATTACTACTCCCTCTACGGCGTCTTCGCCAGTTCTGTGGAGCCGAAGGAGTTGCCGCAGGTGGCCGAGCCGGAACGGACGCCGGAGTACGTGGCCTTCGCAAAGAAGCTGCAAACGCTCAAGGACGAGGTGAAGTCGTTCAAGCAAAAGCACCAGGCCGAGCTGAAGGCGGACAATCGCCAGTTTCGCGATGAGCTGCGCGGCCTGGAGAAGAAGGTGGACGCGTTCCAGGCCGGCTCACCGTTCGCCCCGCCCAGGGCCATGGTGCTGGTGGACGCTGTCAAGCCGGTCACTCCGCGCGTCCTGGTGCGCGGCAACCCCGGCAATCTCGGCCCCGAAGTGCCGCGGCAGTTTCTCGAAGTGCTGGCCGGGCCCACACGGCAGCCGTTCAAGGACGGCAGCGGCCGGCTCGAACTCGCCCAGGCCATCGCCGGCAAGGACAATCCGCTCACCGCCCGCGTGTTCGCCAATCGGCTTTGGCTCCACCATTTCGGCGCCGGCCTGGTCGCCACGCCCAGCAATTTCGGCCTGCGCAGCGATCCGCCCAGCCATCCGGAGCTGCTCGATTACCTGGCCTGGCGGTTCATGGAGGACGGCTGGTCGATCAAGAAGCTGCATCGTTTGATCGTGCTGTCGAACGTCTACCAAACCTCGAGCGACGAACATCCGCAGGCCCGTCTGGTCGATCCGGAGAATCATCTGCTGGCCCGCGCCAACCGTCGCCGGCTGGAGTGGGAGGCCCTGCGCGATTCGCTCCTGGCGGTGTCCGGCAAGCTCGACTTGAAAATGGCCGGGCCAGCGGTGGATATTACGAAGGTGCCGTTTTCCGGGCGGCGCACCATCTACGGCTTCATCGACCGCCAGAATTTGCCGGACGTCTTTCGCACCTTCGACCTCGCCAGTCCCGACACTTCCACGGCCCAGCGCTACCAGACGACGGTGCCGCAGCAGGCGCTGTTCCTGCTCAACAGTCCATTTCTGCTCGACCAGGTTCGCGCTCTTTTGGCCCGGCCCGAGCTGGCGGGAAGCGACGATCCGGCTGCGAAGATTCAGAAGCTCTATCGGCTCATCTACGCCCGCAATCCGGACGCCGAGGAAGTGCAAGCGGGCAAGCGCTTTCTCGAAGATGCGTCGGCGCCGATGGCCGGGTTGACGGCGTGGCAGCGCTATGGGCAAGTGCTGCTGCTGGGCAACGAGTTTGCATTCGTGGATTGATCTATTTCTTGAACTCCCCTTTCTCGTAGCGATCCCAGAACTCCGCCGCCGGCCAGGAGAATTGGCCGCGCCCGATGCCGATGGTTTTGAGGCTCTCCATGTCGCGGAGGATATCCAGGCCCTGCGTGATGTTCTTGGGGGTCAGACGGATTTCTTCCAGTTCCATGCCTCGCAGTGGAGTCAAGTCGGTGACGCCGGTACCGTTAATCCACAACGACTTCAGCGGCATGCCCTTGAGCGGTTCCAGGTCCCGGACATGGATGCAGACATCAAGGGCTAGGTTGGTGAGCGGCATGCCCTTGAGCGGCGAAAGGTCCCGGACCGGACTGCCACCAATGCGCAACCAAGTGAGCCGCATGCCCTTGAGCGGTGCCAGGTCGCGTATCTGCTCATTGCCCAGCAGGTCGAGCGCGGTAAACGGCATTCCCCGTAGGGGCGTCAAATCCGTGACCTTCAACAATCGGAGAGAATACCGGCCCTCCTTGCTCTTGAGCATGTTGCCTTGGCCCGGCCAGGCGGTGTCGATTCGCTTCCGGTGTATCTCCAGTAAACGTTGCCGGGCTTCGAGGGCGGTCTTGCCCTCGAGGCTCCTGCCCTTGACCATCTTCATCGAGAAGAACGCACGGC
>Ga0182024_10013297_pt1 | contig 16100 bp, 14 predicted proteins | sample P32metaG_FD_120480 | JGI IMG/M metagenome (GOLD analysis project Ga0182024, IMG submission 120480) | Permafrost microbial communities from Stordalen Mire, Sweden - P3-2 metaG (Illumina Assembly) | ecosystem: Environmental > Terrestrial > Soil > Wetlands > Permafrost | place: Sweden: Stordalen... | reverse complement strand
AGTAACGCTCGATCCCCTGATCGATCTCGGCTCCGCTGTAAATGAAGTTCCCGGGCGGGTTGACCCCGACCATCACCGAGCGGTCGACACTGTTCGGGTACCGCCACTGGTAGATCATCGCGAGACGGGTCCCGGCGCTCTCGCTGAGCAGGTCGATGCGCGTGTAGCCGAGCGCGACGCGAGCGGCTTCGATGTCGTCGGCCTGTTCCGGAAGCGTGTAGCCGGCGAGGTCAACGCCGCTTCGCTCGAGCCGCTGCGCGCACGAGGCGAAGGCCTTGGAGTACGCGCTCAACGACGCTTTGGCGAGGTAATCCGATTTCTCGAGCGCCGCCGTCACCTCGGGACAGTTCAGCACCGAAGAGCCGTCGACGCCGCGGTAGCCGACCATGACGACATCGTGCTGGGCGGCCAGGCGGCTCGCTTGGGGGAACGTCATGTTGGTCGTGCCCGGGCCGCCGTTGAGGTAGAAGATTGGCGCCAGCGGGTGCGGCGAGCGGGAGCGGACCCGGGTCACGGGCAGCGCGATCAGCCGCGACTTCGGGTTCGCTCGGTTCTCCGACACGACCAACGTGCCGCAGTCCGCGGGCATCGCGCCCTGCTCGGTCGCGTAGGTGCACGCATGCATGGTCAGGTCACCGGCCTTGGCTCCGGCGCGCACCGAGATCGCGGCGCCGCCGCCGGGTGCGAACCGGACGTACGTCAGGCCGAACAACAACACCCCGATAACCACCAGGGCAACGATCCGAGTGCCGGTGTAGATCCGCTGGTCGCGGTTGCGCGTTGCGTGCTCGTTGTTTCGGGTCAGCGTGAAGGCCATGAGCGGGTCTCCTTGGTTGGTCGCCCGTGGTGCGGGGGCCGGTCCGACGACGATGCGCTCGGGGCCTGAGGTGGTACTGCCGTGGCGCTGAGGTCGGACCGCAGCGGGGTCGCGAGGCGGCTCAGGTGCTGGTGCTGTTGAGGCGGTGGTCGTAGGTGTGAGTGTGGAAGTTGCACCCTGGCGACGGGGTGTTCGGCATCTGTGACGGCTCCTTGGCCGAATTTGCGCGCGCTCGGGCAGACAAGCTCGCGTCCAAGCCGCGCAACCTCACGTTCGAACAAGCCGCCGCGGTTCCCATTTCTGCACTCACTGCACTCCAGGCAGTGCGCGACCGCGGACACGTGCAACCCGGACAGAACGTGTTGATCATCGGCGCGTCGGGCGGTGTCGGGACCTTTGCCGTGCAGATCGCCAAGTCGTTCGGCGCAGAAGTCACCGGCGTGTGCAGCCCGACGAAGGTCGACCTGGTCAGGTCCATCGGCGCAGACAAGGTCATCGACTACAGCCGCGCCGACTTCGCGAATGGCGAGCAGCATTTCGTCGTGATTATCGACATCGGAGGCAACAGTTCGCTAACCCACCTCCGCCGAGCGCTCACCGCCAAGGGAGCACTTCTCATCACCGGAGGCGAGACCGACGGACGCTGGCTCGGCGGCAGCGACCGTCAACTCCGCGCGCTTTTGCTGTCCCTATACGTCAGCCAGAAGCTGCGCACCTTCGTCTGTTCAGAGAACAACGAGGACCTCTCGTGCTCACCGCCCTCATCGAGTCCGGCAAAGATCACACCAGTCATCGACAAGACCTACCCGCTGAGCGAAGTCCCGGCAGCCATCCGGTACCTCAAGGACGGGCACGCTCGAGGAAAAGTCGTCATCACGATTTAAGTCGTGGTCGGTGTGAGGCGAACCGCGAGTGCCACCAGGTCCGGTTCGTCTGTGAGCGCGCGATGCGACGGACCCATGGCTCTGTGGCGCGCAACAGCGAGAAAGTGCTCGACGCTGTGCCGGTCGAGGTGAGCGATTGCGTGGGCTGCGGCGAGTGCAGAATCGGCGAGCAGTCGGGATTCGGGATCCTCGATTGCCTCTGCGGCTCTGGCGGCATCTGCCGCGAAGGTGACTGCTGCGTCGGGTTGTTCTGCGCCGAGCGCCCACCAGGCCAGTGCCGCGAGCACACGGGCTTGGCCGGCGGGTAGGTGCGCGTCTCGGTAGCGGTCTGCTGCGGTGTCGAGCAATGCTTTCGCCCGCGCCAGGTCTCCAACGCGTCGAGCGGCGGCCGCTTGGCCGACCATCGCGTCGGCCGAGAGCCATGGGTTGTAGCAGCAGTCGATCGCCTCTTGGTAGAGATGGTCGGCGGCGGCGTCGTCACCTTGGCGCGCCCGCACGGCGGCCAAAGCGACGAGGCAAAAAGGCAGATAGGGGTGCTGCGCGGTGGCCCGGCACCGTTCCAAGAGCGCTTCGTAGGCTGCTGACGCGCCGTCGAGATCACCCTTTGCCGCGGCGACTCCGGCGAGGGCGTTCAGCGCGTTGACCACCAGCAAGACTTCACCCGCGGCATCGAAGCGCTCGATACTCGAAAGGGCCGCCGCTTCGGCCTCGTCGAGACGTCCAGACGACGCCATGTTCCAGCTGACCAACATGTCGTGTGTCGCGAGTAGCCACCCGTGCTCGTGAGGCCCGAGTTGCATCTGCGTCTCGACCATGTCGGGTCTGCCGAGCAGCCACCCATCGTCATGACGCTCGAGCAGGATTTGTGCCTCGGCCAAGGCCGCGAGCGACCGGCTGAATTGTTGGGCGCGCACGAGTACCGATGCTCCGAGCAGAAGCGCCTCGGCGAGGCGAATGGGGTCGCCACTCGACCTCAAAACAGCGATTGCTTCTTCGCATTCGATGACGCCGACTGCCGGGCTGGACGACATGCCGATGCAGTAGCCGTGCCAGACGAGGGTGCTGGCCTGCAGCTCAGCGCGGCGGTTCCCAACGGCTCCGAGTGCGCTGGCGAGCCAGCGGGCACCTTCCGCAAAGTCTGTGTTGATGAACCACAGCCAGGCCATGCCGGAGGCCATGGAAAGTGCGGCATCGATGCTCCCGGTGGTCAGGTGCCAATCGAGAGCGGTCTTGAGGTTGCCGAGTTCTTGGTTCAGACGTTCACTCCACGCGGGCGCCGCGCCACCTCGGAGGCGCGTGTTGCTGCTCTCGGCGTACTGACGGTAGTAGGCGGCGTGCCTGGCGCGAACTGTGTCGGCCTCGGCGGAGTCGTCGAGGCGGTTGGCGCCGTATTGCGACAGCGTCTGCAGTTGGGTGAAGCGGGTCTCGCCGGAGGCCGGAGCGGTCACGAGGGACTTGTCGACCAGCCGACTCATGATGTCGAGGACATCGGTCTTCGGGATCTCGTCGTCGGCGCAGACAGCCTCGACAGCTTCGATCTCACAGCCGCCGAGGAAAACCGAAAGTCGAGCGAACAGGCGCCTCTCGTCTTCGAAGAGGAGGTCGTAGCTCCAGTCGACGACGGCACGCAGGGTTTGTTGGCGGGGCAGCGCGGTGCGGGCACCGCGGGTGAGTAGCGCGAACCGGTCGTCGAGCCGTTCGGCCAGGGTGGACAATGAGAGGGCTCGGAGGCGGGCGGCGGCAAGCTCGATGGCGAGCGGCAGGCCGTCGAGCCGGCGGCAGATGCCGTCGATGATGCTTTCGGCCGTGCCCGTAGCTTCGAAGCCGGGCTGCACCGCACGAGCACGATCGATGAAGAGCTCCGTGGCGACCGACTGTTCCAGCCCGGATACGGGAATCAGGATCTCGCCGGGAACGCCCAGCGGCTCTCGGCTGGTGGCGACCAGACGTAGGCCGGGCACTTTCCCAACGAGTGTGTGGGCGAGGGCAGCCGCAGCATCGATGACGTGTTCGCAGTTGTCGAGGACGACCACGAGCGAGCGGCCGGCGAGGTGGCGCGCGATGAAGTCAGCCGCCGACTCCGGGACCTCGCTATCGCCAAACGCAGGGCCGGACACTCCGAGCGCCGCGGCCGCGGCCGGTGCGACCCCTGCAGGATCAGTGACGTTGGCGAGCTCGATCAGCCAGGCTCCGCCTGCGTGCTGCCCGCGACGCCGCGCCACCGCCTCGAGCGCTAGCCGGGTCTTACCCACCCCTCCTGGGCCGACAAGCGTGACCAATCGGCTCGAGCGAACGGCCGCTTCCAGCTGTTCCAGCTCGACGTCGCGACCGAGGAAGCTGCTCAACGGTTCGGGCAGGTTGCCTGATACCTGCGCCATAGCCGCAGTCCGGAGCGGTCGGAGTTCGTCGGGAGTAAGCGATGCGTCCTGGTCGATGATGCGGGCCTCGAGCTCGCGCAGGGCCGGGCCGGGGTCGATCCCGAGCTCGGTGACTAAGTGGTCGCGCACTTCGGTGTAAGCGCGCAGGGCTTCGGCTTGGCGTCCAGATCTGTAGAGCGCGAGCATCAGCAGTTCCCAGAGGCGCTCGCGCACCGGGTGCTCACGGCACAGCGCTTCCAGTTCGCCCACGAGCTCGTTGTGACGGCCGAGATCCAGGTCAGCTTCGGCGCGGCACTCGGTTGCGACCAGGGCCAACTCGTTGAGATGGGCGCGCTCGGTGTCGGCGAAACCGGCATACGCGAACTCGGACAGCGGTTCGCCGCGTCGTAACCGGAGGGCGTCACCCAGCACGGTGGATGCGCCAACTGCGTCACCCTCGACGCTCAGACGCCGCCCTTCGGCCACCAGGTCCTCGAATTGGGCTGTGTCCAGGTCACGGGCACTGACGTCGAGCGCGTATCCGGCTTCGGTGGTGACGATCGCGGCGGCGCCGAGGGTCCGGCGCAGCTGGACGATCTGGGCCTGCAGGGCGTTGGCCGGGTTGGCTGTTTGCGCGTCGCCCCAGAGCTCGTCGATCAGCCGGTCGACGCTGACCGGACTCCCTCGGCTGAGCGCCAGAAGTGCCAGCAGCGCCCGTTGTTTGGTGCCCCGAACGGAGATCCCCTCGCCGTCTCTTGCGATCTCGAGCTCGCCGAAGAGCCTCACTTCCACGCCCCCACGCTACGACCGCGGGCGCACGGCGTGGGCTGAGTCGCGCGCCTCAGGGCTACGTCAGTGGCACCTCAGGCCGCGGGCACAGCCTCTGCTTTGTCAGACCAGATCGACGAGCAAAGGAAGCACAATGATCGAGGCACAGCACCTCACGAAGCGCTACGGCAAGACCGTTGCGGTCAATGAGGTCTCCTTCACCGTGAAGCCCGGGCAGGTGACCGGCTTCCTCGGCCCCAACGGGGCCGGCAAGTCGACCACGATGCGGATGATTCTCGGCCTCGACGCCCCGACTTCGGGCGAAGTCCGTGTCGGCGGCAGGCCCTACCACCAGCTGGGCGATCCCCTTCGTTCGGTGGGGGCGCTCCTGGACGCCAAAGCCATCGTCGGCGGCCGTAGTGCTGCCAATCACCTGATGTGGCTGGCCGATAGCAACGGCATTGCCCGCCGGCGCGTGAGTGAAGTGCTCGACATCGTCGGCCTCAGTGACGTGGCCGGAAAGAAGGTCGGCACGTTCTCACTCGGCATGAATCAGCGGCTCGGCATTGCCGCCGCGCTGCTCGGCGATCCCGAGACGTTGATGTTCGACGAGCCGATCAACGGTCTCGACCCGGAGGGCATTCTCTGGATCCGCAACCTCATGAAGTCGTTGGCATTAGAAGGTCGCACGGTCTTCCTCTCGAGCCATCTGATGAGCGAGATGGCCCAGACCGCCGACCACCTCATCGTGATCGGCCGCGGCCGCATCATCGCCGACGCCGGTACCGATGACTTCATCAACCGGCACACGGCCGCCAGCGTCCGGGTCCGGGCCGTAGAGCAAGACGTTCTGGCCGAGGCCCTCACACAACGCGGTGCGCTCATCGACCACAGCCCCGACGGTGCCATGGCCGTTACCGGCATGGACTCCGCCGCGATCGGCGGCGTTGCCTACGCCCACGCCGTCACCCTCATCGAGCTGGCCCCCCTCGGTTCATCGCTGGAAGACGCGTATTTCGACCTGACCAAGCACGAAACCGACTACGCCGCCGCTCAGCTGGTCGGCGCCACCCAAGGAGCCTGACATGAGCACTGCCACTTACACCATCGATGCGACTCACCTCACAATTACGGCTTCGCCGGTGCGCACTCCGAAGATCGGGCGAGTGGTGAAAGCGGAGTGGACCAAGCTCCGTACGCTGTCGTCGACGTGGCGGACTGCGGTCATGGCGACTGCCATCTCTATTGCGCTGGGAACGATCCTTTGTGTCTCCCAGGTCCAACAATGGTCGAACATGACCGCGCAACAGCGCCTGACGTTCGACCCGACGTCGTGTTCGTTGTTCGGCGTCGTTTTCGTGGGCGCCGTGATGCTCGCGGCGCTCGGCGTGCGATCCGTCACTGCGGAGTACTCGACCGGGATGATCCGGTCCACCTTCACCGCCACGCCGACCCGACGCCGCGTACTAGCTGCCAAAGCCGGCGTCACCGCGGCGTTCGTGTTCCCGGTTGCACTGGTCGCCGATGTCGTCAGCTTCGAGGTCGGACAACGGATCTTCACCGGTAAGCACCTCCAAGTGTCATTCGGTCATCCCGGCGTGCTCCAAGCAGTTCTCTTCGGAGCCGTAGCGGTGAGCCTCATCGCCGTCATCGGCGTCGGTCTCGGCGGACTCATCCGGCACACCGCGGGCGCGACCACGGCACTGGTACTCGTCATCGTCGGGGGCGTCACGCTCGGCCAGTTGCTCCCGGCCGGCCTTCGTCAGTACGTGCCCGGGACCGCGCTCCAGGCCGCGGTCACGGTCAACCACTCGGCCGGTCTGCTGAAGCCCGGCACTGCCGTTGTGGTCCTCGGCGTCTATGCCGCCATTGCCTTGGCCGCGGCCTCGATCCGGATGTCGCACCGCGACGCCTGAAGCCAAGGGCTGAGGTCGATGCGGCGTCGTCCCCATCGCGGGCGTCGCGCCTCGCGCAGCATGCACGAATCTCACTCGACTGGAGAAGGCAATGAACAACGCCTTGCGAACGCGTCAACGAATGTTCGCACTCGCTCTGCCCTTGACCGCTGCGCTCTACATCGGGGCCGAAGGCGTCAATCCAAAGGGCACTGACCAGATCGTCACGACAACGGCGGTCGCGCTCAAGGTGTTGCCGATTGCAGCAAAGCACCATTCGCAGCTCTATATCTCGGGCTCGCTCAGCGAGCTCGCGCTCGGGGCCGGGATCATCTCCTATGGCGCATTCGCGATGCTGATCCGAAAGCGTGGGTCGACGGCTGCCACCGTTGCAGTTCTGCTTGGCGGCATCGGTGCGTTCTGCGGTGTCGTCGTCAACGTCCTCGTCGGCATCAACCTTGCCGCTGCCGCGACAGCCCATGTGACTCGCGATGAGGCTGCAAGATTTCTGGTGACCAACTTCAACTCGGGGCCGGGCCAGGCGTTCACCGACGTCTATGCCTTCAGCGAGTTCGTGGCTCCGATCATCATGGGAGTGGCTCTCTGGCGCAGCGGTCGTGTACCACGCTGGCTCGCAGTTCTCTTCGCGTTGGGCTTTGAACTTGCCGAACAGACAGCGTCCGTCGGTATGGCCAAGGTCGTTCTGCAAATGGCGCCGTTCGCGCTAGCGATGATCCTGCTCTCGGGTCACATCTGGCGAGCGGCCGACGAAGTCGCGCCAGTCAATGACGGTCACGCGCCGATGCTCGCAACTGTCTGATGGGGGAACGCCGGACAATGGACGAAATGGTTCTGCTCCGTCGTGCTAGTTCCGAGTTCGGGCGCCGGCTCACCAGTGTCACGCCCGACCAACTGTCCCGGCCGAGCCCGTGTGAGAAATGGACGGTGCGTGACCTGATCAAGCACGTGGTCGGTGAAAGCATCACGTCAGTACGCCTGCTTCATAGAGCCGACGCCGAGGAGGCAACGGTCGGACTCGACCGCGACATCTTGCGCGGCGACCCATCGGCTGCCTTCGCGACGGCGACGTCGGCCGAGTTCGAGGCCTTCGAGGAGCGTGGCGCCGCGGAGCGGATCGTCTATCACCCCGCCATGGACATGGCCGGTGCCCAGCTGCTCGGGTTCAGGATCGGCGGCCTCACGCTCCATGCGTGGGACCTGGCTCGCGGTGTTGGAGGCGACGAGACCCTCGACACCGAGCTGGTCGAGGCAGTCTGGGCGCAACTCGCGCCTATGGCGCCGTTCATCGCCCAGACGGGTGTGTTCGGCGTCGGTCCGAGTGGGGAGGTTGGTGAGGACGCCCCGTTGCAGGTACGCCTTCTGGATCTGTCGGGACGGCGTCCGTGATGCGGGCGTCGAGCAACGAGGACTCACCGAACGCCATCGCCAACGCCGTACTGGCCGTCAAAGCCCTCGACGCCGGTGACACTGCCGCCGCGCTCGAACACATTTCGACCGCGCAGCTGCAATCACGTACGACTGCTCGTCGCCGTCGCCAAGTGGTGGAGATCGCAGCGCTGATCGTCGCCGGCGATCGCAGACGCGCTACGGGGCTCGCGCTGATCCACGCGTCGGAATTTCCCGACGATTGTGAACTGCTGGCTCGCGTCACAAGGACTTCACCCGCGTAACGGGCTTCGTCCGTCAACTCGACGGAGCGCACTGCCCGACGATCACGGTTGCTGACTCGTCGGTGGCCCGGTACCGCTTCGTCTCTCCCATCCAGGAAACTCGGGCTAGGTATCCCAGAACGCCGGCACCGAGGCGTTCGCGATCGTGGCCGAGTTGTCGACTCAGGAGGCTTCGGCGGGTAGGAGCTCCCGCGTTTCGGTGTTCACGGTGTGCCTCACGTTCTTGGCGGCCATAGCGGTTCAGGAATCTCGTAGCCGAGACCCGTACCCCAGCGGTTACGGAACGAGACCTCATGAAGCGGACGGCGCGGCGCGACTCCCCAGCGACCGGTCGGGTAGCCGAACGTCACGCATGAGGAGAACAGCCAGCCTTGGTCTTTGGGCACGCCGAGGATCTCGAGCACAGGCTCGATCTCGAAGTGGAATACCGACGTGAGCGCAGTTCCGACCCCTTCGGCGCGGGCCGCGAGCATGGCGGACCAGGTGGCCGGGAAGATCGATCCACCGCTTGGGTCGTACTGCACGAAACTGAACAACAGCATCGGGTACTGCTCGAAGTGGTCGGCGAGATGTTGCGCGCTGCGCTGGATGCTCAGCATCTGTTTGCTCTCGGGATCGTCCGGCGATGCCGCCGCGGCCGCGATGCGGTCCTTGTAGATGGTCTCCCACAGGACCCCGAGGCACCGGCGGTAGATCGGCCCGAGAAGTTTGCGTATCTCGGGGTCGTCGACCACGACGAAGCGCCAGTTCTGTGTGTTGCCTCCGCTGGGGGCGCGCACAGCGGCGTCGAGGATGCGTTGCTGCACAACGGTGGGGATCGGGTCGGGCTTGACGCGTCGCATCGCCCGAGTGGTGTACAGCGCTTCGTGGAGGTCCATGGCTGCAGTCTCGCGCTCGTACACTTGAAGCGTCCCGAGCACAGCCCCAACCGGCGAGTGGCTGGCGGACCGGAACGGTCACAACTGCCCCACACGGGCGCCCAATATGTCGCGCTGGAGGTGTCGCCGAACGTCGGCACTGGGGCGTTTGCGTTACGGCTGAGTGTTCGGGGCGAGCTCTTGTTTCGGTCTCGCGCGGGTGTGGTCGTGGGTGCGAGACTCGTGGTCGTGGTCGAGCCCAGATTCGGTTACGCGGATAGCGGCGGTCTGGACATTGCTTATGCGGTGTATGGCGATGGACCCGTCGATGTGCTCGTGGTGACGGGGATGATCGGCCATATCGGGATGAGTGAGGAACTTCCGTGGTATCGGGAGGTCGTCGAGCGAGTCCCGGTCTTCGCCCGGTTGATCATGATGGACAAGCGCGGCGAGGGCTTGTCCGATGGGCAGGGTCGGTTGGCGACGTTTGAAGACGCGATCGATGACGTGCGGTGTGTGCTTGACGCGGTCGGGAGCGATCGGGCCGTGGTCTTGGTGAGTACTGATGCCTGTCCGCTCGGGATCCTGTTCGCGGCGACGCATCCGGATCGCGTCGCCGGGCTCATATGCCGGGAGGGGTGGGCGCGGCCGTTCGTGGTGGCTCACGAGGCGATCCAGTCGGACGGTCCACGCACCGAATTCATGCGTGATCTGCTCGAGCTGGTTCGTCGCGAGTGGGGTACGGGCGGATTCTTGTCGATCACCGTCGACGGCGCGCCGAACGAAGATATGTTGCGGGCGGCCGCGGCGCGTTGGGAACGAAGTGTCGCCACACCACGACGGGCCGAGGAACGATTCTGGACGATCGGCTTCACCGACGTCTGCGCGGTGTTGCCGCTCGTGTCGTGCCCCACGCTTGTGGTCCATAACCGCGGTGACTTCGGATACCCGCCTGAGCTGGGTCGTTTCGTCGCCGACCACGTCGCCGACGGCACGTTCGTCGAGTTGCCCTACGACAAGATCTACTCCTGGAGCGGCGAGGCCGAACACGCAGCACTGGACCACGTCGAACGGTTCGTTCGCGAAGAACTGGGAGTGGCGACGAGAACCGCGCAACGAATGTTGATGACGGTGCTGTTCGCCGACATCGTCGACTCCACCCGCACTGCGCGCGAGGCGGGCGACGAAGCCTGGCTGCGGCGCCTGGACCGGTTCGAAGCCGACATCGCGATGATCATCACCCGGCAGCGCGGCGTCCTGATCAGGACAACCGGTGACGGCGTCCTGGCCACGTTCGACGGACCGGGACGCGCCGTCGAGGCCGCAGTCATGTTGCGCGACCATGCACGCAGCCTCGGGCTGGAAGTTCGAGCCGGCCTGCACACCGGCGAGATCGAACGACGCACTCACGACATCGGCGGCCTCGCCGTACACCTCGCGTCGCGAGTTCAGAGCATGGCAGACCCGGGCGAAATCGTCGTCTCGAGCACCGTCGTGGACCTCACCATCGGATCCGGCCTCACCTATGAACCGCGGGTATCCGACGCAGACCTTAAAGGCTTCGACCGCCCATTCTCACTCTTCACCGTCGGTTAACCGCTTCAACCAATAACGCGTCGGGCCGGTATGGCGAACGCATTGACGGCCTCGGTTGCGAACCCTTGGCGTTCTCCACTTGTCGTCGGCGTGGACGCAAGGCGTGTAGCGGCGCCGGTAGCTGTCGGCTGGGCTCGTGGACACATGCCGGCGCACAGACCGCCCGATAGTTCGCGGTGGGGTGGCGCGGTGTCGAGCGTTCGAACTGCAAAGCGCTGGTCTTCGATGACGGCGCTTCGATGTTGGTCGCGCGCGGCCTCCCACTTTGTCGACGACTCGCGTGTCTAGAAGCGCCCGTAGCGCGCAATTTGTATCGTCACCGCGGCGCGACGAGCTACGGATCCTCTCTCTACGAGCTCCTCGACGTCACCGCAGAGGAGATCCGCCGACTCCGCGCCGAGGACCCCTCCACGACGCGACCGCTCCGTCGGCAATCAAGGCGGCGGCATTGTCGCTGCGTCGAAGACATGTCCACGGCGCAGACGTGCCGGTCACACACCACTTTCCCGCGCGGACTGGAGATAACGACACAACTGGGATACCCGGGCGACGGCGTGCGGTGTGCGTGGTGGGCCGTGATGCCAAATGCCCTTCGTTCGCCGCCGACCGTGGTGGGCCGTTGAGGACCGGCGTTGCCGACGGGCTCGAGTTTCTGTAATGTTATCTTATGACAGTAGATAAAGGGAACAGGCCGGAGGAGAGGGCGGGCGACCATGGAGGCGAGCTGGCGCCGTCTTCGCCCATCGAGTTCCGCCTCGACGCCGCCTCGGGCGTGCCGACCTACCTGCAGCTTGTGCACCAGGTCGAGCATGCGCTGCGGCTCGGTTACCTCACGCCCGGTGATCGGCTGCCCAAAGTGCGCGACGTGGTGGCCTCGTTGGCCATCAACCCGAACACGGTGCTGAAGGCCTACCGCGACCTGGAGACGAAGGGCCTCACCGTTGGTCGGCCCGGCCAGGGAACGTTCATCGAGGCGACGCTCAGTCAGATCGCGCTGCCCGAGCTGACGACCCTCCGCCGCGCGCTTGTCGGCTGGGTGGACGCGGCGGACGCGGCGGGGCTGGACGAGGACGGGATCACGGCGCTCGTCGCCAGCGTCTTGCAGGATTTCGATGAGCGTCGCGGCGCAAGCAGCGACCGCCGCGGCGCGGCGAGCGACGAGACGGAGGGCGTCGCATGAATGTGATCGAGGCGAGCGGCCTGGGCAAGCGTTACGGCAGCACCTGGGCGTTGCGCGGAGTGTTCGCTCGCGATCCCCGCCGGTCATGTCGCCGCGCTGGTCGGTCCGAACGGCGCCGGCAAGAGCACACTGCTGAACCTGGCGGTCGGCCTCTCGGCGCCGTCCGCGGGCGGTCTCACCGTGCTCGGCGGCCGGGCCCCCGGGTCGCCCGCGGCGCTCGACGGCATCGCGTTCGTCGCCCAGGACACGCCCCTGTACAAGAACCTGTCAGCCGCGGACATGTTGCACCTCACCCGCAACCTGAACCGACGTTTCGACCGGGCATCGGCGGAGGCCCGGCTCACCGGCCTCGGCATCCCGCTGAAGCGCAAAGGCGGCAAGCTGTCCGGTGGCCAGCAGTCGCAGCTCGCGCTGACCCTTGCGCTAGCCCGACGGCCCCGGCTGCTCTTACTCGACGAGCCGATGGCGATGCTCGACCCAATTGCCCGCCACGACTTCATGGCAACCGTGCTGACCGCAGCGGCCGACGACAACATGTCGGTGCTGCTGTCCTCACATGTGCTCGCCGAGCTCGAACGGGTCGCCGACTACCTCATCCTCATGTCGCAGGGCCGGGTGCAAGTAGCCGGCGAGGTCGACGACCTCCTCGCCGGCCACCGCATGCTTACCGGCCCGGCAGCGGAGGCCGATCAATACGCCGAGCGGCCGGTCGTACACGTCCGCCGGGCCGCAGCCCAGGCCCACATGCTGGTCCGGGCCACCGCCGACGATCCAATCCCCCCGGGGTGGGAGGCGCATCCAGTCGGCCTCGAAGAACTCGCCCTCGCGTACCTGCGCGAGCCCGACGCAACCGCGCTGCCCGGCCCCGCCCGCGGCCGGGACACCGAACCGTCGGAAGTGACCACATGACCGCGCAGACCACCCTGACGACGCCCGCCGCTCAACAGGACGACGCGACCCTGCGCGCGGTTCCCTGGCGGCGGATGGCCTGGATCACCTGGCGACAACACCGAGCCGCACTCGCCGGTACGGCGGCGTTCCTAAGCGCGCTCGCGGTATACTTGTGGCTCGCCGGCCTTCAGCTGCACCACGCCTACGCCGCCGTCACCACCTGCCATCCGTCAACCTCAGTTGTCTGCGCCAATACGACCAACGACTTCTTGAGCGCGCACGACCACGCGGCGAACATCATCCCAGGCCTGCTGCAGGCAGTGCCCGCGCTGATCGGGGCGTTCGTCGGGGCGCCCCTGCTGGCCCGCGAACTCGAGACCGGCACCTTCCGCTACGCCTGGACCCAAGGCTTCGGGCGCCGGCGCTGGACGCTCGCCAAGCTGGTGCCACTCGCGTTCGTGGTGACCGCCGCGGCCGGGGCCCTCGGTGTGCTCTTCTCCTGGTACAACCAGCCTTTCATCGCCGACGGTCAAAACGGCCCGTTCACCGCCATCGTGTTCGACCTACGCGGAATCGGCTTCGCCGCTTGGACGCTGACCGCCTTCGCAATCGGCGCCCTCGCCGGCATCCTCATCCGCCGCGTCGTCCCCGCCATTGTCGCCACCCTGGCCGCCTACACCGCACTCGCCCTCGTGGCCGCGAACCTTCTGCGCCGGCACTACCTGACGCCGCTGCGCACCATCAAACTGAACGTGCCCGCTTCCGCGTGGATCACGAGCCGGTGGTGGACCAAGGACGGAAAGTTCGCGTTCGCCGGTAGCCGGCCCCCCTTCAACCTCATCCAGCAGTTCTGCCCTTCAGTGACGTCGACGCCCGGCAACAAAAAGCCGTCGTTCGGAACCTTCGCGCAGTGCATCTCCCAGCACGGCTACACGCAATGGACCAGATATCAGCCGGCCAGCCGGTTCTGGACATTCCAGTGGATCGAGGGCGGTTGGCTGCTCGCCCTGTCGGCGATGCTCATCGCCGCGACCGTCTGGCTCGTCGGCCGACGCGCGGCCTGAAGGCGGAAAAGCATGTGGACAGTCGTCTTCGGCTGCCGCTCGGCGCGCGGCTGGCGCCATCGGTGTCTGCGCGTCGACGCACAGCGAGAGTAAAGAGAGACATGTGGCTGAGACCGACGACGGTACGCACGACGGCACAGACCAGCGTCGTATTGCGCGTCAGGCCAGCCGAGATGTCACGGAAACGTGCGCTTCCGAACGACGCCGTCGGGTGTCACAGATCGCCCAATCGGAGACACCCCCGAGCCGGGATAATGGGACGCGGGAAGTGAGAGAGGTTATTCGGGGCGCTCGACAGCTGATGCAACATCCGCGCGGGGTCGGGGTGGTGTTTAGGTGAGTGGTGGTATGCCGACCATTTCGCGGAACTCGTCGGTGGTGTTGGTGATGGGGAATGGCTCGGCGGGAACGGCGAGTCCGAGTCGTTCGCAGATGGGTTCCCATCCTTCGCCGGGTGTCCATTCGAGGAGCCGGTTTGCGGGTACTCGGGCGCGGACGGTGTCGTTATGTCGCGTGAAGGCGTCCATCATCGCGGTGGGGTCGTCGAATCGGTCGCTGAACCGGTCGTGGAGCAGTCTGCGGACCGTGTCCATCCAGGGTGCGATTTCGGGTGGCATGTTGTCGAAGGTCAAGAAGATCGTGTTCGACGCGCTGCGACACCAGTCGTCGGGGTCGCGTACGGAGAGCAGCACGAGCGCCTCGGGATTCGCGGCGGACAGCTCGGGCCAGAACGATCCGCCGGGCCAGTCGACGATCGCGCGGTAGGCGCTGAGCATCGCGGACCAGTCGACGGCTCGGCCTTCGATTGCGTCGGTCCATGCGGGGATCTGGGTTGGGCTACCGAGGATCTCGAGCATGTGGTGACACGGCGCGTCGAGCAGTTGCTCGAGCGCGACCTTGAGGGAGTGGGTGCCGGTCCGGCCGACGCCGGCACCAACAACGACGAGTTCCGTAAGTTCACTCCTCAGCGGGTGAGGCGGTTCGGTCGTTGTCGAGGTTGCGGTTCGGGAAGCTCGTCGGGCAGGACGGCGGCCGCGTTGGCGATCTCGTCGAGGATGTCGAGCAGCACTTGTTGTCGTTGCGGGCCGATGCGGTCGACGAGGAGGCGGGTGACTTGTTGGATCGCGGGTAACGCGTCGTCTAAGAGTTGTTGCGCGGCTCGGGATGGTTCGGCTCGGTGACGGTCTGCTTGTACGATTTGGCGTGGCGATGGGACTCGCCGTTTAACCGCCCTGCTGGGCTGATGGTCCCTACTCACGGGCTGATGTCGGCGAGAGGGAGCGGCGCGGTGTGAGCGATGATCGAGATGAAGCCTTCGTTGATGCGTTGCATGGGCGAGTCAGGCGTCGGCCGTTCGGTGGACGCGCGGAGCCGGATGTGCTGGTGGCGATCGCGCTGGGTGGGGCGCTGGGGACGCCGGCCCGTTACGAGGTGTCGCAGCTGATCCACGTGGCGAAGGATTCGTTTCCGTGGGCGACGTTCGTGATCAATCTGAGTGGGGCGTTCGGACTCGGCTTGTTTCTTACGTTGGTCGAGCGGTTCCCGCCGACTCGTTATCTGCGAGCGTTCTTTGCGATCGGGTTCTTGGGATCGTTCACGACGTTTTCGACGATGGCCGTGGATACGGTCGTCCTCGTGAAGGATCATCAGGTCGTTCTCGGGATCGGCTACCTGTGTGTGAGCGTCGCGGCCGGACTCGCGTCGTGTTATCTCGGCATTGTTCTCGCGCGGGTGTCGCCGTTTGGTGCTGAGACCGCGCCCCGGTAGGCACCTAGGGGAGGATTACATGCATCTCGAAGGCGAAGCGCGCCGGCTCTCGATCTTCATTGGTGAAGGCGATCGCTACGAACATAAGTCGCTCGCGACGGAGATCGTGCACCGCGCGCAGCAGGCTGGGCTTGCGGGTGCGACCGTTGTGCGTGGTATTGAGGGCTTCGGTTCGTCCAACGCGCTGCACACGACCCGTATCTTGAGCCTGTCGAACGATCTGCCGATCGTGGTCTTGATTGTCGATGAGCGGGAGCGTATCGATGCGTTCTTGCCGCAGCTCGATGAGTTGATCACTGAGGGGCTCGTGATTGTCGACGATGTACATGTCGT
>Ga0182024_10013296_pt1 | contig 16100 bp, 16 predicted proteins | sample P32metaG_FD_120480 | JGI IMG/M metagenome (GOLD analysis project Ga0182024, IMG submission 120480) | Permafrost microbial communities from Stordalen Mire, Sweden - P3-2 metaG (Illumina Assembly) | ecosystem: Environmental > Terrestrial > Soil > Wetlands > Permafrost | place: Sweden: Stordalen... | reverse complement strand
CTGCTGCTGATTATTGAGCACATCGCAAGTCGTACTGATACAAGTATTGATATCGTTGTAATGACTCGAGCAGTAACATCCCGTATCAGCGATGCCCTTGGGACAAAAAGTCGTCACGCAGAGAGTCACGCATGGCGAAATGATTTGACTCAATACCGCTGGGGGGTGACTTAGGAGAAGTACCAGGAATAGCACCACCGTAGGGAAAGCTGCGGGCGAGAAACGCGTCTGCATCGGAGGTGAGAAAAAGGGACAACGGGAGATGCACTCGGGCTTGCTGTAGTCTGTGTGCGTGTGTGTGTGGACGGATGGGTGGGAAAGATTAGCCGGTTATCTTTCATTAGGTCAGATGGCGTGGGGGATTGGTTTATGTATTTATGTGGGGGTGCGGAAACTCATTTCGGGATTAATTTTCCGCCCCCACGATAATCACGTTCCTGGAAATTCGGGCGGATGCACCGCCCAACGCGCACACCGAGAAGTACTAACCCGGCCAGCCTAATGTGTTGAAAATCGAACCATGTCGGGATATGATAATTTATTCAACCAGTTGTTCAGACCCCAGCGTGTTCTCTTCCCGTTTCGTGACTTGACGGAACACGCCGTAATAGAGTGCAGGCCGCATGTCGTTGGACGTCGATGCGAGATTTCGCCGTCTAGACTATCAAGTTATCGTGATTGTTTCCCCTCATGAGAATCCTTTCGGGCAACAAGTAGAGTCGGTGCGGGCATGGCATATGGAGTATATCGGTACGCTCCGGCCGGCGAATAATAAGCCTTAGATTATGGGAAACAAAAGTGCGCGAAGGAGCGGTAGTGGAGTGGCACAGGATATTTCATACGGTCGAAATAGTGAAGGAATATAATTAATTATTTCGCTAGTACCATCTCAGGTTGCTTTAGATCGTGGAACACGGAAAGTCCATACTTATCGTTCCGACTTATGGAGTATTTAAATTTACCGAATCGACTGGAAGACTTTTCCATTCGACGAGCCATTGTTTGCGATTGACAGTATCAGGGTGGTCGTCTCCTAGCACTTTTCGACTTCCATCTACCGACTGTTGCATCAGATCTATGGCTTCCATCGTCCGGCTCAGGTCGTTATAGGTCAGAGCGAGGTTGTTCATGCTGATAAACGTATGGGGATGTTCTTCCCCCAGCGTCCTCTTACTTAGCTCCAGCACCTTCTCATGCAGAGCTGCCGCAGCCAGTATATTCCCCTGAGCCCAGTACGTCTCTGCCAGGTTGTTCATAGCACGCAATGTATCTGGATGTTCTTCCCCCAGCATCCTCTTTTTCGCCTCCAACACCTTCTCAAACAGAACTGCTGCATCCAGTATCTTCCCCTGAGTGCTATATGTCGCTGCCAGGTTGTTCATGCCAAGCAATGTATGTGGATGTTCATCCCCCAGCGTCCTCTTCCTCGCCTCCAGCACCTTCTCATTCAGAGCTGCTGCATCCTGCATCCTCCCTTGATGTCGGTATATCTCTGCCATGTTGTTCATGCTGGTCAATGTATCTGGATGTTCTTCCCCCAGCGTCCTCTTGCGCGCCTCCAGAACCTTCTCATTCAGAGCTGCTGCATCCTGCAGCTTCCCCTGATCTCGATATGTCGATGCCAGGTTGTTCATGCTCCTCAATGTATCTGGGTGTTCTTCCCCCGGCGTCCTCTTCCTCGCCTCTAGTACCTGCTCATGCAGAGCTGCTGCATCCTGCAGCTTCCCCTGAGCCCAGTATGTCGATGCCAGGTTGCTCATGCTCTGCAATGTATCTGGATGTTCCTCACCCAGCGTCCTCTTCCTCGCCTCTAGTACCTGCTCATGCAGAGCTGCTGCATTCTGCATCTTCCCCTGAGCTCGGTATGTCGATGCCAGGTAGTTCGTGCTCTTCAATGTCTCCTGATGCTCCGTTCCCATCAACCTACCGAAGAGGCCTTGACATCGTTTAAATAACCTTTCGCTATCTTGAAACTTGCCATCGTCCAAAAGAAAAGAGCCCAAGTGATACAATGTATCCCCCGCCTTTTTGCACTTTACCAAACGAGCAGCTTCGAATGCTGAGTTGACTGCCTGACTTTCGAATAGCCTACAACGTTCCCTTGACTCTTTATTTTCCCACGTATTTGGGAACGCAGCCGAACAGATATCGATAACCTGAGCGGAACAATGGCGCAGAGTGTCGTCTTCTAGCTCATCTTGTACAACCGCCTGAATGAGTCGATGTAGAATGATACTGTCCTCTTTCTGAGACCGACGAACCAGGGAAAGCTCTACCAACATAGCCACTGATCGATTAAACACAAACTCGTTTTCCATCAGTTGCCGGAGCTCTTCACTGCCGTCGCGCCCAGCTTGTAGGAATTCAATGAGAATTCCATCGGGGTTCAGGAACACAAATAGATGTAGCAGCTTCGTGGCTTGTGTTCCATATTTCGTTTCTTTTAACCTGTCCATCGATAAGAGGAAAGTCGCCGCGACAGAGTTTGGATATATATGTTTGCTGCCACTTTTCTCCTGCAAAACTTCCTTCCGTGAATTGCGATAAAGATTCAGAAAAGTGTTAATGGATATTCGCGACGACCGAATCAAGGCGGCTGCTTGGTCAATGGCGAGGGGAAGACAACGAAGTTCATCAACCACTGTTGTTGCGTCCTTGCGGAGAGTAGGGAAGTCAATCTCACTAAGTTCGGAAGAGATGACTAAAAGTTCGACTGCCTCGAATTGGCTAAGCTCACGGATCTCAAATCCCTCTGCTGGAATTCTCTTGGCGTCGGGGTTCCGAGTTGTGATGAGTGTGTGGCCTGTATCCATCCTTGGGAGAAATCCATCAGCGACAGAAACGTCATCCAAGTTGTCAATAACTAGAAGCCAGTTCTTTTGCAATTGAAGCCAAGAGAGAACTTTTTGCGCCTCCTTAACTGCGGTTAACTCTTCTGATCCCGCCGGTAGACACTTCGTCTCTGTTGCAATCCCTCGGAAGCCAGAGAGCAATGCTGCTTGATTTACGGCGCTGATCCAGTAAATGGCAGAGTAGTCATCTCTGTATCGATTCGAGTATTCGATAGCAACTTGGGTCTTTCCGACTCCTCCCATGCCAGAGATCGCGATGCGGTGCTGGTACTTCTTGGGCTTTGTCTCTTGAAGTTTTTCTCTCAAGTCGCGTAGAAGGCTGTCACGTCCGACGAACAGTGGATTTTTGTCATACGGTACCATGTTAATCTTTTTACGCGGAGAACTGCTCGGATCACTTCAATTAATACTTTGCATTTGTCTGGGTGCTACGAAGTGTTGGTCCGTCCAGCATTTGAGTTATCGTGTTGGATAGCTTCAACTATTTTCCGCAGTCTGGAAGCAAGCTTGAGGAAATTCTGATCTCGATTTGAACGGTACTTCGCAATCGTGAGATGATCTCCGTTCAGCCCAAGTTTGATTTCTCCCGGGTATTCCAGCGTAGCAGACTCTTTAGGCACAACCATGCTTCCAAAGGACCACTATAGAATCAGAAAGACAATTGATCTTGAATACCCAGCTAACCTTGGTACTCTGCGTTTCGAAATAGGAGACCAATGTCAAGGACGGGGCTCGATTGATAAAGAGATTATTGATTGACTCGATGGCATCACACCCTGGCTTGAGCTGCCTAACGAAGTTGCTGGAGGAAAATGAAACGGTCAAGATTCCATCGAGTACATTGGCAAGGCCTGCACCACGGTGAGGCGTTCCAAGGAATACCGCTGCTTTTGTGTCCTCACAAAGTGCCTTGTAATGTGGAGTGTTATAGGCCTCGATAATAGCCTTTCTGATAAGCAGATGTTCAACGGAGTTTTACCTGTTTAACGACCAAACCACCCAGACTGTGCGCTACAAAGATGGTGAAAGCCTATTGTTAATGCCTTTGAACAACGAGTCTTACAGGTCCGTGCGTGTCGTTAAGTTGCGTCATATCGTCCAGGAGTTGGGTCGCAAATATTGGAATGGATAGGTTGGTATTAGGCCCCATGGGGTTTACAGCGGAATTGTAGCCAAAAGTTGCAATTCGAACCTTGTCGAGGCCGGGGTGCTCTTTCAACCATTCTGGCCAGAAACCTCGCGTTTTCGCGTGTGTCCAGGTCCCTCTCTTCGACCCACCCAGTCCATGGACAAAGATTATCTGAACGGGGTTTGCGGGACGTATTGCCGGCATATATAAAAGCTCGATACCAAACGGGTCTTCTTCTTCTTCGTCTCCGGAGCGGCGCTCGTTTCCCTCCGTAGCGGTTGATGTCGTTGTGACCGCTACTTGTTGCGAAGTCGCGGACAATAGCGACTCCTCAACAGCAGACGGCGCCAAGGTTTGCGAGCCACTAGGTCGTGGCCTTGAGGGTTCCTGAACGTAAGACATTCTCTTCCAGCAGCATACCATTCAGACTGAGCGTAAATAGGGAAGAGATGAGACGGGCGTGGTTGTGCGGGCTGTGCCAAAAGGCTGTGTTGTAAGGGAAGTGGTCTGCTGACGAGAATATCAAAATAAGGTTCAAGGGCAGCATAATTTCGGGAAGTTAGTACAGCGGCCCCGTTATGGCCTGGCCTGGGCCCCGTTACTGCCGTTTTGTGGCATGGCGCTAGACTTGTTATTTTGGCAGGGTTGGACTTGGGGCTGAGGTTTCGGAACGGAGTCAGTACTACGGAAATGCGCGGGGTTTTGGAAGTAATTCATTCTCAAGATGATTAGGCAACGACCCAATCTCAAGTACTAGTATGCTTCAATCCCTCACTTTGAACTGGTCAAGATACAAAATTGAAGCGCAACCCCAGCTTCAAACACGGCGCGGGAAAAACCACTCTAAAGAATCACACAATTGTTGCAAATCCCCTGACCATCAGCCGGTACAAATATCAATGGAACTTTACCCCCTTCGGATGAACAATAACCGACACATTCTCTCTCCCCTGCTCCGTCACCGTCCAATCTCCCGAGGTATATGTCGTAGGACCCTCCGTCATCCTACTAACCTCGACTTTGTGACCATTATGAAGGCTCACTTCCTATTATATAAACGTGCACCTTTCCGGGGATTTACTGCGAACTTTGCCATTTGGGCGGTCGTGACGCTACGTCCCGGAGCTGCGAGCTGCAAATCATTGCGGCCTGAATCGTAGCCGTAGCCGTAGCTATACGGTGTCAGGGACATTGTCAGAGCAAGATTTGAAGCGAGGATACTGACGTGAAGCGATGTGAAGTGGAGGATGGGCACAGCGGAACTTAAAAAAGGATGCGGATATAATGACTCGGCAGCATTCTGGCGGACTCGGTTGTAAGATTCGATAAGGGCGGCGGCAATTCTTAGCGAGATTGGTAGGTACATTTGCGTGCGGGATTTTCTTTGAGCCATTTAAAAATGCGATTAGATGCGCTTATCTCCGTCGTTTCCCACGCACGGAGAGGAGTACTAAAGTTAAATACGTCGGGAAGAACTTCGGAACACCGGGCGACTTTTCTGAGCGACTTGATCCGAACGGAAAGGGCTTCGTCGGAGAGGTTTGTAGACAAGACGGATCAGGGACTCGGATAGGGTCATTTGAGCGTACAGACGTATGGCAATGGATTGTGTTTCAAATTAAGATGCTCTTATACTGCATGCTGCCATATAACATCAAGCCCTACCACTCGCAAAACATCTCTCCACGACTTGAAAACCCCCCTCCATTCCCCATCAATACAAAGGATCCCAATCCCCACTGTCTACAAATAAGTGATCTCACTCTGAAGATAATACAATTTCTCTCAAACACAACGGCCTTTCCCTCGTTAAGGGGAGCCATCGGATCCCCTCCCAACATTCGTTCAAACCCTTTCCCAACCGGACCGAGTTTATCCTGATTATTCACGCCCTTTTTGATCCATCCGTGAACCAATTTACCCAAACCCAATGCTGAGACAACCGCCCCAAATATTTCGAGCCCTGTCACTGGCATGGCTATCCTTGGGAGAGACGCTTCTGATGTGATGCGAAGAAGAGGGGGGATAGCGGGTTTTATGGTGAATGGGCAGATAATGCTCCCACACATTCCCGAGCGATTTAAGGGTCGATAGCGGAAGGGTCAAGGCGCATTGCATGGTCTCGTGATTCATTGAGTCATATGCAGGTGCTGCGTGTTCGCATATAGACTTTCCGCTTGCAGGGCAACATTAATAGACCTCCTTTGGGAGCGAGAACGGGATGATCCTCTCGGCCAATAGCGCAATGGCTACAAAGTTTAATCATGCCCAAGTATTGCGGAAAAGCCCCACATGTTTGCGTTCGAAAGCGGAGCGGAAGCGGTCGTGGGGCATTATTGCCTCGCATACTAGACTTTCTGGGTGCGGTTCCCGTAAGCCATAGCGCAATGACAAAGTTTATCAAGTACGCTTCACTCTGAGACCACCTATAGTTTGTATTACACATTACCTCCTGACACTACTAACACTAGTTATTCCGTCATACTCAAATATCCTGCTATCTGACCGCTGCTCAAGTGTTTAACCCGAGCCAAGTTGACAACTTGACGCGAAAATTAACAAGTTGTAGATCCAAATAACCGAAGCGTCCGCTAACATAGCTTCCATAGCATCCTTTCTGCCCCAACAGCAAATACGCATGTGAATTCAAAATTACCGCCATAAGAAATCCTGCAATGAAAGGAAACAGAACGAATATCTGAACAATTGTCGTCAGATGCTCCGATAAATGCAGTTCAGGTTTCTTGAAGGCCGGCGTTCTGATTAAAACCGTTCTTCCCCGAAACGATCCAACACGGGGTATGGTTATACTTGGCAAGAGTGTCAGTTCCCGTTGTTCGCCGGCAGGGTATCTGGGTAGACGTCCAAGTACCTTCCTCTTCCAATTGCCAAATCCTTTAATCATTCTTTGGATCCATATTTCTGGAGCCGGTTCTGGAGGGGGTCCGTGGCGCGATAGGTGCCACAACCCGCGTAGCCGCTTCCTGTTGAGTAGGAACATCTCATCGCCTTCGGGAAGGCAAGTAGACCTTTAAATAACTGAACAGCGCGACGCCAAAACCGGCCGTGGCACTTAAAAATATGATGACCTGCATTCTGACACCCAATGTTTGACAATAATCCGGAATATTCAAGACTTGATATTGTCGTGTGCCATATCCAAGAAAGCATCCAATGCTTAGCCAAAGGCATACAACCCACATTCCACAACCCAGTATGGCAACAGGATAAGACAGGAACTTAATCATTGAATAGTTCGAAACCAACGAAGACGAGGACGATATCCAGCCATAGAACCGGACTAAGGAACGGGAGACCGTCCAATTGATCGCCGCCAGTGCTTGCAATGGTATATCGTTCCTGAGCAATCCGATAAATCCAAATGTAATTTTGACATAGGGGAGGTAAGTGCCCCACAGTGACCGAGACTCTTCTCTTGGACCGACCTCAAAAACATTATCCTGTGAATTAACTTTCGTCAAGTATGTAGATGTAGTACGAGCGACCAGCTTTCAATCAGCGCCTGAGCTGCCTGGACCAAATAGCCCACCCAAGAGGGAAGATAGGCAGCTGTCGTGATAGGGACAATAGATACGAAATATTGAGCAGCATTTGCGACAAAATGACAGACATCCAGTAAGGAATCCGTTACCATATCATGGCTAGGAGGAATATTGTAGCAGGAGTCGTAATCATAACTGCGTGAGTCAAGTTTGGCATATGAAGGCGCAGGAACTTGAGGACGCTGAATGTCTCTTTTCAGGATGCCTTGGTACGGAAAGCCAGCAGGAAGAGGAGGCCCTGTTGTTGGAATGAGGGACGGTTTGTAATTCCTTTCCTCGGCAGTGCGGGAGAAACGAAGGTTGTGAATTCCGGAGACAATGTTTCCGTTGCGGACAATGTGATAGTCGCTATTTCCAATGTCCCGAATGTGGAAACCAATGCATTGGAGACAGAGGAACCGGTTTGACCAGTCGAGTGGGAGTTACTATACAATGTGAGGGCTGAAGAAGCACAGTAAGTTGACGTAGACTCGGAAGTCGAACTTGAAACAGTGGAAGTACAGAGGCTTGTTGTGGAAGCGGAAGAAGTAATATTACAGGAAGAGGAAGCCGACACTTTCTGCCGGGCGGCAAAGGCAGCGGCGGCTGTTTCGGTCGTCATATAGCTGATGGTAGAGAAGGCGTAGAGGGTCTCAGTCGAGGCGACACGGATGGGCGATGTAGATTGAAATAAAAGCGTTGCGCAACCATCCTTTACGAGTGGAGAGCCGCAATCAACATACGCACTGGCGATATAAACGATCGGAAACGTCGCGTTTGCAGGGAGAGATGAAGAAGTGACAGCCGCAATTCGTTCCGAGGATGCAACCATGGAAAACAGAATAGCGAAGGTAGTCACAAAGACTCTGAGATACTGGGAGCTTGAAGCGAAGTAACGATGAATAGATACCCACGACATCGGCCTCGCTATTCTGCTGACGAATGGAGAGTTTGAAGTCGTAACGGAGGATTGCGAGCAGAAGCGGTTGTTGTACTTATAGAACGAAGTTGGGGGAGGGTGCCGTATTAATACTAGACGGCGCCGAGTTCTATTAATATCCCAAGCCCGCATGACCATCCGCCCAGTGGTTTTTAGTAACTAATGTGACTTCAAATCCATTTTATGTCCAACCATTCTTTTGACTTTCCGCAAACCTGCCGAGACCCCGTTTTTTCGAATATCTTTAGCGAGATCCAATCAAAAAGGTTCTTTGGAGCGCGGAACGCGGAACGCACGAACCTTCCCCAGGGTTCGGAAGGTCGAATCCCAAAACTGGCTGGGGCGGGCGTTACTGCCCATTATTTAGCTGGCAATTTATAGGTAAATTGTTGGAACTGTTTTGCGGTCCCATGTCTCATAAACTGTATTTCAGCACGGCAGGATTGAACCACCATCAATCGACCCAAAACTCTATTTCCTTTTATGAGAATTAGGTTTGCACCCCCACGGAAACTTGAGCTATATGGTCCACGAGACTGCGTAGAGAGAAGGGGGTCACTGTTTACTCCCCTTTTGACCGAACAATTAAAAGGTAAGATTAATGCGAAACCGAAAGTCTGTGCTCTAGCGGTCCGGTGACATCTTAATCTGGTTCACGTAGCCAAAAATGAGACATTTGAGAGAATTGCGACTGCCACAGAGAGTCCAGGTTCTCCGTCGCATGAACGATCGGAGAGGAAGCCAATTCAATTCCCACTAGATGTAAAGAGGGTACCGTTCTTGTTCGCAACCTCGGGTGAATCAACTTGGTTGGTGGAGCATACAAAGAAAAGCGTAGACACCACTGGAACTTGGACGACAGACAAGTAATAAGCGAGATTTCATTCCATTAAGTATTTAGCTTCCTGCAACCATGCGCATAGCATTATAGTAAGCCCCCAACGCGCCACCCATTCCTCATTTCCGGTCTATGGATAACTATAGCGGAGGTGGCAGAGATAGCGGGTTACACAGCTCTACAAAGCCGACCCGCTTATGCATGAACCTTAATCAGACTCCTCCACCGGTGCAGGGCGTATCTCGAACCGCCCTTACGCTTTCCGCATTATTCCCCCTCTCCGCAGTCCCAAACCCCGGAAACACACACAGCGCAAACGTCCTTCAAACCTACAAAAACCGGGGATCCAAATCCACTTTCGACTCGACTCCGACAATATCGCGGTTCCGAACCCTGGAGGACATGGATAAATTTGTGCCTCGCCTCGCTTTTCCCTTCTTCTGCTTTCTCTCTCTCGCCCTTCCCCTCGCTCTCGCCTTTCCACTCGGGATCTCCTTACCCATTTCTACGGATCGCGCTTCCTCCGAAACTGTGGACGCATGTGGTCCTGCGGACTGGGTAACTATCTTCCTGTTCTACATCGTCAACTATGGCGCTCATGCTTTCACGATCGTCACCCTGCCAGGCGAAAAGACAACTGACCAACTGTATTCATCGATCCTCGCGTTACTTTTGCCATATTCCGGGATCGGGAAGGCTTGTCAAACAATGTCACGCGCAATATTTGGCCGGGCAGAGCCTCTGAAGCGAGCGCTTTACGCTGGAGCACTTTGCGAGATCACGGAGGAGGCGGACTGGAATGCATTCATGGTGGATGAGCGCAATATACACGGGCGCGTCCGTATGCCTGGTAACTCTAGCTTTACAATCATAAACCGCGAGATTGAATTCGCCGAATTCACCCAAGACCAGTTTAGCAGCAAGTTGACAAGCAATTACGGAATTGCCAAAACGGCAATCGGGATCATACAGCTCGTTTATGCTTGTATCACTCTATACCGAAATAGGGGAAACCAGCTCCAGATTTACGGTTATGCGTCGTACGGACTGACTGTGGCTCAGTATGCAGTGATGTCTCTGGTGAATCTATTCGCCAACCTTGTCACCCCTCAATATCCGACCGTCTACATGGTTCGTACAAACCGAATGAAATGGCTCGAGAACAGGGATGAGAATGGAGAAACACTAGGGCAGTTCGAAGGCACCGTAGCCGATCTATCTAGGGAGCGTGACAGTCACCGCCCAATAGTTCGAAAGCGCTGGATCAGATTGCTCGTATCCATCATTGCAGTTTTAGCGTTTGCGGCCCCATACTGCATTATTGGTATTCTCACGAGGTTCCAACCCGGCACCAGTACGAAAGCACAGAGAATTTGGATTATGGGTTGGCTCATTGCGAGCCAGATCTTTGGATTTTACCTCGGATGGCTTCGTTCAGGCTTTAACGCGCCGATCGCTGTCGACACTGCAACAGAAAACAGGCTCATGGGCGGTTGCGTTAACTGCTGCTTGCAATGCTCCCTTTGCTGCAAGAGTTGTTGCGGAGTTATGGGGGTCTTTTCTTTCATATTAAATTGTTATCTGTGTTGGGCATGGGGTCTGCGCACAGGGTCGACCCCTCTCTGGGCTGTTTTGACACTTGCGATTGGGGCTGTAGGGATCGGTGGATTTGTGGTAGTCGGACAGATGCTCGCAGTGAATGGAAGCTGTTGAAGAATGGATAGTATGTTATGCGTGGGTAGTACCGAAAAAGGGCGAGAAGCGAGACAAATTATAGCCCTCGAAATGCGAATACTGCGAGAAGGGTTGCATTGACGATGGGCCAGGTGTGTCTTGAATGTGCACTCTCAAACGTACTGGGTGGGAAGTGGTTTGTAGTTTTTCAATCGGACAGGAAGTGCTTTTCAGAGATCCTTTGATCGATGATATTATTAATATGGCGAGCTCTTTATCTCGCAAGGTAGTCTCGTTCCTGACACATAATACTTGCCCAGCCACTTGACGGCACTACAACTGTCCGGACCACTGAGCCAACATGACCTAATGACGTTTATATTGTCGCCCGACTCAGATCTTGTTGATCCGCAGATTATCAGTGGATGATGGAGGGGTATCGAACGTGTGCCAGAGTCGTCGTCTTTATCGATGGGGGTGGTGTGGCGTACCTGGGGGGAGAAATGTGTTGCAGTTGTGTTTCGTCAAGCCGGCATCCACCGATGGCCTCACGCCTTGGAGATACAATGGAGTTCGTTGAGAAGACGGGAAGATTAGATTTCAGAGCTCTGAAGTAAAACGTGTTTTGTATTGGAGGTCCATCTTTCGAGGCAAAACGGAGAGGAACTTGAAGCGACCCGGTACAATAGTATGACTGGATATGAGAATAAACAGGATCACCCACACACAAATCGCCTCCCTTAGTACTCCGGTCCCGTCGGGACGGTTTCACGGCGATCACCAATTAAGGCGACCGGGGGACTAGTGGATAGACAATGAAGAGTACTAGTAGATATACATTTTAAATCTGCTTAAGAACTTCCCGCCAACTATTTAATTCATTGCCAATTCATTCCATCCCCGTGTCAATTCATTCCAGATCACTGTTCGGAAATCCGCCATCGCTATTCTCTTGATCTTCTGGTGTTTCCTGATCAAACAAATTTGGCCATTCAACGTAATCCCTTGCAGAAAACTCGGGGAGGAGAGGCTCAAACGGAATAGAATCGGGGTCTGTCGCAAGTTGCGCGACCTGCACTTCCACCGACGATTCTTGGATTGCGGATTCTTGGGCCGAGATTTCTAAGCCGACGTTGACCATAGAGAAGGGAGCTAGAGGATTATCGGTAGATGTTTCTGGTTGTATTTCCAAGGACGGATTGATTGTGAGGACGACGGAGAGGATTCTCGTAGGCGGGACATTCGGAAATATGCTAGTGAGGGCCTCGAATCCTCTCATGATGGAGGAGGTATCCAGGTTTCGGGGCGCGGGTCCGGAATCCCCAAATAGAGGGGTAAATAGCGGACGGGGCCCATTCATTCCTGCATCGAATGCTGGAATGACTTCACCAGGAGAAGAGAGGAGAGGCAAGTCCGTCGAAAGGCCAACGGTCCTATCAACTGATACTTCAAGCAATGCACGTCGATTGGCAGCCTCCCTCCTCATCCGTTCTTCTCGTTCCGCACCCCAAGTCCGATCGGAACAGGGAAGGTCCCTCTGAACGCAGTGCGTGCACCGACGTTGAGGATCATCACGGTCAATAACACACTGAAATTAGAAACCATATATACAAAGGATGACTACCTCCCATCCCTGTCGGGCAGTCCTACAGAATCGGCACTGTTGTTTGCCACGGCGACCCGGTCTGCGTGGGTTGAACTTTCTACTTATATTAGTCAGATCTACGGGGGATGGTCACCGAGGCCTTTTGGGCCTACCAGAGATATCTTGAGCCCGGTGAGAGTCGCCACTTTTATTACTGAAGCCTCCCTCAGGAGCCGCTTGTCCATTCATGGATTCCATAGTGATAGACTGGCCTGCGGCTAATTCGTCCTGGGTCCTAGAGTATCAGGCAATTTTCATATTCATACGTACGGATTGCCTTTGGTCGTGTCAATACATTGACGTACAAAGCGGTTCTTGTGAACGGTATTCCTTTGGCCAAATTGACCGAAGATGTCTCCAATCGCCCAAATGAAGCAGCTGTATTCGTACCGTTCAATAGACGAAACAGAGAGCCTAGCCAAAGAACTCAAGCGCCGGCGACCCTGAATCGGAGAGTAGATAATGTTCTTGAGGCACTTCGTGAACGATCCGTAGATGTTCTGGATGAACTCATTGACGCTTCTGACAACATGCCAAATTTCGTTCAACAGATGCCAAAGAGCGGCGTCTTCAGTTCCTGAATTCTCCCAATCAAGAGCCAACAAAGTCAACATATTGGTCAACCATGGTGACTTGATGAATTCCAAGGGATGACGGAAGAGGCCATCCGTCAGTAACCGGAAGAAACCCTCAATCACTATGTATATTAGATTTTGAAATAAGCAACCTGAACGTATTGATAGATTGACGTTCAACGAAGCCCCAGATCGCAAGTCGGACCCGATCGTCGACGTCTTCGTGTCCAAATTGTCGAACGATGGCTCCACTGGCCCAGAGGAAGCACCCATGTTCGTAGCGTTCAAACGAAGAGACAAGGCTCTCCGCCATGGGACCCAAGAGAGGGAGGCTGTGGATGCGATATGCGTAAATGATGTTCTCGAAGCACTTTGCGACCGACTCGGAGATGTATTGGACTGACCCAAAGATCTTTAGCGTGTCGATGAGGGCAGGTAAGAGTTCGTTCAACAAAGGAACAGCCGGGTGTTCTTGAGTAGGCTCGACGTAGGGAGTAGCCTGGATAAAGATAGTCAAGAGCTCCACATATTCTTTCATTAGAGTTAGCCGGACAGGGAGAGTACCAGATACCTTTCTATTATCCTTCTTATCATTTGTAAATCCGGATTGTTGTAAAGCGACGATCTGTGCGCCAATGGGGCGTAAAAAAGAACCCATGACTTCGTAGAGACGGTCGAGAGGTTGCGCCCCGACGACATGCGCTACACCTTCAGTGACTTCAAAGAAGGACTCGAGGTCAAGCGCTGCAGAGACGTTCCGATAGAATGGATACAACTGAGCAACATGATTGACCAGATGCTAATCTCAGTAAACCTATCAGTACTAGAATATACTTTTTTGCAATCCTGGCAGAAGTGTTTCAATGCTTGAGCAGCAGCACTAATTACATCCTTACTCTGGCGATCAAACCCAGACGAAATGTAACTTAGTTGGTATTCTAGGTACTCAGGATGCTTCGCCGTCCATTCTGTGTATCGTCCGAGTACCAAGGTCGCCGCATACCGAATTTCATCATGTTCGGGAAGACTGACAAGCAACTTCATAACATCCGCGACAACTTTTGATTCAGTGTCCACTTCTCTTGCCATCAGCCGCATGCTGAACAACGGTGCTTCGAAATCTTGCCAACGAACCGGCACTCCACATCGCTGATCCTCAAGTTTCTGGCGAACCAGAAAAGTTGCTTTGTGGAGGGATGCTGAGCCACCAACGACTCGGCAACAATCTTTTAGGACATCACCCATTTCATAGCGAAAGTCGCGGAATTTATCCTCAGCCACACGGTCTGCTTTGAAGATATCTGTACGATCCCTCCCCTCTGGATAATGTAGATGCTTGATCATAGTATCCACCAAGCCAGAGTAAATGGGAGCGAAAAGCTCCTTTGCTCGTCTGTGTTTGTCGACTGTGATAAGCTGGGTCAGTTCGTACCAGAAGTTGAAAGTAGTCTTGGTCACTTCCAGGTCTTCGTTGTATTCAGTGCACTGGGCAACCGCTCGAACGATAAATTCGTACATCTCTGGCTGCTGAGCGATGAGAACAACCCAGGCTTCGCCGGCTTCAACGTAGATCCTGGAGATGCCCTGGAAAACATCGGGATCAGAATTGTCAAGTGTTCCGAGTTTTGGACCCAATGCATAGAGTTCATCATACAAGTATTTAATACTTGAAGTGTTGTTGTAAACATCGCGAGTTTCCCGAAACATCGAGACAATAAAATCGACAACGGCATCAAATAGCACATCCGAGAACAACGACTCGAAGGCGAGATGAAGGAGTGGAGTTTTCACAATCTTTGAAATGTCGATCACGGTGAGCCATGAAGCGAGACACGTGAAGAAGAGTGGCGTGGGGTTGGCTTTGAAGTCTAACATTTAGCGATGCACAAGAAACCTGGTTAATTACAAGGACTCTGAGCGTACGTGATCAGAAGGGTAAGAACATAGTCCGCATTACTTGTCAAAATGGCAAAGCGAACGTCGAGCTCGTCATCCTAAAAGATTGTAAGCTGATGCGTTTAAAAGTCCTTCAAACCGTAAGGATCATTCTCCTTCCATCATAAGCCTCTTCCGGCAACACCGCGAGGAACTGAAGAAGAGCCTCCAATGACTGTTGACTGTTTGTTCCGCATACCGCCACCACGTCGTCGATAACCGTGTCCCATGTTTTGAGTTGCATTCCCAGGGCAGCAATCGCAATGCAGATTTGGATCATAATTACACGGGGTCCACCACAATAAAGCCCGAATAACCGCAAAAGGGTATCTCTTAGGTTCGTCGCGGCTTGATCGGTGAGCTGATGGAGGTCATACTTTGTCTATAGTATTGTCAGGATATGTGCACTTCCAAGAAAACTCACCTTCGAGCGAAGTGTTTGAGCGGCGAAACATTTCACGTAAACGTCTGCTGTTGAACCTTGGTCGAGTATTCCCAGGACTGTCGCCCACGAGTCTGCCTTTGGCACATTCGCATCAGCATCAAAACATCGACATTTTTGGGGGTGAAAATTACCGACTTCTGAAAAGATTCAAGAAAGCCGTTGGCCCGCTCTTTTTCAGCCCGGCTGGCATTTGAATATAACACCTCCAGAGCATCCTGAGCAGGGCTTCTCGAAGTCATTAGAAAATCCGACCAATTTCAGTGGATGACGGTTGACGGAATAATATATTGCGTATCCTAGGGATGGTCAAAAGAATGTTCGAAATATTAAAAATTGTTTTTAAAGCAAAATATGGGCGTTTTTAAATGTTTTTAAACATTTGCATTCCCAAATAGGAAATTTGGCTGAGTAATTCCAAAACAACATCAACACGACTTAGCGCGTATCCTCTATAAATTTATCGACAGAAGCCAAGCAATGCCTTCTGGACGCCCTGCAAATACAGAATTCCGTCGTCACTGGCAT
>Ga0182024_10013295_pt1 | contig 16100 bp, 15 predicted proteins | sample P32metaG_FD_120480 | JGI IMG/M metagenome (GOLD analysis project Ga0182024, IMG submission 120480) | Permafrost microbial communities from Stordalen Mire, Sweden - P3-2 metaG (Illumina Assembly) | ecosystem: Environmental > Terrestrial > Soil > Wetlands > Permafrost | place: Sweden: Stordalen... | reverse complement strand
GTGTGCTTGTAGAGCTTGTTGAGCACGACCTTGGGGATCGCGTCGCGCTTGAGCTCGATCATCAAGCGCATGCCGCGCTTGTCCGAGTAGTCGTTGAGGTCGGAGATCTCGGGAATCTTCTTTTCGCGCACGAGTTCGGCGATCTTTTCGATCAACCCGCCCGGTCCGCCCTTCTTGACCATGAAGGGCAGCTCGGTGACGACGATCGCCTCCTTGCCCTGCTTCAGCGGCTCGATGTGCGCGCGGGCCTGGATGCGCACACGGCCGCGGCCGGTCTCGTAGGCATCCTTGATGCCGGCGCGGCCAAGGATGATTCCGCCGGTCGGGAAGTCCGGGCCCTTGATGTGGCGCATCAAGCCCTCGACCTCCATCTCCGGATCGTCGATGTAGGCGACCGTGGCGTCGATCACCTCGCGCAGATTGTGGGGCGGAATGTTCGTGGCCATGCCCACGGCGATGCCGGACGAGCCGTTGACCAGCAGGTTGGGAAAGCGCGCGGGCAGCACGAGCGGTTCGCGGCGTGAGCCGTCGTAGTTCGGCGCGAAGTCGACGGTGTCCATGTCGAGGTCGCGCAGCATCTCGGTCGCGATCCGCGCCAGACGCGCCTCGGTGTAGCGCATGGCGGCTGCCGGGTCGTCGTCGATCGAGCCGAAGTTGCCCTGGCCGTCGACGAGCTCGTTGCGCATCGAGAACTCCTGGGCCATGCGCACGAGCGTGTCGTAGATCGCAGAGTCGCCGTGCGGGTGATAGTTGCCCATCACCTCGCCGACGATCTTGGCGCACTTGGCGTAGGAGCGAGTGGGCCCGAGACCGAGCTCGTTCATCGCGAAAAGCACGCGGCGATGCACGGGCTTCAGCCCATCGCGCACATCGGGCAACGCGCGGCCGACGATCACGCTCATGGCGTAGTCGAGGTAGGCGGTGCGCATCTCCTCCTCGAGCGCGCGCGGTTCGACGTTGCCGCCGCTCAAGGTCTCAGGCGTCGCCATCAGGGCCCCTCATGCCGGCGCTGGCCGAAACGGGGATGCGAGCCGAAGGCGAGTGTCGCCCGGCTTCGGTCGGCGCTCTCGAACTCATCTCATACGTCCAGGTTTGCCACAGCTCGGGCGTTGTCCTCGATAAACGCGCGACGGGGCTCGACCTGGTCGCCCATCAGCATCGAGAAGATGCGATCGGCGGCGAAGGCGTCCTCGAGCGTGACCTGCGCCAGCGTGCGGGTCGCGGGAGCCATCGTGGTTTCACCGAGCTGGTCGGCGTTCATCTCGCCGAGGCCCTTGAAGCGCTGGAGTTTGATGCCCTTCTGCGCGACCGTCATCACGGCCGCGCGCAGCGCCTCGAAGGTGGGCGCGCTCTCGCGAGCGTCGCCGAGGCGAACCTCAAACGCGGGCGTGCCGGCGAGCTCGATCAGCTGGGCGTGGACGCGGGCGAGCTGGCGGTACTCCTGGGAATCGAACAGGGCGCGCTTGATGCGATGGGTGCGGGCGAAGCCGGTCGCGGCTTCCACGGCCTTGACGCGGAGCTCGAGCGGATCCTGCTCGACGAGCAGCTCGGTGGCGTGCGTCTCGCCGTCGACATCTGCGCGTTGGAGCACCTCGACTGCCGCGTCGCTACTCATCACCTGTTCGTCGAGCAGCGAGGACTCCTCGAGGAACTGGACCATGTCGTGGCCATGGGCGGCGCGCAGCGAGGAGGACCAGCCCTCGTACTGCTTGAGCAGCCGGGAGAAGCGCTGCCAGCGTGTTTCGGTGAGCTTGAACTGGGTGCCGTGGCGGTCGAAGACATCGAGCTTCTCCCACTTGTCCGACAGCAGGATCTCCTCGAGCTCGGAGTCCTTTTCGATGTAGCGCTCGCGGGCGCCCTGCTTGAGCTTGTACAGCGGAGGCTTAGCGATGTAGACGTAGCCGGCCTCGATCAACTCCTGCATCTCTCTGAACAGCAGGGTGAGCACAAGCGTGCGGATGTGCGCGCCGTCGACGTCTGCGTCGGTCATCAGCACGACCTTGTGATAGCGGGCGTTCTCGATGTTGAACTCGTCGCGCACGCCGGTGCCGATCGCGGTGATCAGCGCCTGGATCTCGGTGTTCTGCAGCACCTTGTCGATGCGCGACTTCTCGACGTTGAGGATCTTGCCGCGCAGCGGCAAGACGGCCTGCGTCGAGCGGTCGCGGCCCTGCTTGGCGGAGCCTCCGGCGGAGTCGCCCTCGACGACGAACAGCTCGGCGAGCGAAGGGTCCTTGACCGAGCAGTCGGCGAGCTTGCCTGGAAGCGTCGAGTTCTCCAGCGCCGACTTGCGCCTGGTCAAGTCGCGCGCCTTGCGCGCGGCCTCACGCGCGCGCTGTGCCTGGACGGACTTCATGATCACCGCGCGCGCCTCTGACGGGTTCTCCTCGAGGAACTCACCCAGGCCGGTGTTGACGATCGACTCGACGAAGCCGGCCATGCCGGGGTTGCCGAGCTTGGTCTTGGTCTGGCCCTCGAACTGGGGGTCGCGCAGCTTGACGGAGATCACCGCGGTGAGGCCCTCGCGGACATCCTCACCTGACAAATTGTCCTCTTTCTCCTTGAGCAGTCCCTTCTCACGTGCATACTTGTTGAGTGTGCGCGTGAGCGCGGAGCGGAAACCGGACATGTGCGAGCCGCCCTCGCGGGTGTTGATGTTGTTGGCGAACGAGTGGATCGACTCTTGATAGGAGGAGTTCCATTGCATCGCGATCTCGGCGGCGCCTTCCTCTCCCTCTCCAGCAAAGAAGATGACCTTGCGATGGACGGTGTCCTTGTTCTCGTTCAGATAGGAGACGAAGTCCTCGATGCCGCCCTCGTACTGGAACTCGGCGGAGTGGCCCTCACCGCGCTCGTCGACGATCGAGATCTTCAAGCCGCGCGTGAGGAACGCGGTCTCGCGCAGACGCTCCTCGAGTGTGTGGAAGTCAAAATCGAGCGACTCGAAGATGTCCGCGTCGGGCAGGAAGGTGATTGTGGTCCCGGTGACGCCGTCACCGGGCAGCTTCGCGCCCTTTTGCAGCTCGTTCTGAGGCGCGCCGCGCGAGTACTCCTGCGACCAGTTGTGACCATCGCGGCGGATCTCCACGAGGAGACGTTCGGACAGTGCGTTGACGACGGAGACGCCGACGCCGTGCAGGCCGCCGGAGACCTTGTAGCCGCCACCGTCGCCGAACTTGCCGCCGGAGTGCAGCACGGTGAGCACGACCTCGACCGCCGGGCGTCCCTCTTTCTCGTGCATCGCGACGGGAATCCCGCGACCGTTGTCGACGACCGTGACCGAGTTGTCGGGGTGGATTCTGACGGAGACCTCGGTGCAGTAGCCGGCGAGGGCCTCGTCGACGGAGTTGTCGACGACCTCGTAGACGAGGTGGTGCAGCCCCATCACGCCGGTCGAGCCGATGTACATGCCCGGGCGCTTGCGGACCGCCTCGAGGCCTTCCAGCACCGTGATGTCGCCGGCGTCGTAGCTGGCGGAGGCGTCCGTCATCGACGGATCGTTGACGCCACCCTTGGTGGCGCCCCCCTTGTCAGAGCTGTCGCTGCCTGTGCTCAATTGTCCCTCGATGACGTGAGAACGCCCCGGAATCCCGAGTGCAAAGACCGCGGGCCGGGGCGGGGAAAGTGTTTACAGAACAATAGCACAGCAGGGTCCTGAATCTCGGCCGGAGATACGCCATAAATGCCTGCAAATACGCATAAAATTAGCCGGTTCGGCAGCGCAGCTCACGGATTGCCTGCTCGCCGAGCGCGGCGTTGAGATTGAGGACCAGCTCGCCGGCCATCAGGTCGAGCTCCTGGGCCCACACGGCGGCGGTGCAAGTCACGGTGAGGATGCCGTTGCGCTCGGCCGTGGGGCTGGCCGCGGCGGCGATCGCGGGGCCGGCTGCTCCCTCCCAGATTTCCTGCACGCGGGCGAGCGTGGTCGCCGGCGCGAGCGTGGCCGTGAGCGCTCCAAGCGCGGTGGAGATGGGTCGCGGAGCGATCCTCATGCCGCCAGCGCCTCCTGGAGGATCGCGCCCGGAGAGACGCGCAGCCGCGTGACCTCCGCGGCGCCGGCGCCGGGGACGTGGGCGAGATCGGTGGTGGCAATCACGCTCTGCCCACCGCGGGAGAGCTCGCCGGCCAGCAGCTCGCGGCGCTCGGAGTCGAGCTCGCTCATCACGTCGTCGAACAGCATCAGCGGCGTGCGGCGGCGCTCACGGGCGAGCACCGTGCGCTCGGCGAGGAGCAGGGCGAGTAGGGCTAGGCGCTGCTCGCCCTGGGAGCCGTAGACGCGCAGCTCTCGGCCGTCGCGCAGGGGCGCCAGCTCGTCGCGATGGGGCCCATGGGTGGAGAAACCACGCTCGAGGTCGCCGGGGAGGCGGGCTTGTAACTCGGCGACGAACTCATCCTCGTCGAGGGCGCGCGAGCGAGGGCGGTAGTCGAGGCTCGCGGCGCCGCTGAGGCCGAGTTGGCAGGCGCGCTGGGCAAACGGCTCGGCGAGGTGCGCGACCGCGGCGGCGCGATGCTCGCGCAGGATCAGCGCGTGGCGGGCCAGCTGGCGGTCCCAGGTGGAGATGCTCGCGCGCGAAGCGCGCCCGGCGCGGATCCCGGCGATCAGCGCGTTGCGTTGCGAGAGAACCTGTGAGTAGGTACGCCGGTCTGCGGCGCGAGCGGGCCAGAGCGCCGCGACGAACTGGTCGAGGTGCGCGCGGCGTACCGCGGGGGCGCCCTTGAGCAACTCGAGCCGGTCAGGGATGAAGACGCTCAGCAGCGGGCGGGTCTCGACGTCAATCAGGCGCTCGACGGGAGCCCCGTCTGCGCTCATGTGCTTGGGCTGGCCGGGCTCGAAGCCGATACTCAGCTCGTGCTGATCGGAACCGTCGGCGAGCCGCACCACCACACGCGCGGCCGGGGCGCCGAAGCGCACGAGCTCGCGCTCGTTACGGGTTCTCGTGGAGCGTCCGGTACAGCCAAAGTAGAGCGCCTCGAGCAGGTTCGACTTGCCAACCCCGTTGGGGCCGTGAACCACGGTCAGGCCCTCCCCGAGGTGAGCTTCGGCGCGGGCGTAGGTGCGGAAGTCGCGTAGCTGCACGCTGAGCACGCGCACAAGCCTTCCTAACTTACGCGTTCAGCCTGATCGGCATGATCAGGTAGACGAAGTCACCTGAGTCCGGGGACTCGATCAGTCCTGGGCGGAGTGGGCTGATCAGCTTGAGGACGAGCTCGTCGGACTCGACGCTCTCGAGACCGTCACGCAGGAACTCGGGGTTGAAGCCGATCTCGAAGGGCTCGCCGTGGAAGGCGACGGGGACCATCTCCGATGCCTCGCCCACGTCGGGGGTTTGGGCAGAGATCGTGAGCTCGCCCTCACGGAAGCTGAGGCGCAGTGGCGCGTTCTTCTGGGCGAGCAGGCTGATCCGCCGCGCGACGTCGGTGATCTCGGCGCTGGAGAGCCGCAATTCGTGCTCGACCGACTCCGGGAGCAGCTGACGGTAGTTGGGGAACTGGCCATCGATCATGCGCGATGAGAGGACGATCTCGCCGAGCTCGAAGACGACCTGGTTCTGCCCGACACTAACGGCGAGCGACTGGCCCTCGGCCTGCGCCGCGATGCGGGCCAGCTCTTGCAGGGCACGGGCTGGGATGTTCGCCTCGAGACTGCCCTGCAGCGGCGCCTCCAATGTTGTCTGCTTGACGCTGAGGCGATATGAGTCGGTGGCGACCATGCGCAGCTCCTGACCGGAGGCAGACATCAGGATGCCGGTGAGCACGGGGCGCGTCTCATCGCGGGAGGCGGAGCGAGCGACGCGAGAGATCGTCTCCACGAAGGCCGCGGCGGGCAGCGCGATGCGCGTGTCGGCTGACGGCGACGGCAGCGTGGGAAAGTCCTCGGCGCGGAGCGTGCGCAGATGGAAGGTCGCCGGGCCGGAGATCAACTCGACGTCCTGCTCCGCGGTACGCAGCTCGAGCGTCAATTGATCGGCTGGCAACGAGCGGGCGACGTCGAGCAGTAGGCGGGCCGGGAGGACCGCGGCGCCGGGACTGGCCATCTCGGCATTCAGGGGAACTCGTAGGCCAATCTCCATATCCGTCGCCAAGAGCTCTGGAGAGGAGCCCTCCTGGGCGGAGATCATCACACCGGAGAGGGCTTGAATGGCGCTCCGCGTGGAAGCGACACGGGTCACGGTCTGCAGCTGGGTTAGCAGCTCGGTCGCTGAAAGGGAAAGCTTCACCAAGACACCTTCGATGAAGATAGACAGGAGGTAGTAGAGGCTGTGGGGTTGTGAACTTGGCTCACTGGCTGGGGAATCGTTTGAACTGGCTGTGAACTGGCTGTGGACATACTGCAGGAAGTCTCTCAGGCTTGCCGGTCGAGGCGTTGAGGTTGTGCTTTTGGGGAGGGAGAGGGGTGTGAAGAGCCGAGCTTGTCACACAGCTTCTCCACAGCCGCGCGGGAGACCTCGTCGTCGGTGATTCGGGCGGTGGTGCGCCGCCAGGCATGAAGAACGGTGGTGTGATCACGCCCGCCGAAATGCCGGCCGATCGAAGGGAGGGACTCGCCTGTCAGCTCGCGTGCCAGATACATGGCTACCTGGCGCGGCCAGGCGATCCGCGGGGTGCGGGCTGGGGATAGAAGCTCCTCGCGAGAGAGGCCGAAATGCTCACATGCGGCTGCTTGGATCTCGGACACGGAGCGTACTGCGCGATGCTCGGGCTTTGCCGGGTAGAGCCCGTCGAGCACCTCTTTGGCCAGCTCCACAGTCAATGGCCGGCCGGTGAGCGAGCTGAAGGCCACGACGCGGATCAGGGCGCCCTCGAGTGCCCGTACGTTTTGCGTGACTCGCTGGGCGATCAGCTCTAGCGCAAGCTCGTCGGCGAGCTCGATGTGGTCGTGATCGGCCCGCTTACGGAGGATCGCCAGGCGGGTGGCGAGCTCTGGCGCCTTGATGTCGGCCACGAGGCCGGCCTCGAAGCGCTCACGCAGGCGGTCCTCCAGTGCTTGGAGATCTTGCGGGGGGCGGTCTGAGGTGAGCACGATCTGCCGTCCGGCGTCATAGAGAGCGTTGAAGGTGTGGAAGAACTCCTCCTCGGTCTTCGTCTTGCGCTCGAAGAATTGGACATCGTCGACGAGCAGCACGTCGACCTCACGAAAGCTCGCCTTGAAGCCCTCGGTCTGACCGCCGGTGAGGGCGCCGAGGAACTCGTTGGTAAAGGCCTCGCCTGTGGTGGCGCGCACGACGAGTCCCGGGTTGTGGGAGAGCAGCAAGCTGGCGATCGAGCTGAGCAGGTGTGTCTTGCCGACACCGGGCGCGCCGCAGATGAACAGGGGGTTGTAGGCCTGCCCCGGCATCTCGGCGACGGTCAGCGCAGCGGCATGGGCGAGACGGTTTGAGTCACCGATCACGAACTGGTCGAAGTTGAGCTTGGGGTTGCCGAGTGGGACGTCACGGGCACCACTTCTCTCCCCACTTCTCGGTTCGTTAGGGGCTTGGCTACTGGCGCCGGCACCAGGGCGGTGAGAGCGAGAACCAGCGTGGTGCGTGTGTGTATCGGGGCGGTGCGCGCGAGAGCGGCGCTGACGCTCGCTTTCCATTCGAGCACCAGCGTCCTCTGACGCTTGACTACTGACGAGCTCCAGTACTACGTCTGAGCCAATTACGGTCCTTGCGCAGGACTGGAGGGTGCGGCCGAAGCGATCGCGGATCCAGCCACAGGCCTGGGGTGGGGCTTCGACCAGCAGGCGCCCATCCGAGAGCTCACGGGCGCGGAGCGCATCGAGCCAGATGCGGTAGGTCGACTCGTCGACAGTTATAGCCAGCTCCGCTTGTACGCGTGACCATATGTGCTCCAGCTCGTCGCTCACGGCAGCGTCAACCCGCTCCTCCTAGGGAGAAAGTGATGGCAACTATTCAAGGGGGGCCGCTAACGACCCGGCCCGGCGACTATAACCAACGTACTCCCCCGCCTGATCGTGACTGCCCGCAATTGGCGGGAAAATTCGCCCTCGGGCGAATCGCCCTCGATGGGCCCCGGATGGATGATCCTCGATGAGCCCATGGCGGATGACCCTCGACGGTCCTATACTTCGGTGCCAGCAAGCCGCCGCTTGGGCAGGAACCGAGCGGAGAGCGGAGAACTAGGACTATGAAGCGCACCTACCAACCCAAGAAGCGCAAGCGGGCCCGTGCTCACGGGTTTCGTGGTCGCATGCGCACGCGCGCGGGACGCTTGACGCTGAAGCGCCGTCGCGACAAGGGACGCAAGCGCCTCTCAACTTGACGCCCGCCGCGCGATGAAGCCGCGATCCTCAAGCCGTGGCCGACTGTCGCGTAGTGCTGAGTTTGAGCGTGTGTACCGGCAGGGGCGCTCGACGGCCAACCGCTACCTGGTGCTCTACTGTTTCCCCAGCTCTACAGCTGAGCGCCCGCGACTGGGATTGTCGGTTTCGCGCAAGGTTGGCGGTGCTGTGCAGCGGAACAAGGTCAAGCGCTTGCTGCGCGAGGCGTTTGCGGGGGTCGAGGCGGAGTTGAGCGCCGGACAGGACATCGTCGTCGTTGCCCGTCCGCAAGCACGTGAGCTGGCCGACCGCGAGGGCTTGGCTGGGATCGATGCTTCGCTGACCGAGTTGATCGAGAAGGCCGGCCTGCGCGGTGGTGTGGTCGCGACGCCGGACGAGCAGCTCGCGTGAGCATGCCTCCTTCGTTGCCCCCCACTTCCACGCCGTCCACCTCGACGCAGGCGCCACCGAGCACTCGAGCATGGCCGGTCAGGCTCGCGCAGGCGGTGGTGCTCGCGCCGATCGCGTTCTACCGCCTGGTTATCTCGCCGGCCATCCCGAGGCGCTGCAAGTACGAGCCGACATGTTCGCGCTACGCGGTCGATGCGATCAGGCAGTACGGCATACTTAGGGGCTTGGTGCTCGGGTCCTGGCGCTTGCTCAGGTGCAACCCGTGGAGCCACGGCGGGTACGATCCGGTGGAGGCCCAGCGGGTGTTCGCAGTCGACCACGCCGCGCACGGGCGGCCCTGAGTCGGGCCCACCCACCCCACCCACCGCCGCACATCACCCAACCGCCGCATACATCTCAGATGCCCATCTTCGCCAACATCATCCAACAGGCGTTCTCGCCCCTGATCAGCGTCTTCGAAGAAATCCTGATCTTCATCCACGCACACCTCGTGGGGGGCAGCTGGGGGCTGGCGATCGTGGGGCTGACGGTGCTGATCCGGGCGATCCTGGTGCCGCTGACTTACAGGCAGTTGAAGGGGATGCAGGAGATGCAGCGCCATGCGCCGGAGATCAGCGCGCTGAAAGAGAAGTACAAGGAGGACAAACAGCGCCAGCAGCAGGAGATCATGAAGTTCTACAAGGAGAACAAGATCAACCCGCTGGCCTCCTGCCTGCCTCTGGTCATGCAGCTACCGGTGTTCATCTCGCTCTTCTACATGCTGCGGACCGAGCTGAAGAAGAACATCTGCGGCCCGGCGCTGAGGGCGCACTTCCACGTATTGCACAACAGCCAGATTCCCTCGAAAGGACTCGAAAAAATCGGCTGCAACCAGGTTGACCCCCACTCGGCCAAGTTCTTGTTCCTACCCGACATCACCGCCAAGGCGACTGGTGTGGCGCTGGTGGCGCTGATCTTGCTCTACGTCGGCTCGCAGCTCGGCTCGACACTGATCGCCACGGCCACGGCCGATCCCACCCAGCGCCGCATGATGTTGTTGCTACCACTCGTCTTTGTCGTGATTCTCTATCGTTACCCGGCGGGATTGCTGGTCTATTGGATCACGACGAACTTGTGGACGATCGGCCAGCAGTACATCATCCGCCGCCGCCTGCCGCCACCACCCAGGCCGGCGGCCTCCGCCAACGGCAAGCCCAGCCGCTCCCTGCGACAGACGATCGCCGCTGCAACCAGCGGCGCCACGACGGGCGCCGCACAACCGGAGGTCGCCGGCGCGGGCGCCGGCGTTGCGACGGGGGCTCCCCCGCCGCGCTCGCCGCGCAAGAAGAAGAAGCGCTCGGGCAGGCGACGATGAGCGATGAGACTCCTGATGAGGAGCAAGATGCCGATGAGCTCGAGCCGGCAGAGGCGCTCGAAGAGCTGCTCGAGGAAGTGGCGGACGGGCTTGGTTTGGACGTCGAGGTCGAGGTGCGGGAGGGTGACGGTGTGCTGAGGGGGAATCTGCGAGGCGACGATGTCGGCCTGTTTATCGGCCGCCGGGGGCAGACGATCGACGCCGTCCAGCACTTGGCCCAGCGGATCGTGTTTCGCGAGGGACCCTCGCCGGTACGTGTCGTGATCGACGCTGACGGGTATCGGGAGCGCCGCGCGGAGTCTTTGCAGGCCGACGCCGAGGAGGCGGCCGAGGAGGCTCGGCGCTCAGGCAGTCCGGTGGAGCTCGACCCGATGCCGGCCGCAGAGCGGCGAATCGTCCACGAATACCTGCGCGAGCGTGGTGGCGTGGGGACGCACAGCGAGGGTGATGAGCCGGAGCGGCGTCTCGTGGTCTCGCCGCTGGACGACTGAGCGCCCGCAAAAGCGTTTCACGTGAAATCATCGTGAGGCGCCTGCGCGAGCTGACGGAGCGGTATGGGCTGAACGAGCGTCAGCACGAGCAACTCTCGGAGCTGCTGGAGTTCCTGGCGCGAGCGGATCGGGCCCCGACGACTGTGCGCAACCCCGAGCAGGCGGTGGATGTGCACATCGCCGACTCATTGACAGCGCTGGAGCTGGAGGTCGTGCAAAGGGCGCAAACGATCGCGGATCTCGGCGCCGGCGCCGGCTTCCCGGGAGTGCCGCTGGCGGTGGCGTTACCCGCAAGCGAGGTCAGCCTGGTCGATAGCCAGAGCCGGAAGTGCGATTTCTTGGAAGGGATGCTCGCAAACACCGGCGTGCAGAACGCGCGCGTGGTGTGCGTGCGTGTAGAGGAGTGGCACGACGGGGCGGCCGCTAACGACGTCGTGGTGGCCCGTGCGCTGGCGGCGCCGGCGGTGGTGCTGGAGTACGCGGCGCCGCTGCTGCGCCTGGGGGGTGCGCTGGTCGATTGGCGCGGCCGGCGGGAGAGCGTGCGGGAGGATGCGGCCGAGCGGGCGGCTGGGGAGCTCGGGTTGGAGCGGGTGGAGGTGCGCAGGACGCAGCCGTGGCCGGGGGTGAGGGATCACCACCTGCATGTCTACGTAAAGATGCTGGAGACGCCGGAGCGCTTCCCGCGACGGCCGGGGGTGGCGCGCAAGCGCCCGCTGGGGCACCGCGGCGCACGGTAGGAGCAATCGGCGCTAGCTTGCGGGGGGTGAGCACGGTGTATGCGATCGCCAACCAGAAGGGCGGGGTGGGCAAGACGACGACGGCGGTGAACGTCGCCGCGTGCATCGCCGAGGCTGGGCGCAGCACGCTGTTGATCGACGTGGACCCGCAGGCGAACGCCACCGTCGGGCTGGGCCTGTCGCGCTCGCAGGTGCCCGGGTTGTACGAGGTCTTGACAGGGGGTGCGTCGGCGAAGCAGGCATTGATGGATACGGTGATCCCGGGCTTGCAGGTGCTACCGGCGGGGCCGGGGTTGGCCGGCGCAAACGTGGAGCTGCCGCGAATCGAGGGCTTCGAGCAGCGCCTGCGTAAACGCTTGGAGCCGATTAGGGAGATGTTCGAGTACATCTTGCTGGACTGCCCGCCGTCGCTCGGCCCGCTGACGGTCAGCGCTTTGGTGGCGGCTGACAGGGTGATCGTGCCGGTGCAGACGGAGTACTTTGCGCTGGAGGGGCTGGGGGGGCTGTTGGAGACATTGGCGCTCATTCAACGTGAGCTGAACCCGCGCTTGACGGTGGCGGGGATGCTGTTGACGATGCACGACTCGCGCACCCGGCTGGGACGCGACGTGGAGCGTGACGTGCGCGAGCACTTCCCGGAGTTGGTATTCGACACGGTGATCCCGCGCAACGTGCGGGTGGGCGAGGCGCCGAGCTACGGATTGCCGGTGACCCATCACGATCCCCACAGCGCGGGGGCGGCGGCGTATTTCGAGTTGGCAAAGGAGGTGGCCGCCCGTGGCTAAACCAAAACCGGGGATGGGACGGGGCCTGGAGGCGATCCTCTCGGTGTCGGGCGAGGGGGCGAAGGCAGCCGCGGAGGAACTGCGCGAGCTGCCGGTCGAGTTGATCGTGGCGAACCCGAGGCAGCCGCGCAGGCGGTTTGACGAGGAGGCGCTGCAGGCCCTGGCGGGCTCGCTCGGGGAGCGTGGGCTGCTGCAGCCCGTGCTCGTGCGAGCAAAGCCCGGCGGGACGTACGAGCTCGTCGCCGGCGAGCGGCGCTGGCGAGCGGCGCGGATGGCCGGCCTGGAGAAGATCCCCGCGTTGGTGCGCCCGCGCGGGGACGCCGAGTCGCTGGAGCTCGCGTTGATCGAGAACATGGCGCGGGAGGACCTGAGCCCAATCGAGGAGGCGCGTGCGTGCGCGGCGCTGGTGGAGGAGCTCGGGTTGACGCGCAAGGAGGTGGGGCGCCGTGTGGGGCGTAGCCGCGTGGCGGTGAGCAACCTGATGCGACTGTTGGACCTACCCGACGAGACGATCGAATTGCTGGAGGAAGGGACGTTGAGCGAGGGCCACGGCAGGGCGCTGCTGCTGGCCGAGGATCACGGCGCGCGCAGGAGCTTGGCGCGGACGGCCGTCGCAGAGGGCTGGTCGGTGAGGACCGCTGAAGCCCGAGCGCGAGAGAGCAACGTAGCGGCGGGGAAGGGCAAGACCGCTCTTCACAACGGCGGGTCCCCCCCCACGGCGCACCCCGATCAGGAAGCGGCGGCCCGCGAGATCGCCGAGACGCTCAGCGGGGCGTTGGGCGCAGAGGTGCAGGTACAGGTGACTCGGGCGGGCGATTACCGCGCGGCGCTGGAGTTCGCGACGCCCCAGGAGGCGTTCGAGCTCGCTTCCCGCCTGCGGGCACGCGCTACCGCCTAGCGGGGCGAGGCGGTAGAAGGGGGGTCGCTAGAATCGGCGCCCGCGGGCGATTAGCTCAGATGGTTAGAGCGCCTCTCTGATAAGGAGGAGGTCCCAGGTTCGAGTCCTGGATCGCCCATTTCGCAGGCCTCCCTGCCACGATTCCATATATCGGGATTCGTGAGCAGGCCCGATTGAGGCCGACGGTACCCGTCTAACGGCCTTCCGGCGACCCGCGTCCGTCGGGGCTAAGGGATCGGGCATGTGCTGCCGATGATGGGCTCGTGACCTCCTTTACTCGCTCGCTCTCCAGGCTGGCCGACCTTCCCTCGGCCGCCACGCGCCGACTGGCGTTCGCTCTTGTCTCCACGGCGGCTCTGTCGGTCTCGCTGCTACTCGCGGCTGCGCCCGCGGGTGCCCTCGTGACCACGGTCGGACCGACGAAGGTCGGTCTGCAGCCGCGCACCACGAGCCTGGCGCAGGGTGCTGGCGAAGGGGAAGCAGCAACATTTGCGAACGAAAGCGGAAACGTCGTCCTGAGCGGCACCACCAGCGAGTACGCGATCTACTGGGATCCGGAAGTCCGATTCGACAACGAATGGCTCGTCAACCTCGACGGGTTCTTCCAGGCGCTGGGCGAAACCCACCTGGATACCCCGTTTGGCGTGCTCGCCCAGTATCGCGACCGCAGCAACACGATCGCCCCGTTCAAGGCGCTGTTCAAGGGCTCCTACTCGGACACGGTGCACTATCCGACCGGGAAATGCACGGACCCCGACCACCTGTCGGTCTGCCTCACCGATGCGCAGCTGCGCGAACAGTTGCAGTCGTTCATCGCCCTGCATGATCTGCCCACGGGCATGGACACGATCTACTACCTGCTGACACCGCCGGATGTGGCAGTGTGCCTCGACGAAGCCGCGACCCGCTGTTCGGACTACAGCGGAGTACGCACCAGTGTCAGCTACAAAGAAAGCTTCTGTAGTTATCACAGCGATATCAACGCTGACAACGCGCCCGAGGGGGATAGCAAAACTATTCTCTACGCCGCGATTCCGTGGACAGCGAACACTGCGGCGTACGACTGTCAAGACGGTGGCTGGAATCCAGAAAAACACCTGGAGAAGCGAGAGGAACCAAAGGAACAGAGCGAAAAGGAAAAAGAAGCCCGGAAAAAGCAACTCGAAGAAGACCCGCCCAAGAAGCGCCTGGAAGAAGAAGAAGCAATCCGGCTCGAAGGTCCCCACATCGAGGAGCCCAACCAGGAAACAGGTGAAGTCCTCGACCCGGCAGCAGCCCTGTCCGATCTGCTCATAAATCAGATCGCCGAGGAGGAGATCAATACCGTCACCGATCCGCTCCTGAACGCCTGGCAGGACGCCAAAAGCGAAGAGGCAACCGATCTCTGTCGCAATTTCTTTGCCTCAACGGCCGGCGAAGAAGGGAGCGGTGGCGAAATAGCGGGCTCGGTGGTAGCCAATCCGCTGACAGAAGCGGGGACGCTCTCAAATGTAACCGTGGGCCCTGGTCGCTACTACATCAACAACGTCTTCAGCCTAAGCGGATACTCCTGCTCGGGCGGTCCCGGCCTGGTTGCGCGCTTCACCGCGCCCAACCCGGTCAACGCGAGTGAAATCATCGGTGTCGACGGGATGGAGTCGACGGTCAGCCTGATCGAAGGGAAAGCCTTCGGTCCCACAGGTCCACCCACGACGACGTATGCGACATTCAGCTGGAATTTCGGCGACGGCACCCCGGAAGTCAAAGGCTACGCCCCGGGCGCTCCTAAGTGTGAATCCCCCTGGCTCAGCCCCTGTGCCGCCAGCGCATTTCACTCATATCAGTACGGCGGTAAATACAACGTTACGCTGACAATTACGGACGTCGCGGGCAACACAACGAGTGTCACTCATGAAGTCACCGTCGCAGGCCCGCCGCCCCCCTCGCCTCCCGGCCCTGCGGGCAGCCCACCGGCGACCGCAAGTCCAACCACTGCGGGTTCCTCCAACTCATCCACCCCGGGCTCATCGGGCTCGGGCACTCCCGCCAAGCCCCCGCTCCCCGGCCCGGTTGCCTCGCAGGCGGCCGTCTCACACTCGCTGATGAGCGCCCTGGGCAAGGGTCTCGTGGTCGTCTACTCGGTCAACGAGCAGGTCGCCGGCGAGTTCCAGGTTCTGCTCGCCGATAGCGTGGCCAACCGCATCGGTCTCCACGGCGCTCCGGCCACCGGGCTGGCCCCGGGCTCGGCCCCGTCGATCGTGATCGCGAAAGCGATTCTGATCACGACCAAGGGTGGGCGCGACACGGTGAAGATCCTGTTCGGCAAGAAGACGGCCGCGAAACTGCGCAAACTGCGCAAAGTCTCGCTGACGATCAGGCTCGTCGTCCGCAACGCCTCCTCGCACAATCCCATCAGCACGACGGTGATCAGCACCGTCAACCTGTACCGCTGACGCTCGCGGAGCAAGAGACCTCAGTCCCGCGGGGGGTCCTTGCGCTTGTCCTGCGGCTTCTCGCGGAACACGAAGTACCACAGCGCGCCCAGCAGCAGGAAGCCGCCGACGATCGAGATCAGCGAGACGATCGCGATCGGGGTGTTGTTGTTGGTGACCGATTCGCCGTCCAAAGCAAGCGGCACGAACAGGATCAAGGCCGAGAGGCTCATGCCGCCCTGCGCCCCGCCGCCGCGGCCTCGCCCCATGCAGGCACCGCCCCGCACCAGACCGCCCCGCGCGCCATGCCGATCCCGGGCATGCGCCTTACAACCCCTGCGGGTGGCGCACGGCGTAGCCTTCCAGCGGCGGCGTCGCCACCAGCCAGCGGGACGCGTAAGGGCCGCTGCGGCCAGCCGTGTCGAACCACATGCCGTCGACGTCCATGAACGTGTGCCCGGCGTTTGCGTAGATCGTGATCCAGCGTCCCGGGCCCGGTTCTCCCCAGGTCGCGAGATCGCCGGAGACGAGCGGCGCGCTGAGCAGGCCACCCGCGGCCAGCGCGTAGCTGACCGAGCCCGAGCAGTCATAGCCGTTGGCGATGAACGACGCGTGCCCGCCACCCCAGATGTAGGGGAAGTCGGCAATCGCGTTGCCGCCGGCGATCACCTTCTGCACGACTTCCGGCACGCCTGAGGGGATCGGGATCGTGCCGTTTCCGCCGACCGACTCGCCGCCGGCGACGGGGGT
>Ga0182024_10013294_pt1 | contig 16104 bp, 10 predicted proteins | sample P32metaG_FD_120480 | JGI IMG/M metagenome (GOLD analysis project Ga0182024, IMG submission 120480) | Permafrost microbial communities from Stordalen Mire, Sweden - P3-2 metaG (Illumina Assembly) | ecosystem: Environmental > Terrestrial > Soil > Wetlands > Permafrost | place: Sweden: Stordalen... | reverse complement strand
GAGACCAAGACCAAAGAGATCTGCTATACGGTCTGCAAGCCGGTCTACGAGACCAAGACCAAAGAGATCTGCTACACGGTCTGCAAGCCGGTCTACGAGACCAAGACCAAGGAGATCTGCTATACGGTCTGCAAGCCGGTCTACGAGACCAAGACCAAAGAGATCTGCTACACGGTCTGCAAGCCGGTCTACGAGACCAAGACCAAGGACATCTGCTATACGGTCTGCAAGCCGGTCTACGAGACCTGCGAAAAAGACGTTTGCTATACGGTCTGCAAGCCGGTTCACTACACCCAGACGGTCAAGGAATGCTGTGGCCGTTGGGAAACCCAGGTCTCAGAATGCCCGGGTGCGGTGATCAACAAGTGCGTTCAAGAACCGGGTTGCTGGGTGTGGGATCCGTGCTGCTGCCGTTGCTGCTACAAGCCCGGCGCTTGCCACACGGTCCAATGCCAATGCCCTCCGGTCAAGGTTTGCAAGAAGGTTTGGGTGCCCGAGGTTCGCGAGCGTACGGTCGACTGCGTGAAGTACGTGCGTGAGACCCAGGTCAAGAAGTGCTCCTACACGGTTTGCAAGATGGTGTCCGAAAACCACGTCAAGACTTGCAACTACACGGTCTGCAAGATGGTGCCCGAGCAACGGGTCAAGACTTGCACCTACACGGTCTGCCACATGGTGCCCGAACAGCGGGTCAAGACCTGCACCTACACGGTCTGCCACATGGTAGCCGAGAAGCACGTCAAGACTTGCAACTACACGGTCTGCCACATGGTGGCCGAGAACCACGTCAAGACCTGCAACTACACGGTCTGCCACATGGTCCCCGAGAAGCACGTCAAGACTTGCAGCTACACGGTCTGCCACATGGTGCCCGAGCAACGCGTCAAGACTTGCAGCTACACGGTCTGCCACATGGTGCCCGAGCAACACGTGAAGACCTGCAGCTACAAGGTCTGCCACATCGTGCCCGAGCAACGCGTGAAGACTTGCAGCTACACGGTCTGCCACATGGTTGCCGAGCAGCACGTCAAGACTTGCAACTACACGGTCTGCCACATGGTGGCCGAGCAACGCGTCAAGACCTGCTCGTACAACGTCTGCCACATGGTGGCCGAGAAGTGCGTCAAGCAGGTTCCTTTCACGGTCTGCAAGCCAGTCCACACGGCGAAGACCATCCAGGTCACTCGCTGCGTGCCCAAGCAGGTCGCCTACACGGTGACCCGCTGCGTACCGCGGGTCGTCTGCAAGCAAGTTCCGGTGCAGGTCTGCTGCCCGGTCCCTTGCTGTGCGGCCGAGCCCTCGTGCGGCTGTGCCAACTAGTCTAGTCCGATAAGTTACGAAGTGTCTTCTTCTGACGACTCAGAGGAAGGTCTGGTCGACGACAGCGGCCCGGTCCCCAAAAAGGACCGGGCCGCTGATTTTATTGGTGGATGCCTTGCCAGCCCCGTGGCCGACGTCCAGGTGACCAGCGCCACGTTGAACGCCCCATCGGGCCGCCCCGAGCGCCCTCCTTGCCGGGCGAAGCAAGCCGACGAATCGCATCGGCGCCGCGCTGCTGCCGCTAGGATCGGCGTCGGGGGCCCACTATAATCGGAGGCTTTGGGCCCCGGATTCGGGTCCGTTCACCCCCCCTGCCGGCCCACCCCCGCCGTTGCTGCATGAGCCTTGCCATTCCGCTTCAGGTCGTTGACGAATTGGCCGAGCTCTTGGGCCGGACCGCCGTGCTGTCGGCTCACAGCGATCTGGTCGTCTTCGAGTGCGACGGCTTCGTCATCGAAAAAACCTGTCCCGACGTCGTGGTTTTTCCCACGACCACGGAGCAAGTGGCCGGCGTCGTGCGGATTTGCAACCGCTATGGCCTGACGTTCGTCCCACGCGGCGCCGGAACCAGCCTGGCCGGCGGCTGTTTGCCAGTGGGTGGCGGAGTGATGATTGCCCTCACCCGGATGCGCCAGATCCTGGAAATCAATCTCCGCGATCGCTACGCCGTGGTCCAACCCGGCGTCGTCAACATCTGGTTGACCAACGCACTCAAGGGAACCGGGTATCATTATGCCCCCGACCCATCGAGCCAGGGGGCATGCACGATTGGCGGCAACGTGGCGACCAACTCCGGCGGCCCGCACACGCTGAAATATGGGGTGACCGTCAACCACACACTAGCCATCGAGGCGGTCATGGCCGATGGTTCGATCGCCCAATTTGGCGGACCGACCGAAGATCCGGTCGGACTCGACCTGGTCGGTACGCTGGTCGGCAGCGAAGGGACTTTGGCCATCGTCACCAAAATTTGGACCCGCTTGACGCCCGACCCGCAAGGCGTGCGCACCCTGCTGGCCATATTCGATTCGGTCGACGACGCCACGGGAGCCATCAGCGAAATCATCGGCGTTGGCATTGTGCCGGCAGCGCTCGAAATGATGGACCAAGGGATTTTGGTGGCGATCGAGGCTGCCTCCCATTTCGGCTTTCCGCTCGATGCCGCCGCGATTCTGCTCATCGAAGTCGACGGGCTCGAAGCCGGACTCGATCGCCAACGCGACCAGATCACCCAAATCTGCACACAGGCCGGGGCGCGTGAGGTGCGGCAAGCCCGGGACGCGAAAGAGCGGCAAAAACTCTGGAAGTGTCGCAAAACGGCTTTTGCCGCCGTCGGCCGGCTCAGTTCGAGCTATTGCACGCAGGACGGCGTCGTGCCCCGGACAAAATTGCCCCACATTCAGCGGCGGATCACCGAAATCGGCGCCAAATACGGGGTACGGATCGTCAACGTCTTTCACGCCGGCGATGGCAACATCCATCCCGTCCTGTTGTTTGACGAACGCAATCCGCAAGAAATCGCAAACGTGTTGGCCGCGGGGGGCGAGATTCTCGAGGAATGTATCGCCATCGGCGGAAGCGTCACCGGCGAACATGGCATCGGGGTGGAAAAGATCAGCCTCATGACTAAGCTGTTCACCCCCACCGATCTCGACGCCATGCGTCGTCTCCGCCAGGCTTTCAACCCTGACGACCGGCTGAGCCCGGGCAAGATGCTTCCCACGGCCGGCGCTTGCGGCTTGGAGCAAAGACACCCCGGCCGCCGAGCCGCACTTTAAAAGCCCTTCCCTCCGAAGATTCTTGGATCCGAGAAGAACTGTCTGTAGATGATCGACGCGCTTCCGATCTCCGAAACGCTCTCGCCGACGACCCAAGACGAACTGGTCGTCGCGGTTGCCGAAGCGTGCCGCACCCGGACCGCGATTTATCCCGTCGGGGGCGGGACGAGTCTCGACTACGGACTGCCGGCCAAAGCGCCCGGATTGGCCCTCTCGCTGGCCGGGCTCAAACGCGTGATCGATTTTCCGGCGCGCGATCTGACCGTTACCGTCGAGGCCGGCATCACCCTTGCCGAACTCGATGCCCTGTTGGCCACCGAGGGACAATGGCTGCCCATCGAAGTTCCTCAGGCCGGGAGGGCAACGCTCGGGGGCGTCGTGGCGACGGCCTGGTGCGGCCCGCGCCGCTACGGTTGGGGACAGGTGCGCGACTACGTCATCGGCATCAGCGCCGTCGATGGGCGCGGACTGCCGTTCAAGGGCGGCGGCCGGGTGGTTAAGAATGTCGCCGGTTACGACTTTTGCAAACTCCTCACCGGCTCGTTGGGGACGCTGGGAGTAATCGCTCAGATCACACTGCGCACGAAACCTCGCCCCGCTCAGTCGGCAATCGTTGCCTGCCGGTTCCACGATTGGGCAGTGGCCGAAAAGCGCCTGGCCGATCTCGTCGCTTCAGCCATCCGACCCGCGGCAATTGAAATCGTTACCGGACCCGCTTGGAACGACCTCCTTCCGCCAACCACCCCGGCGGCGGCCGGCTGGTTACTCGTGGGGCTCGACGGCAGCGATGAGCAAGTCTCGTGGATGATCGACCAGTTGCACGCCGAATGGCGTGCTGCAGGGGTCACCAAGAGCGAAACAATCGAGCCGGCTGGGGCTGCGGCACTGTGGAGTCGGCTGACCGAATTCTCGGCCGGTGCCGACCCCGCTTCCACTCCATGCCCACTGGCAGTCAAGGCCAGCCTGCGACCGAGCGCCGTCGTCGAATTTGTCCGGCTGGTGCTTGAGATCGACCCGGCCGCCTCGGTTCAGGCTCATGCCGGCAGCGGGGTCGTCGTGGTTCGGTTTGCCGACTTTCCGGCGGCAGCCGTTTCACGCGGTCTGATCGGCCGATTGCAGCCCGCGGCCGCGGCCAGCGGCGGGCGTCTCGTCGTTTTGTCGTCCACCCACACCAGCGAGCTAACCCGGCAAGCGGTTTGGGGCGGAGTCACCGCGGCCGACACGTGGATGCGGAAGGTCAAAACGCAGTTCGATCCCGAAAATCTGCTCAATCCCGGCCGCTTTGTATACTGATCGCATGACAGATACCGCAAAAACCACTGCCGCCGCCTCGTCTCCCTTGACGCCATTAGTCGCCGCCCCTGGTCCGGCCAATCCCGGCTCGGGGATCGACTATCGGCTGTTTCTCGATTGCGTCCACTGCGGTTTGTGCACGTCGGCCTGTCCCACCTATCTCGAAACCGGCAACGAGAACGACAGCCCGCGCGGTCGAATCTATCTGATGCGCGGCGTGACCGACGGCCGGCTGGCAGTGACGCCCGAGGTTCGCCGGCACTTGGAGCTGTGTCTCGATTGCCGGGCGTGCGAAACCGCTTGTCCCTCCGGCGTGCAGTACGGCCACCTGATCGAGCCTTTTCGCATCGCCATGGAGCAACACGAGACGGCGGCCCCTAGCCACGACTGGTTCCATCGTTGGATTCTGTTCGGGCTGTTTCCTTATCCCGATCGGATGCGAAAATCGCTTGTTTGGGCCCGCCTGGCTCAGCGGCTGGGGCTCGACCGTGCGGCCGAAACGTTGGGCCTGATGCGTCTTTTGCCGGAGCGGTTGCGCCGGCTTTCACGCATGCTGCCGCCGCTGGCCAAGGCCGAGCCTGCGCTGCCGCACTTCCTGCCTGCCGTTGGCCGGCGCCGCGCTCGCGTGGCCCTCTTCACCGGTTGCGTGGCCGATGCAATCTTTCGACACACCCACTGGGCGACCGCCCGGGTGCTCCAAGCCAATGGTTGCGACGTCGTGTTGCCGGCGGGCCAGGTCTGCTGCGGCGCGATTCACTATCACGCCGGGGCGGCCGAGCCGGCGCGGGCGTTTGCCGACGCCAACGTGGCTGCGTTTGGCCATGAAGACTGGGACGCAATTATTGTCAACGTGGCCGGCTGCGGCGCCATGCTCAAGGATTACGGACATTTCTGGCACGACGCAGAGCAGGGGGGACGGCAAAAATTCGCCGGCCAGGTCCGCGATATCCACGAGTTTCTCGACGACCTGGGGCTCGTCCCGCCAAAGGGCGAAATCCCTATGGTCGCCACCTACCACGACGCCTGCCATCTGGCCCATGCCCAGCAAATTCGCGAGGCTCCTCGCAGGCTCTTGGCCCAGATTCCAGGCCTCACGCTCCGCCCGCTGCCCGAAACCGAAGTCTGCTGCGGAGCGGCGGGGACCTACAACCTGACCGAACCGGAAATGGCCGGCCAACTGAGTCGCCGCAAATTGGCGAACATTCTGTCGACCGGTGCCGATGCGGTCATTACGGCCAACGCTGGCTGCCTGCTGCAAATCGCTCGCGAGGCCCGCGATCAGGGAAAGCGGCTCTGGATCGGCCATCCTCTCGACTTGCTCGACATGAGCTATCGCGGCAAGCGTCCCGAGCGGTAGCCGCTGGCCGCCACAGGTTTTTTGGTCGTGCTGCGCGAGCCCAACCCGTCGGTCCGGTGTCCTCTCGGCCGCCAGGCTGGTGAGCCCTGCCGGTCATTGCTAGGATCAGAAAGCGGCGCGGCTTATTAAAACGCCAGGTTAGTCGAGGTTCTTGCCAGATGGTTGAGTTGGGCGTCAATATCGATCACGTGGCGACTGTGCGCGAGGCCCGGCGAACCAACGAGCCCGATCCAGTCTGGGCGGCAACACTCGCCCAACTCGGCGGTGCCGACGGAATCACGCTCCATCTGCGCGAAGACCGGCGGCACATTCAGGATCGCGATTTGCGCATCTTGCGTGAGACGGTCACGGTCAAGCTGAATCTGGAGCTGGCCTGCAATCAGGACGTTCTCGAAATTGCCTGCCAGACCCGTCCCGATCAGGCCACGCTCGTCCCAGAACGCCGTGAAGAAGTCACGACCGAAGGGGGACTGATGCTGACCCAGCAGCGGACCAAAGTTGCCGCCGCGCTACGCCGGCTGCAGGACGCGGGAATCAAAGTCAGCCTGTTTTTGGATCCCGATCCGGCGGTCATCGACGCCGCGGTGGAGTTGGGGGCCGACGCCGTCGAACTCCACACCGGGCAATATGCTTTGGCCACCGACGCACCGACCCAGGCGGCCGAGTTGGCCCGGCTGGTCGAGGCCGGCAAACGGGTCGTGGCTGCCCGATTGGCGCTCCACGCCGGTCACGGATTGACCTACCGCAATGTCCGGCCGATTGCCGCCATCGCCAACATGGGCGAATTGAACATCGGCCACAGCATCGTCGCCCGGGCGATCATGGTCGGCTTCGAACAAGCCGTCCGCGAAATGAAAAAACTGATCTCGTGACCCTCGGCGATTTCAGGAACCGATTTTTCTTTGCGCTTGGCGCGATAGCGGCTTAACGCCCGGTCCGATTCGACGCAACGAATCGCGATCCTTCTGCGTCGGATTTGGCCGCCGGCGCGAGGGGCAATTGCAGGGTGGCGACCGCTGTCCTATGATGCCCCGTGGCCTACCGTGCATGTACTTCCAACAGGCCAAGCCAGGGACCGAGGCATTCACCAGGTTCGAATTTGCGAGTGGCTGTAGCCCGATGAGTACCCGAGGAGAAGCTTTTGCCGGATTGTCGGTCGCGATCGTGACCCCTTTCAAGGACGGTCAGGTTGACTACCCCGCCTTGCGTCGGCAAATCGAATTCCAAGTCGAGGCGGGAACGACGTGCATCGTCCCGGTCGGCACCACCGGCGAGTCGCCGACCCTGGGGCACGAAGAGCACGAACGGGTCATCTCCGCCACGGTCGAGTATGCCGCCGGCCGGGTCAAAGTGATGCCCGGTACCGGCTCGAACAGCACCGCCGAAGCGTTGCGGCTGACGATCGCCGCCGAACGGGCCGGGGCCGACGCCGCCTTGGTCGTCGGACCCTACTACAACAAGCCGACGCAAGAAGGCTTTTACCAGCACTTTCGCGCCCTGGCCGAGGCGGTCGATCTGCCGATTTGCGTCTACAACATTCCCGGCCGGACCGGCAAGAATATCGAGCCCGAGACAATCGCCCGGATGGCCGAGCTGCCGAACATTGCCATGGTCAAGGAGGCGACCGGTTCGCTCGATCAGGCCTCGCAGATTCTGGCCCTCACCGATTTGACTGTGCTGAGCGGGGACGACAGTCTAACGCTTCCCCTGCTTGCGATCGGCGGCCGAGGAGTCATTTCGGTCGTCGGCAACATCGTGCCGCGCGACGTGATTGCCCTGGTCAAGGCCTTCGACGCCGGAGACCTGGCGGCGGCCCAGGCCTGGCACCGCAAATTGTTCCCGCTCTGCCGCGACATGCTGGGGCTGTCGACGAATCCGATTCCGATCAAGGCGGCCATGCGGCTGTTGGGACGCGACAGCGGCGAACTGCGGATGCCGATGACTCCGCTCGACGCGGCCGCCGAAACCAAGCTCCGCGGAACGCTGACTCGCTACGGACTCCTTTGATCGCGAGATTCGGCTCGCACTATACGATAAGCAAACAACGCATTTTCCGCGGAACAAAAACCCCCTCTGGCCCAGGCAATTTCTCAGGCGGCGTCGGCGCAATGTCGTGCGCTTGACCGGTTCGTTGTAGGATAGAAAATCATGGAGACCCCGGGCATCGGCAACCCGGCGGCCAATCGGTAATTGGGGGCGATGGCGGCAGCCCAGGGAAAACCAGGGACAGCCACATGTCAGTGACGCACGCTTGGACCAGCTACAAAGAAAAGGTTCGCCAGCTTTCCGGGCAAATCGTCGACGCGCAGCGGCCGATTCGCGTTCGCGAAGCGATCAAGTGGGACGACACGATCGAGCAGCAATTCTTCGCCGCCCGCAGTCGAAAACTGCCGCAAGTCGGGCCCGATTATTATGCCTCCGGGCGACCCTTGCCCTTCGTCGCGGCCGACAAGATTGCCGAGTTCACGCGCATCGAGCGAGGAATCCTCGATCTCTTGGGCGTGGACGATCCGATTGGCAACATTCTGCTGCGCAACTGCCGCCAGTACCAGCAAGTTGTGCGGATGCTCGAAGCCCGCGGGACGCCCCTTTTTTACGAAATCTCCCGCGAACTCTACGGCAGCCCAAAAGATACGTTTGCCGGCGACACGACCACCCTGCGCGAACTGGGGTTGTTGCTCTATGATATCCTGTCAGGCATTCCCGAAGATGGACTGGGTGCCGTCTATCTCAAAAAGCTGACGGCCGAAGAAGTGGTCGAGCGGCTGAATCACCGGTTTGGCGGTTACTTCCACGACAGCCAGGTTCACGTCAAACTCGACGATGGTATTTTGTCGGACGCGGCCGCCGGCGCCGACTACGTCAAAATCAAACGCGGCGCGATGTTTTCCGAGCGCGAAGTCGATTTGCTCGAAGTTCACGAAGGTTGGGTCCACGTCGGCAGCAGTCTGAACGGTGCCCGGCAGCACGTCGCCGGTTGGCTGGCCAAGGGCCCTCCTTGCACGCTTGCCATCCAGGAAGGGCTGGCCGCGATCGTCGAAGTGATCACCTTCAACGCCACCCCGGCCCGCACCAAAACGCTCATCAACCGCGTCCTGGCTTGCGACAAGGCCGAAGATGGAGCCAACTTTCTCGACATTTTCGAGTTCTATCGCGCCGAAGGATACGGTGAACACGAGTCCTACCAGTATGCACAGCGGGTGTTTCGCGGTGGCGTGGTCGCCGGCGGTGCACCGTTCACGAAAGACCTCTGCTACTGCAAAGGCTTCGTGCTGATCTATAATTTTCTGCGCACGGCGATTCGCTTCGGCCGCCCCGACCTGATCCCGCTCTTGTTCGTCGGCAAGGTCACGCTGGAAGATTTGCCTGTCTTGTGCCGCAAGGCACGCGAGGGTGTGATCGACCCGCCCCTCTATCTTCCCCCGCAATTCAAGGATTTGAACGGCCTGGCGATGTGGATGGCCTACTCAAACTTCTTCAACCGAGTCAATTTGTCGAGCATTCAAGAGTATTATCGCACTTGGATCTCGGGCTGACGGAACGTCTCAAACCTCATTTCATCCGCCGCCGGTTTTCTTGCGATTGCGGTACCACAGATCGAGAGCGGCTTTGCATGCTCCTGGAATTGGCCGACATCGTGGCGGCGCGGCACCGCATTGCCGGCGGAATCTATCTCTCTCCCTGCCCCGAGTCGATTCCTCTCTCCGAGATTACCGGCGTCCGTGCCCTCTGTAAGCTCGATTATTTGCAGCGCACCGGCAGTTTCAAAGAACGTGGCGCCCGCAACGCACTGCTCGAGTTGACGCCCCAGCACCGAGCGGCCGGCGTGGTGGCCGCGTCGGCCGGCAACCATGCGTTGGGACTGGCCTATCACGGGCATCTGTTGGGAATCGGCGTCACCGTGGTAATGCCCAGGTTTGCGCCCCTGGTGAAAATCACCACTTGCCGCCGGTTGGGGGCCACCGTCGTGCTCTACGGCGATGCCTTCTCCGATGCCCGGCACGAGGCCGGCCGCTTGGCCGATCAGCGCCAGCTCACCTACATCCACGGCTTTGACGACCCGGCCATCATCGCCGGCCAGGGAACGCTCGGTCTCGAGGTGCTGGAACAAGTTCCCGACGTCGAGGCGATCGTCGTGCCGATCGGCGGAGCCGGGCTCATCGCCGGCGTGTCGCTGGCCGTCAAATCGCTCCGGCCCGACGTGCTCGTCGTCGGCGTCGAGGCGGCTCGCGCGCCGAGCTACACGGCGGCACTGGCGGCCGGCCAACCGGTCGACACGCCGGTGCGATCGACTTTGGCCGATGGCCTGGCGGTGGGCCGGGTGGGACAACTGGCGTTTGACATCGCTCGCTCGCGGGTCGATCGCGTCGTGACGGTGAGCGAAGAAGAATTGTCGCTGGCGGTGCTGCGACTGGTCGAACTCGAAAAGAGCGTGGTCGAAGGAGCCGGCGCGGCGTCGCTGGCGGCCGTCTTGTCGGGCAAGTTTCCCGAGTTGGCCGGCAAGCGGACCGTTCTGATTCTTTCCGGAGGTAACATCGATCCGATGATTCTCAATCGCGTGATCGAGAAGGGGTTGGTCACGGATGGCCGATTGTGCCGATTTACTGCGGTCGTCAGCGACCGGCCGGGCGGACTGGCCCACCTCGCCCAGTTGATCGCCCAGACCGGGGCCAGCGTGAAAGACATTGCCCATGACCGGGCGTTTTCGGGTCCCGACGTCGCCGCGGCCCACGTTCTTTGTACGGTGGAGACCGCCGACCGTGACCACATCGCCCGGTTGTATCGGCTGCTGGCGGACGAAGGAATCGAAATCGTGCCGGCCCCCTCGGCCAAAGGCCAAGGTGCGTGAAATGTATGCTTGGTGGCACGGCGCGCAAAGCCGTGGCGCTACCATTTTTTCACTTCGGCCGGCCACACTCAGCCGACGGGGTCGCACACGCGTTACGCGAACCCATGAGCGGCGGGACGTGTCGCTCTCTGCTAACTCCGGTGCGCCGCGCTCGGGCCAACGTCGGTCGTGGCGACCCGGCAGCGACCAAGGTATACTGCCCGGCGTCGGGGAGTTATACAATCGCCCCGCGGTAAAGGTGTGCCCGGGATTTCATCTGTCGGCCCTTAAGCATTCGATCCATGGTTCGTGTCGCGATTCTCGGGGCGACCGGTTACACGGCGCTCGAACTGATCAAAATCCTGCTACGGCACCCGGAGGTGGAGATCACCACGCTCACCAGCCGCACCGACGGCAATCCGCCGGTTGCTTCGGTCCATCCGCAGTTAGCCGGCCGGATCGATCTCGCCATGGAAGATCTGGGGCCCGTGGCCGTCGCTAGTCGGGCCGATTGTGTCTTTTGCTGCTTGCCGAACGGCGCGGCGGCGACCGTCATCCCCCAGTTGCTGGCCGCCGGAACGCGCGTCGTCGACTTTAGCGCCGACTATCGCTTGCAGACGCCACAGGCCTATGAGCAGTGGTACGGCGAAAAACACACCGATCCGGATCGGCTCGGAAAGGTCGTCTATGGTCTGCCGGAGCTTTTCCGCGAGAAAATCCGCACGGCACCGCTGGTGGCCAATCCCGGTTGTTATCCGACCAGTGCCATCTTGGCCCTGGCGCCGTTTTTGAGTCAGGGGCTCATCGACCCGCAATCGATCATCGTCGATTCCAAGAGCGGAATTTCCGGCGCCGGCCGCACCCCCAAACTGACCACGCATTATCCGGAGTGTAACGAGAGTATTTCGGCCTACAACGTCGGCCGCCATCGCCACACGCCCGAAATCGAGGAGGTTCTCAGCGTCGCCACTCATCGCGACGTGCGCGTCATCTTCACTCCCCATCTGGTGCCAATGGATCGTGGAATCCTGTCGACGATCTATTCGCAGCCGGTCGGCGAACTGGCGGAAGAAAACGCCCTCGACACACTCCGTGAGTTTTATGCGGACGAACCGTTTGTGCGCGTCGTCGACCACCTGCCGGCGAGCAAAGACACGCGGGACACGAACTTTTGCGACATCACTGCCCGCATGGTCCGCGGCAAACTGATCACGATCAGTTGCTTGGACAACCTGATTAAGGGTGCCTCCGGTGCTGCCGCGCAAAACTTCAATCTGATGTATGGATTTCCGGAGACCACGGCCCTCTAGTCCGGCAGTGCTGAAATGCGCCGGCCGGCTTGCCACTGCCACCCACTCACCAAAGCATCTATGTCACACCCAGCACCCCAGTCCGTCGGTCTGCCTTCGGGATTCCGCGCCTCCGGCGTTTACTCTGGTGTCAAACGCAATACGTCGAAGCTCGATCTGTCGCTGCTGGTTTCCGATCGGCCCGCGGTGGCCGCCGGCGTTTATACACGCAATCGCGTCTTCGCTGCTCCAGTGGCCTTGGACCGGGCTCGAACTCCGTCGGCCGACATGCGGGCGATCGTCATCAACTCCGGAAACGCCAACGCTTGCACCGGCCAGCGCGGCCTGGACGACGCCCATGAAATGGCTCGCCTGGCGGCCGTCGCCTGCGGAGTTTTGCCCGCCAGCGTGCTCGTTCTGTCGACCGGAATCATCGGCCATTTTTTGGAGATGGAGAAGATCTCGGCCGGCATCGTTGCCGCGGCCAAACAACTTTCGACCGACGACGACGCGCTGGTGGCAGCCGCGCGCGGCATGCTCACGACCGACACCATCCACAAGCTGGCCGGTCGCACAATACGGCTGGGCCAGCGGACCATCAAAATCGTCGGAATGGCCAAAGGAGCGGCCATGATCGGCCCCAATATGGCCACCATGCTCGGCGTCATGTTGACCGACGCGCCGCTTGACGTCGCCACCGCCAAACAGCTCCTGGCCGAAGCCGCCGATCGCTCGTTCAATTGCATCAGCGTCGACGGGCACATGAGCACCAACGACACCGTGCTGCTGCTGGCCAACGGCGCGGCCGGCGGCGAAACGCTTGCCGGCGCCGAGTTGGAACGCTTTCGAGTCGAATTCGAAGCCGCCGCCGGCGAACTCGCCCGCTCGATTCCGCTCGACGGTGAAGGGGCCACCCACCTGATCACGATTGATGTCACGGGCTGCGCCACCGAAGCCGCCGCTCGGCAGATTGCTCGGGCAGTAGCCGACAGTCCACTGGTCAAAACAGCGGTTGCCGGCGCCGATCCGAACTGGGGTCGAATCGTTTCCGCGGCCGGGTACGCCGGCATCGAATTCGATCCCAGCGGGGTCGATCTGCATGTGAACGGCTTTTTGCTTTACCAGCGCGGGGCGCCGGTCGAATTTGACGATCCAGGCGTGTCGGCCTCGATCCGCGGGAATCGCGATACGAGCATCGTGCTGCGATTCTCTGAAGGCGACGCCAAAATCCGTTTCTGGACGACCGATTTGACGGCCGAATACGTCCGGCTCAACGCCGACTATCGGACGTAGGCAGGGAAATGTCTTGCCGGCGATCCGCTCGTCTGGTTTTCAGATCGCGCTGCGCAGGCTGACGACCGCCGGCCAATGCCCGGCCAATTCCTGCAGCACCCGCTGCCAGGCCTGAGGCGCGCCGGGGGTCAAGCGACCGAGCACCCGCGGCGTGCGTGCGCCGGTGATCGCCGTGGGGCAGCCGGGCGTCTGGTCCAAGTGCCACAGAGCCAATACGGCTGCAACGGCCGCGCCGCGCATGTTTTGTGGGATCCCCAGTTCTGCCTCGGCCAGCAGCGGCACGCCAGGCAATTGCTCGGCGAGCAAGTGGACCAAAAGCCCGTTATGTTGCCCCCCACCACTGATCACGACTTCGTCCACGGCCGGACTATCGGGCAGCCGGTGGCGAATCGTCTCGGCAATCTCGCGAGCCAGCAGGTGATTGGCCGTGCAGAGCAGGTCGGTAATCGACCAGCCGGCCCGCGGTGCCGCGGCGATTGCCGCCTCGAACATCGCCTTGGCGCCTCGCATGGCGGGCCGCCAACGGGGGCCGGGAACCACCGACAAACCTTTACCCGCACGCCAAAGTTCGATCAAATCTTCCAGGCATCTTCCCTGTACGGCCAAGTGTCCCCCCTCGTCGAACCGACTACGGCGGCCGCTTGCCTGCCGCGCTAAGCGATCGACAAGGCTCATCCCGGGCGCCAACGTCCAGCTCCCAACCCGATCGGCGCCGCTCGTATCGCGCGATGCCGGCAGAAACGACAGACGAATGTCCCGAGCCAGGTCGACCAGCACACGCGTCTTCGAAGCATGATGCAGCATCAGCCAATCGGGCATCGGATCAAGCGGTCCGCCGGCTCCCTCTTGTGCCAGATCGCGCGCCGGAAACGCATCGATCACGTTCAGGCCCGTCAAGTCCGCCAGTCGTCCGGCGTCGACCACAGGCAGATAGCCGACGAGTCCGCCGCGACTTCGCCCCCAAATGCCCGGTTCGGTCACACCGATCGCCAGCACACGCCGCTCCAGTTGGGGCCAGGCGGCGCACAGCTCCCCGACGATGGTCGCCCCGAATTCGGCCAACTCCGCGGCCAGCAAGGGGGCGATGCTGGCTCGAGCGCGCCGCGGCAGGCCGATCGCTCGGCTCAATCGTCGAGGTAAATCACGCACCTCGTGGCCGACGATCTCGACGCGCGACTCAAACGCGTGACCCGCGCCGGCGACCAGCACAGCCCGGGTTTGCCGCGCCGAGCGCGAGAAAGTCAGCCCGACGACAAATCGGCAGCGATCCGATCCTGGCCGTGTAAGCAGTGATGGATAAGCAGACACCACAGAGCGTCGATCTCCCCCCTTGGCTACCGGGTGCGGCACTTGCGTGCGAGAAGCACCCGACGTCGGGCTGCCGGAACGGCACTTTGTCGTCACTTTCGCCGGCCGTATTTAAATTGATCGGCAATCGAGCGGCGCCAGCGATGGTTTTAGCTGACCACATCATTCCGAAGTGGTGAGTTCGCGTGCTGCCAAATTGGCACGAAAGGGCCTATGTCCAAAGAGCGCAAGAGAACGATGGGTCGGCTGTTTTGTTTTCAAGGTGTTTGGCTGTAATGGTTTAAAGAAAAAAGGCATCGGGCTGGCACAATCCTTGCTTAATAAGGCGCCCATCAGAAAAATGGCTGCCAAATCCGCCATTGCTGGCGTAGGCGTTTGTGTTACCGGCCGGTGCGGTCTGACGAAAATTGGCCCGCCGGACAAAAACGACCCCACCGCCGGCAGCAGGCGTTCGATTTTTCGCCACCGCATATTGGTTCTACTTCTGGCCCGCATTTAGGAGGACATCCGAGTGGTAAAGCAGATACTCTTTGACGATGAGGCGCGGCAAGCTTTGGCTGCCGGTGTATCGAAGCTCGCTCGAGCCGTCCGCAGCACGCTCGGCCCGCGCGGCCGCAACGCGGTGCTCGACAAAGGCTGGGGTTCTCCCAAGGTGACCAAAGACGGAGTCACGGTTGCCGAGAACGTCGAACTGGACGACCCCTACGAAAACTTGGGGGCACAGCTTGTCAAAGAGGTGGCCAGCAAAACGAACGACGTCGCTGGCGACGGCACCACGACGGCCACCGTGCTGGCCGAAGCGATCTTCAAAGAAGGGCTCAAGATGATTGCCGCCGGCGCCGACCCCATGGGTCTGTCGCGTGGCATCGCCAAAGCCACCGAGGCGATCAGCGCCGCCATCCTCAAGTTGGCCACGCCGATCAACGAAAAGAACCGCAAGGAAATCATGCAGGTTGCCACCATCGCCGGCAACAACGATCCATCGATCGGCAGCGTGCTGGCGGACGCTTTCTTGAAGGTGGGCAAAGACGGCGTGATCACGGTCGAGGAAGGCCGGCAGTCGGAAACGACCGTCGAGGTGGTCGAAGGCATGCAGTTCGACCGCGGCTTTCTCTCCCCTCACTTTGTCACCAACCAGGACGCTCAATCGGTCGAACTGGAAAACTGCCAGATTTTGATCTTCGAAGAAAAAATTTCCAGCGCCAAATCGTTGGTCCCCCTGCTCGAAGCAGTCAGTAAGGTCAATAAGCCGCTGCTGATCATCGCCGAGGACGTCGAAGGCGAAGCCCTGGCCACTCTGGTCGTCAACAAGATGCGCGGCATCTTGAGCGTCTGCGCTGTCAAGGCACCCGGCTATGGCGATCGCCGCAAGGAAATGCTCGGCGATCTCGCCGTGCTGACCGCCGGCACGGCCATTTTCAAAGACCTGGGCATCTCGCTCGACTCGGTCAAAATCTCCGACTTGGGCAAAGCCAAGAAGATCACCATCACGGCCGACGAAACGACGATTGTCGGCGGCGCCGGCAAGAAGGTCGAAATTGACGGTCGCGCGGACCAGATTCGCAAAGCGATCGAATCGACCGACAGTGACTACGACCGCGAAAAACTGCAGGAGCGTCTGGCCAAGCTGGCCGGTGG
>Ga0182024_10013293_pt1 | contig 16104 bp, 7 predicted proteins | sample P32metaG_FD_120480 | JGI IMG/M metagenome (GOLD analysis project Ga0182024, IMG submission 120480) | Permafrost microbial communities from Stordalen Mire, Sweden - P3-2 metaG (Illumina Assembly) | ecosystem: Environmental > Terrestrial > Soil > Wetlands > Permafrost | place: Sweden: Stordalen... | reverse complement strand
TATACGCTTGCTCGGTCAATGTGCCGCCCAGTGTCGCGCTACCGGGGTTGGCGGCCAGGGCGATAGTCACGTTCCCGCTGTACGTCGTGTCGCGGTTACCGAAGGGGTCCTCGGCGGCAGCGGTCAGGATGAAGGTGGCATTGGCCAGCAAGCCTAACGGAGCCGACAAGCCGAGCTTTGTTGCCGAGCCCGCCGTCACAGTAAAGCTGTTCGTATTGACCGACGTCAGATCGATCCCAGAGGCAGACACGTATTGGGAGATAGCTCGGTCCACCGTCAACCCCGAGAAGGCGGCCACACCGTTGACCGCGCTGACTGTCAGCGTTCCGCCAAGCGTATAGTCGTCGGGATCGGCGACGGTCACGCTCCCGGTAAAGGAGCCGTCTACGCCGTTACCATTCTCGGCGACGACGCTGAACCCAAACGGGGTGCCGGCGGTCATGCTGGTGGGCGGCTGCGTGGTCACCACCAGCTTGTCTGCCGCATTGAAGGTGGCAGTGGTCCCGGCCAAACCCATGCTGGTGGCTTGCACGGTGTAACCGGTGCCGATCTCGTTGATCGTAAGCCCCGAAAAGGTGACGCGGCCGTTGACCGACCGCGCGGTCAGCGTCCCCCCCAGCATCGCGCTGCCCGGATTGGCGGCGAGGGCCAGCGTCACGCTCCCGTTGAAGGTCGGGTCGATATTGCCGAACGGGTCCTCGGCGGAAACCGCCAGACTGAAGGCGCTATCAGGGATAACGCCGCTGGGAGTCGATAACGCCAGCGTTGTCGCCGGCGCTGCCGTAACCGTGAAGGACCTCGTGGCTACTGAGGTCGGCACGCCGCTGCTGCTGGCATTCAGGTAGGTCGATGCGGGAGTTGTTTCAGTCAGCGCCTGAAAGGTGGCCAACCCGTTCACGGCTGTTGCCGTAAGCGTGCCGTACAGCGTATGTCCGCCGCTATCGGCGACCGTCACGGTCCCGGCGAAAGAGGTGTCCACGTTCCCCTGGCCGTCCTCGACGGTGACGACCAGGGAGAACGGAACGCCGGCGGCGATGCTGGGGGGCGGCTGCGTTGTCACCGCCAGCTTGTCGGTCACGTTGAACGCCGCGCTGGTCCAGGCAGTCAAACCGGGGTTGGTGGCTTGCAGCGTATAACCGCTGCCAGTCTTGTTGATCGTGAGACCCGCAAGGCTGGCCACGCCGTTGACCGCCGGTACGGTCAGCGTGCCGCCCAGGGTCGCGCTGGAAGGATTCGCGGCCAGGGACAGGGTCACATTGCCGTTGAAGGCCGGATCGATGTTGCCGAACGGGTCCTCGGCATCGACCGTGAGACCGAAGGGTCCGTTGGTGAGGGTGCCAGCGGGCGACGATGCCACCAGTTTTGTGGCCGGCGCCGCTATCACAGTGAAGTCGCTCGTGTTTACGCTTTGTACCACGGCGCTGGTGGAAGCGGTTAGATATCTGGATCCAACGGGGGTTTCGGTCAGGCCGGAGAAGGAGGCCACGCCGTTGACGGTTGGGACCGTCACCGTTCCGCCAAGGGCAACGCCGTAGGCGTCGGCGATTTTCACGGTCCCGCCGAAGTACGTGTCGATGTTCCCCTGGCCGTCCTCGGCGGCAATGACCAGCCCGAACGGACTGCCGGCGGTAATGTTGGCGGGAGGTTCCGTCATCACCACCAGGTTGTCGTACACGTTGAACGCCACGGTGGTGCCGGTGGTCAACCCGGGGCTGCTGGCTTGGAGGGTATACCCGCTGCCAACCCGGCTGATGGTAAGTCCCGAGAACATTGCCACACCGTTGACCGCCTGCACCGTCAGCGTTCCGCCCAGCGTCGCGCCGCCGGGATTGGCGGCAATGGCCAGTGTGACGTTCCCGCTGAATGTGGAGTCGATGTTTCCGAACGGGTCCACGGCATCGATCATCAGGTTGAAGACGCCATTGGTAAGAACACCGCTGGGGGCCGGCGGGAAGAGTTTCGTTGCCGGCGCCGCGGTCACCGTGAAGCGGCTCGTGTCTACGGTGCTTAAGCCGCTACTCTCAACGAGGTAGTAGCCCGTTCCGGAATAATTCTGAGTCAGCCCCAGGAAGGCCGCGACGCCGTTCACCGCCTGCAGCGTGGCGATCCCGCCCAAGGACGACTCGACCGTTACGGTGCCGCTGAAGGAGGTGTCCACATTGCCCTGGCCATCCTCGGCGGCGACGACGACGTTAAACGGGCTGCCAGCCGTGATGGCGGAGGGTGGCTGCGTCATGATGACCAATTGGTCGGTCACATTGAACGATGCCGTGGTGCCGCCGGCCAAACCGCTGCTGCTTTCCTGCAGCGTGAATCCAAAGCCGGTCTTGCTGATCGTCAGACCGGAAAAGCTGGCCACACCGTTTGCTGCAGGCACCGTCAGCGTCCCGCCCAATGCCGCACTGCCTGGGTCCGCGGCGAGTGCCACCGTCACGTTCCCGTTGTACGTCGGATCTATGTTTCCGAAGGGGTCCTCGGCATCAACCGTCAGGCTGAACGGGCCATTGGCCAAAACGTTGCTTGGGGGCAACGCCACGAGCCTGGTTGCCGACGCTGCCGTTACCGTAAAGAAGTTCGAGAAAACTCCCGTGGCGGCGCCGCTGTTGGCGTACAGGGCTTGTGAGCCCGCTTTGGCTTGGGTCAGCCCGGAGAAAGCGGCGACGCCGTTGGCCGCTGTAACAGTCAGGCTTCCGCCGAGCGAAAATCCGGGGTCGGAGACCGTTACGCTCCCACTGAAGGAGCTGTCCACGGTCCCAAGGCCGTCCTCCGCGGTCACGCTCATACTGAATGAGCTGCCCGCCAAGACGTTGGCGGGTGGCTGCGTTGTGACCACCAACTGGTCCGTCACGTTGAAAGCTGAACTGGTATCGGCGGTCAAACCGGTGCTGGTGGCTTGCAGGGTATATCCGACGCCGGTCTTGCTGATCGTCAACCCGGAAAAGTTGGCTATGCCGTTGACCGGCTGCACCGTCACCGTCCCGCCCAGCGTCGCATTTTCGGGGTTGCCGGCCAACTTCAGCGTCACATTCCCGCCGAATGTGGAGGCGAGGTTGCCATATTGGTCCTCGACAAAGACCGACGCGCCAAAGGGCCCATTGGCCAGAACGGGGCTGCCGACCACTGCCACCAGCTTCGCCGCCGGTGCCGCGGCGACCGTAAAGCTGCTCGTATCAATCGTCGTCAGGCCGCTGCTGGCGGCATACAGATAGTGAGTTCCCGGTGTGTCTTCCGTAAGCCCCGAGAAGATAGCCACGCCACTGACCGCGTTGACCGTCAGCGTCCCGCCCAAGGGATAGTTGTAGCCATCGCCGACCGTCACACTACCGTTGAAGGATGAATTTGCCGTTTCGTCGGCATTCTCGTCCGTGACCACCATTCCGAATGGCTGCCCCGCGGTAATCGTGGTTGGCGGTGGAGTGGTGACGACCAGCGAGCCGCTCAACAGAATGCGGTACTCTAACTGCTCGATCCTGCCAGACTGCCGGCCGCCTCGCCCGGCCCCGTGGCGGTGCCGCTGTTCATCCTTGCGTTGCCGAGATGTCTTGCAGGGCAACTTCAGGTCGTTGCTCAGTGGCTCCAGCGACATGCCGCTTCCCTTTCCCCCGGGCTTAGACAAGCCCGCTCATCGTATTGTTCCATGACAATGATTGCGTCATCCACACTTGGTGCGTCAATGGATTAACAGTCTAGTTCAATCCCACAAAACGAAAGTAAGTTGCCCGGATCACGCCCGGAAGCGCCGGAAATGTAACAAGCAGCCACCCCGTAAGTCAAGTCCCATATGCAGCCCTGCAGTCCCGCAGTCCCATATGCAATCCTCCATTGCGGTGCAAGTGCCGGCGCCGGCATTTTCAAACGCTGAAACGGCCTGGCGCTCCGCGTCGTGAGGGGCATCATTGTTTCTGCGATGTCACCGGTACCTGCACTGGGCTTTGCAGATACCCGATCAGGTCCCGGCGTTCGTCGGGCTTGAGCGCCTCAAGCAACCCTTCGGGCATCATCGAAATGGCCGACGTCTTCTGCTCGGTCACCTCGTCTTTTGGCACGTGGGTGTCGCCGGCGGGGGTGCGCAGGGTCAGGACGTTGGCGTCTTCGCTGACGATGATGCCGTCCAGGACCTGACCGTCCTTTGTATGGACGGTGGTGAGATAATAGTCTCTGGCGACGATGGCGCTGGGGTCAACGATATTGTCCAGCAGGAAGTCGAGGCTGGCGCGCTGGCTGCCGGTGAGGTTGGGGCCGAGGTTGCCGCCGGCATCGAACAACGTGTGGCAGGGGGCGCAGGTCCGGGTGAAGACCGCCCGGCCGGCGGGCAGGTTGGCCGAGAGGAGCACGTCGGATTTGAGTTCGGCCTTGAGCTTCTTGATGGTTGCGGCTTTGTCCGCGGCGGCGGGGCGGTAGACGCCCCAGACCTGTTTCAGTTTCGCACTTACCGCCGGGTCATTCAGGCCGTCGATCTGGCGGAGGGCGTAGCTGCTTAGGTCATTGCGCGGGATCGTGCCGTGATCGACCGCGTCGAGCAGGGCCAGGGCGTATGCCGGGCGCGAGGCCAGGGCGGTGACGGCATCGCGCTTCTGGTCATCCGTAAAATGGGCGTAATCCGCCAGGATGGTCCGCGGGGCTTGGGCGTCGCCGGATTCGGCCAGGGCCTTCATCGCTGCCGAGCGGATGGCCGGGTCGGCGACGCCGGCGCGCAGCAGGGGCGTTGTCTTGGGATCGCGAGCCTGAGCCAGTAACTCCAGGGCGGCGATGCGCTCGGCGGGGGCAAGCTTCGTGTCCGCGGCTTCCTCACGGAGATGCGCAAAGGCGGCGGGGTTGCCAAAGGTGACGGCCACCTTTGCCGCGGCATCGCGCAGGACGGCATCTCCACTGCCGGAAAGGGACGTGTACACGGCGTCCCATCCTTGGGGCTGGGCCACTTGCCGACGGCCTTCGAATGCCTCTGTCATACCGTGGAGAACATCGAGCCGGACGGGGTCGGATTTGGAGTCGGTCAGCAGTCGTACCAGCGGCCCCAAGTCCGCGCCCTGCGGGCTGGCGATCCGCCGGGCGATGAACTGCCGCACCAGCGGCACCTGCGCGCCCGACGCCAGCGTTGCGGCCCGCGCCGCGTCGGCTTCCACAAGCGGCTCCACCCCATACCAATCCATCAGCGGCAGGTTGGCATCGCCCGCATCCTCGCTGTGGCTCAGCAGCCCCTCGGCGATCGACCAGCTCTGCTCCGGCTTGAGCCGTTGCATCCCGGACGCCAGCGCCAGGCGCACGACTGGCGAAGGGTCGTTCCTGGCCAGGGCGGGCAGCGCATCGAGCATCGCCGGTCCGGCCGCGCCGTCATCGAGCGCCAGCCGGATCGCCCAGTTGCGGACGTACGGCTCGGGGCTGGCGAGCAACTGACGCGCCTCCGTTTCTTCAAGACCGCCGATGGCGTGCAGCGCCCACATCGCCCGCAGCTTTCGAGTGGCGTCGGCGCCTTCGTGCAGGAGTTTCAATAGGGCGGGCCGGGTGCTGGCGTCGAGCTTTCCCGCGGCAAACCGTTCCTCAAGGATCCGCCGGGCGTGGCGGACGAACCAGTCGTTCTTGTGCGACTGCATCGCGACCAATTCGGCATCGCTCAGGCGTGCCAGGGCCACTCTCACTGGCCCCTTCGACAAGCTCAGGGCAGGCTTTGGGGTTCCATAGGTGACTTTGTAGAGCCGGCCGTTGGAGCGATCGACGGCGAGACGGTTGTGGCATTCGCCGGTGTCGCACCAATCGGAGACGTAGACGCCGCCGTCGGGGCCGTAGGCCAGGTTGATGCCGCGGAACCAGGGATCGTTGGCGAGCAGGAAGTCCTTGCCGCGCCGGCCGACATAGCCCGAGCCGAGCGGCTCCAGCAGATCGTTGTTGACCCGGTTGCCGTGCAGGTTGCACATGAAGATGCTGCCGCGATAGGAGTCGGGCCAGTTGTCGCCAAGGTAGACCATTGCCCCGACGTGGGCATGGCCGCCGCCGGCGTCCGAACTCGCGTTCGGGTCCTTCCTCACATCCGTCCACTGGCCGACGAAATGGTAATGGTCGGCGCAGTGAGGGATCAGGCCGTAAGCGTACGGCCAACTGTCCACGTGCCCGTTCCCGCGTTCGTAGTGGCCGCCGGGAGCGATGTAAAACAGGTGGTTGATGACGCAGTTGGTGATGAAGGCCTGTCCGAAGTCGTCGAAGTCCAGGCCCCAGGGGTTGACCGTCCCCTGGGCGACGAGTTCGAAGATATGCCGGGTGGGATGGAAGCGCCAGACGCCTCCGTCGAGATAGGTCCGCTTGGCGTCGGGCGTTCCCGGGACGCCCACGTGGGACGGCGCCGAGTTGCCGTTCAGTCCCCACAGCCAGCCGTCGGGCCCCCAAGTGAGCCGGTTGAAGATGTTGTGCTGGAGCGGCTCGACGTGCCAGCCGTCCAGCATGACCTGTGCCGGCCCGGAAGGGCGGGGCGATTCGCCGTTCACGTCATCCGCCGGGATGAACAGCAGGTTCGGCGCCGAGCAGATGTAGACGCCGCCGAATCCCAGCTCCAGTCCGGTCAGGTTGACGAGGTTGTCTGCAAAGACGGTCTTGCGATCGAAGTGCCCGCTCCCGGTGCTGTCCTCCAGGATGACGATGCGGTCCGGCCCGATTTTGGCGCCGGTATTGTCAAACTGCGGGTAGCTGAGGCACTCCGCCACCCAGACTCGCCCGCGATCGTCGAACGTGAAGGCGATCGGCTGGACGATGTCCGGCTCCCCCGCGAACAACGTAGCCGCAAAGCCGGGCGGCAGGGTCATGTGCGAGGCGGCTTCATTCGGCGGGAGCGGCGCGCTGCCCGGCGCTGCCGCGGCCAGGCAACGGCCGGCGCCGGCGAAGGGGAGCGAGGCGAGAACGAGTACCAGGATCGAACGACGGACCATAACGCTTCCTCTACGGAAAAACTCTCGAGGGTTCTCTGGTCCCCTCGCCCGGTACTCCGGGAGAGGGTTAGGGTGAGGGCCTTCTCCACCGGACAAAAAGACCCTCACCCCCGCCCTCTCCCGGAGTACCGGGCGAGGGAGTATGGCCCCTGAATCGCCAGATGCGGCGCTGCACTCCAAGTAACCGTGGTACCGGCTCACCCGTGCGAACCGGAAGATTATCCGGACCCGACCGCCTTGTCGCCGGTCACGGGATCTCCCGCAGATCATATCGTATGGTGAACACCGAGCCGTTTGCTCAAGGCTTTGTCTTTGGGCCGCAGTGTGGCAGGGCCTCTCTTATCGGACCCTTTGCGTCAATTGAATCGAACGGGAGAGGGAATCATGCTTCTGCGACGACGTCCATCACGAGCGGCAGTATTTGCCATGCTCCTGGCCATCGCCTCCGGCGTGCTCGGGTCGGCCAGGGCGCCGCTGACGCTCGACCCCGATTCGGCTCCAAGCCCGCCGCCCCAAGCCGCTGTGCAACAGCAACACCACAGGCAACAGTCGGCCTCCATCGAGTGGCGATGAGCATTTCCGCTTACTCTGCCGCTTTCTCGGCCAAGACCGCGGCTGCCGCGATGTTCGGAACGAGTTCCGGCGGGAATTGGTGTCGCTCCAGCAGGTACTCCGGGTCGTTATAGGAAATCCACGTCTGCCCGTCGGCGTCCTCCCACACCAGAAGTTTCAGCGGCAGGTCAATCGCGATGCTCGGCGCGGCCAGCATCAGCGGCGTACCCGCCTTGGGGCTGCCGAAGACCACCAGTTTGGTCGGGCGCATTTTCATCCCCACGTTCTCCGCTTCGCCGGAGTGGTCGATCACCGCAAAAACGGCGACGCCTTTCGCGCGAAGCAAGTCCAGCAGCTTTGAGACAGTGTCGGCCACCGAGTGGAGGCTTGGCCGGCTGATAAGACCGTTAACTTGCGGCGGGGTCATGGTGCTCCTTTGTCAATGAAGATTTCTTTGCCTGCCGATGGGTTCCGTGTTATAAGCACGGGTGCGACAGGATGGCACAGGACCGGGGATCGGGTTGGATGTGGGTTCCGGTCACTTTGTGTGGCTGTTTCGTCGGCTTTGCCGTTCTCATCTACCGGGCTTTGATGATATCATTTGTTTGAAGGGTTAGATTTTGGGGAAAACTGCCGCAACAATTTCCCCGCGGCCGAACGATTTTGAAGGCGGCATTGGCACGGATGATTCTTCAGGCGAGGGCGCTGCGAGCATGAACCAAGCCACCCATGCCGGCGGATTGAACGGCCACAACGGCCTGCCCGACATTCCCGTTTCCTCATCCAAGGTCAATGGCCACGCCATTTGCGACCAATGCGCTCGCCCCGGACAGAGGATTCTGGTGGTTGAAGACGATTCCGACCTCTGTTCGCTGTTGTGTGACCTGCTTAACATGGAGGGATACCAGACTGAGTCATCAAGCGACGGCTTGGAAGCGGTAAAGCGCGTCGAGCGGGAATGTCCCGACGCCATCGTCCTGGACGTCATGATCCCCGGTCTGGACGGCTTTGACGTCTGCGAAAAGTTGAAATTCAGCCGCCTGACCAATCGCATCCCCATCCTGATGCTGACCGCCCTGGACGGCCGCGAGGCGCGTGACCGCGGCCTGCGGGTGGGGGCCGACCGCTACCTCACCAAGCCCTTCGAGCCTGATGCCCTTTTGAACGAGATCCGCGACACGATCGAACACCGCCGCAAGATGGAGGCCGATAATGTCCGGACGGCAGTCGAACTGCAGATGCAGAGCGACAGCCGGCTCCGCGAACAACTTAACGACCTGCTGAGCGAGCTCTTCCGGTTCACTCCCCTGCCCGAAGAGGAACTGGGCCGGATCCGCTATGCGGCCCTGGAGATGGTCCAAAACGCCATCGAGTGGGGCAACCACCGAGACAAGAACCGCACGGTGCGCATCTCTTACGAAGTCACCGACGAGATGGTGAAGTTCGTCATCACCGATGAGGGCAAGGGCTTCAACCGGGACAGCCTGCCCCATGCCGCCAGCGACGATGACCCGATCGGCCACATGGAGGTCCGCCAGAAGTTGGGGTTGCGCGAAGGGGGCTTTGGGATCATGATTGCCAAGGGGATGGTGGATGAGGTCAAGTACAATGCCGCGGGGAACGAAGTCACGCTGATCAAGTACCTCGGGGGCAGCGGGGGCACAAATCCGAAACCCGAAATCCGAAATCCGAAATAAACTCGAAAAGAGAAAAAAGAAGAACGAAACTCAAAAGGGAGACGGAAGTCGTTTCTGTCATTGGATTCTTCTGGGTTTTGAATTTATTTCGAGTTTCGGATTTCGTCGGATTTCGAGTTTTGTCCGTCGCGTTTCAGATTCGACCCCGGAGTCAGGCTTTGTAGACACCCCGGAACTTGGTCGAATCCACCTCATAGTGCGGGAAGACCTTGGCAAGGGCGGCGTCGCCCAATCCGAAGTGCTTGGCGCAGATTTCGCCGAGCACGTCGCGGAAATCGGTGGTGACGGCCAGGTCGCGGTCCTGGAAGAGTTTTTCGGGGGCCAGGCCGGGCCACTGGGCCAGCACTTTCCCACCGTTGATGTTTCCGCCCAAGGCGAAGAAGCAGGTGGCATGGCCGTGGTCGGTGCCGCGGTTACCGTTCTGGCGGGCGGCCCGGCCGAATTCGCTCATGGTGAGGATGGCCACGTCCGCCATGCGGTCGCCCAGGTCGTTGTAGAGGGCGGCAATGCCGTGCGAAAAATCGTGCAGCCGGCCGGCCAACTGGCCGCTGGCGCCGCCCTGGTTGGCGTGGGTGTCCCACCCGTCCATTTCGACGAAGGCAACCTCCATTCCCATGTCGGCCTTGACCAGTTGCGCGACTTGCATGAGCTGGTGGCCGAACATGCCCTTGGGATACTCGACGCCCTTGGCCGGCTCATACTTGCTGGGGTCGGCTTTTTTGAGCATGGAGATGGCCTCGAACGACTCCTTGCCGGTGCCGTGCAGGGCATCGCCGACGGCGTTTTCGTACATGCCTTCGAAGCCGGACGCCGTCCCTCCCGAGCCGCCGCCTTGGGCGCCGGAAATGCCAAAGTTGCCCAGGTCGTGGACCGCCATGGCATCGACTTCCCCCTGGAGCGTGCGCGGGATGACCGACGTCATGGCAACGGCCCGGAACGGCGACTTGGCGCGGGCCTGCCCTGAGCCTGCCGAACGGGCGGCCTTGTCCTCGGGACAGTTGAGCAGCGTGCGGTTGAGCCAGCCGGTGCTGACGCTCTTGTCCTGATCGACCCCAGATTCCATGAGGTCCTGGCTGTCGAAGTGCGACCGCGACGCGTTGGGCGACCCGCAGGCGTGGATCGGTGCCAGGTGCCCGGCCTTGTAGATCGGCAGAAAAGCGTCGAGAGCCGGATGCAAGCCAAAGAACCCGTCGAGGTCGAGTGCGCCCTCCGAGCCGGCGGCGCGGGCCGGCCGGGCCAGGGCGATTTCCTGGCGGTGGTTGTAATAGTCGGCATCGCCGTGCGGGACGACCATGGAGAGGCCGTCCGCCGCCCCGCGCTGGAAGATGCAGATGAAGACTTTCTTGCCCGATGCAGCGCCGGGCGATTGATCGTCGGCGGCCAGCGCCATCCGTCGCAGGCAGTCCGGGCCCCATAGCGAAGATGCACCTAACGCCGCCAGGGCGATGCCGCCGCGTTTCAAAAACAGTCGTCGTGGGATAAGCATTTGGGTCTCCGATACCTTCATCGCGTTCCTACCTGCGCTGGAACTCCGGCGAGCCGAGAATCAGCGCGGTCAACTTGGCGACATTGACCGTCTTGCTCTCACCTTCCTGCGGCAAGGCGTTTTTCTCCAGGACCTGCCGAGTCGAAGGCGTCATCTCGCCGTTGAGAAGCTGCTGGGACAGGCGATCGAGGACCGCCTTGGGCTGGTCGGCGTCCACGCCTTCGAGCAGCTTGTCCGGCTGCAAGCGTACGTCGACAACGTTCTGCCCGGTCAGTGCCATGGCGAAGTTCAGCCGCTCGATCAGCGCGCCCGGGCTGACCCACTTGGCGGAAACCTCAGGACAACCGGTCGGGGCCGCGAAGGAAAAAAGCGGCTGGCCCATGTCGTAGACAGACCAGTTCAAGCTCTTGTGCTGGGACGCGGTGAGCTTCTCGCCGCCGTAGCCGATGGTGCCGGCCCCTTCGCGAATGGCCAGGATTTTGCCGGCGAGCGGCCCTTGTGGAACGAACTCGCCGTCGGCGGCGCGGACCGCCGACACCGCAAACTCGAACGGGCTCTTGATCTTGGAGCGGTAGGCCTTGGGGGAAAAGAACTCGGGGCTGGTCACGATCGACTCGACCACCTTGCGCAGGTCGCCTTGAGTGTCGAGGAACACCTTGGCCGTTCGGTCCACCAGGTCGGCGGGCGGATCGTCGCTGACAAACCGCTGGCACAGCTCTTTGCTGATGAAGTGGGCGGTCGCCGGATGGCTGGCCAGGATGTCCAGGACCATTTCGCCGTCCTTGATCCCGCCGCCGGCGGGGATGACGCGACCGAGAACGGTCTTCTCGCCGTCGTCGTGGCGATAGGCCTGGAACTGGAAGCTGCCGTCGGCGTAGTTGACCGCCCAGCCGGTGAAGCAGCGGGCAACTTCCTGCACGTCCTTCTGGGTGTACCCGGCATCCACGCCGAGCGTGTGCAGTTCCATGATCTCCCGGCCGTAGTTCTCATTGGGGCCTTCCTTGTCGGAGAGGATCCCTTTGGCTTCCATGCCGAGCTTCTGGCTGATGAAATATGACGCCGCTTTCTTCTCGAAGTCCGACCGTTCCCGGACGACCGAGTTCTCCCGGTTGTCCAGGTAGTCCGTCATGGCCGGGCTCTTGGCGCTGGCTTCGAGCAGATCGCGGAACTTGCCCAGCACGTGCGGGCGGATGACGTCCCGGTCATCCTCGATCTTCAGCGGCCGGCACAGGTTCTTCTTGATGTCGATGTTGAAGTGGTTGCCCCAGAAATCGACCAGCACTTCTTCAAGTTGCCGTTCCGAGAGGACGGCCCGGATCAGCTTTGCCTGCTGCAGTTCGCCGACGCAGCGCAGCGAGGCGGTAGCCGGTGCTCCCATTCCGCCGCCGGCCATCGCTCCGCCGGACTTTTCGCCTTGCGGCTGCGTCGTGGGCTTGGTGTTCGAGACCTCGATCCCATAGCGGAGCTTCATGTCTTCGGCATTGCCCTCGGCCTTCTGCCTGGCGATAAACTGCTTGACGCCCGCCCAGTAGTCCTCCAGCAGTTGATTGGAACCCATCTTGAGCGTGTCGAGCGGCTCCAGGGCCTTGTCGACCGCTGAGTCATCAATGGTTTCCGGGTGCAACTGCTGCTGGATGTAGGCGTCGATGCCGATCTTGCGTACGCGTTCGACGTCGCCGGGCCGGGGGCCGAAGCCGAGGCGGTTGAGGACGTGGACGATTTTCTGTTGCTCGGTCAACTCCGTGGCTGAAGCGGGCTGGACCGATGTCAAGATGTCGGCGGCAAGCGTCGCTCGCCCGCCGAGCAGCGACATTCCAAGGGACACGCCCGACAGCACGACCTGGATAGCACGATTTCGCATGGCCATCTCCTTCAACCCCGGAAACATAGCTCTGAAAACTCACGGTCCCCGCGAAATGAGTGCGAAAGACCCGTGAGCGGTTTAGGCCGGTTTAGGCGGTTTAGGCCGGTTTAGGCCCGGTCTGAAAACTCACGGCTGGGCGGATAGCCTAACTTGACACGCGCCGTCCCATCGCCTCATATACAATCGTCCGCATCGCGTCGAACGGCGCAGCGGGAGTTTTGGTTGCGCATGGCGACACCGGTTATTTCCATCTTCTCCGTCGGTGATTACGATGCCCAAGTGCAGCGCGGCGCTGAGGTGCTGCGCTCCGGCGGCCTGGTCGTGCTGCCGACCGAGACGGTCTACGGAGCGGCTGGCCTGTTGAGTCACCCAACCGCCCGCAGCCGGCTGCGGGAGTTGCGCGGCGATGCCAGCCCCAAACCGTTCACCGTCCACGTGGCCCATCCTGCCGACGCGCTGGACTACCTCGGTGCGGTAAGCGACCTCGGCAAGCGGCTCATGAAAAAGCTGTGGCCCGGGCCGGTCGGGCTGATATTTGACGTGCCCGCCGAGCGGCGCCGCCAGGTGGCCGAGCGGCTGGGACTGGCCGAGAGCGACCTCTACGACGAATCCACGCTTACGCTTCGCTGCCCCGAGCATATCGTGGCGACCGACATCATCAGCGCCGCTGAAGGGCCCGTGGTCATCACCGTGCCCGCCGCGGCCAAGAGCAGCTCGGGGTCCGGCGAGCAGATGGCGCGGGAACTCGACGGGAAGGTTGACCTGGCTTTTGAGGCCGGCCCGACCGCCTTCTCCAAGCCCTCAACCATCCTCAAGGTCTCCGCCAACCGCTACGACGTCGTCCGCGAGGGCGTTTACGACCAGCGGATCATCGAAAAACTGCTGCGCACCACGATCCTGTTCGTGTGCAGCGGGAACACCTGCCGCAGCCCCATGTCCGAGGCCATCGCCCGGCGTCTGCTGGCGGAGAAGGAAGGCGTCCCCGAGCTGGACCTGGAAAAGAAGGGGATCAGCGTGATGTCGGCCGGCGCGTTCGCCATGCCCGGCGCGCGGGCGACGCCACAGGCCGTCGACGCACTGAGAATGCTGGGCATGGATCTGTCGGCTCACCGTTCGCGGCCGCTGACCGTCGAACTGATCCACCAGGCGGACATGATCTACACGATGCAGCGCAGCCATGCCCGGGCAGTGACGGCATTGGTCCCGTCGGCATCGGACAAAGTCGCCACCCTCGACCCCGGCGGCGACATCGATGACCCCATCGGCGGGGACATCGCGCTCTACCAGGACCTGGCCGGACAACTCCAGACGCTGATCGAAAAGCGACTGCAGGAAATGAAATAGTTATGAAGCTCGCCATCGCATGCGATCATCGCGGATTCGAGGCCAAGCGCCGGCTGCTGCCCGTGCTCCAGAGCCTGGCGCACCAGGTGGAGGATTTCGGCTGTCATTCCAGCAGCGCCGTCGATTACCCCGATTATGCCGCCCCCGCGGCCCGCGCCGTCGGCAACGGCGATGCCGATATTGCCATCCTCTTCGACGGCAGTGGCATCGGCATGTCGGTGGCCGCCAACAAGGTGCGCGGGGTGCGGGCCGCCCTGGTCCACGACCAGGTGACCGCCCGCCGGGCCCGCGAGCACAACCATTGCAACGTCCTGTGCCTCGGCACCGACCTGCTCAGCGAGGAGCAGATCCGCCAGATCGTCGAGATGTTCCTGGCCACCGCCTACGGCGACGGCCGTCACCTCCAGCGCGTCGCCAAGGTCCAGAAGCTGGAAGAAGAAGAATTCGCCCGCGCCGCGGCGAAGGCCGGGAAAAGCGGGGGGGATGCGTGAGGGAGTTGGAGCAAAGCCCTGAGGGCTGCTCAGAAAGCCAGCGCCCAGTGGCGTCCGCGCTCTTCTCCCTCTCCCGGTACTCCGGGAGAGGGTTGGGGTGAGGGGCATTTTTTCGCGTGGCGCCTTCACGCCGAAACAGAAGACCCTCACCCTAGCCCTCTCCCGGAGTACCGGGAGAGGGGAAAAAGCGGGCATTCGTTGCCAACAGTCAATAGGCAGCCGGTTCACGGTCATCCGACCAACACGGACCCGCGTCGGAACGACCCGGCGTGGGTGATTCAGAACAGCCCGCGTCACTTCCCCTTCGCCTCCTGCACAAACACGAACGTTCCGCTCTTATTCCCCACCACGATCCCCGGTTTGTTCTCCGGCCCGACGTTGCCGATCGTCACCTGCGTGCCGACGCCGGAGTCGTCGTCGACGAGGTGGGGGACGAACTCGGCTTTCCCGTCCTTGCGGACCAGCTCGAACCAATAGAGCACGGCTGGAGCAGTCGGCTCCGGGTCGCCATGGGAATGGTGGGCGAAGTGGCGTTTGCCGGTGACGAGGGAGGGCACGCCGCTACCGGTCAAGTCGCCCAGGGCCAGGGCGTGGGGCTGGGAGAAGTGGACGCCGTAGGGGCTTTCTTCGGGGGTCTTGCCGACGAACTTGTGCTTCTCGAAGGAGCCGTCCGGCTTCTGCTCGAACCAGGCGAGGCCATAGCCGTGGGCCGACAGGCTGGTGATGATGTCGGGCCGGCCGTCGCCGTTTACGTCGTACGCGAACATGGTGGAGGTCCCGCCGCCTTCGGAGAAATTGAAGGGGTGGAACTTCCATTCCGGGTCGCCTTCGAGGCTGGCGGGGTGCTCCCACCACCCGGTGGCTTCGATGAAGTCGGGCTTGCCGTCGCCGTTGACGTCGCCGACGCCCAGGCCGTGCGTGAACTTGGCCAGGCCCTTGATCTGGGGGCTGATCTTGTGGAAGGTCCACGGCTGATCGGGGTTTTTCGGGTCAGGCCGGGCGTAGCCCCAGTACTCTCCGCTGGCGCAGACCAGGGCGGGCTTGCCATCGCCGACGATGTCGGCAAAGGCCGGCGACTCGTCATCGACGCTCTTGAGTGCCAGGTGCTTGGTCCAGTGCCCGGCCGCGGGGTCTTTGGGGTTTTCGTACCACCAGGCCTCGGCGCCGGGGAAGCCGACGACCACGTAATCATCCCACCCATCGCCGTTCACATCGCTGGCCCAGGACAGGAAGTTGTCGGAGTATTCGCCGTCGGCCTTGTAAGTCTTGGGCGTGTAGATTTCGTGCCGCTTTTCGGGGCTGAAATCGGGGCCTTCATACCAGTAAGGCCCGGCGGCGACGTCGTTATGCCCGTCGTGGTTGAAGTCGCCGACGCACGCCCCTTCGGAGTAGAAATCGCGGGTCAGGGTGATCTTCCGGAACTTGATCGGCGATGGCTCGCCCGGCGCCACCGGACCATACGACCCACCCGGCGTCCCCTCAGGCTTGAGCAGCTCCGGCGGCTTGCCGGCCGGCGAAGCGTCGGCTTTGAGGTCGCCCAACGCGTACTGGATGCCAGCCAGGTAGTGCTCGAGCATCACGGGGTTGCGATAGACCGATTCGCCGTGGCCGTGCGAGCAGTAGAAGACCCGGCCTTTGCCGTCTTCGCGGAGGGTGTAACCGGCCGAGCGCGGGACGGGTGTCACCGATGACAAGTCGCGGGTCTGTTTGACTTTGCGCGGGAAAAGGCTGGACAAAAAATGCCTCCCGGAGGAAG
>Ga0182024_10013292_pt1 | contig 16104 bp, 19 predicted proteins | sample P32metaG_FD_120480 | JGI IMG/M metagenome (GOLD analysis project Ga0182024, IMG submission 120480) | Permafrost microbial communities from Stordalen Mire, Sweden - P3-2 metaG (Illumina Assembly) | ecosystem: Environmental > Terrestrial > Soil > Wetlands > Permafrost | place: Sweden: Stordalen... | reverse complement strand
TCGAGGACCTGGCCTAAAGGCGATCGAAGACCGCCCCAAGCCGGCGATTCAGGCACCCGGCGATGCAATCGTAAAGATTGTGAAGACGACTATTTGTGGGACCGACTTGGTGCGCGCGACGAGTTCCATCTCGCTGCCATCGTTCAGAACCTCAAGACGCTCGCGCTCCGGATACTCGGCCGGCCAAAGAAACGCACGCGTGCGTTGGCTGCCTTAGCTGCGTAGGCGTCATTGGGGCCTCCACGTCAACGCGGTGGCCACCATCTAAGGCCAAAACACAATTCAACAGAGGACGCATCGAGCGGCACGACGATAGAATCAGGGCCTTTTTCGACTGCATCGGTCGATAAGCGACATAGGACAGCTACCGCCCGGGACAGAATGATCCCTATTTCTGTAAACTCGCCCGGTTGCCATCCCGGGAACAAGACCCATGCTGCAAAATCCGCTCACCGATACGGTCCATGCGCTTACGGATACAGGTTTTCCCAAACCGGTATTTTGGTTTCTACTGCTTGGCTGCGCCATAGCGGGCACACTCGTCTGGCGCAGCGAGCCGTCGCAACGCTCGATCCAGAATGCTGGCCGCTGCCTGCTCCGTGTCATCGTGGGCACGATGTGGTGGCAGCAGTCGCTGTGGAAGGTACCCCCGCACTACGACTGGGGGCTGATACATTGGATGCAGGAGATGGTTGAACACGGCTCAATCCAGTTGCAGAGCGACCTCGTCCGCGACATCGTGTTACCCAACATCGCGATATTCGGGCCACTGGTCTACGCGATCGAGGTCGCGATCGCCATTTCCCTGATCCTTGGATTGCTCACGCGTATGGGTGCATTGCTTGGCGCCCTGATGGCGATCAACTTATGGCTTGGGCTTTACAATGCGCCCGGTGAATGGCCCTGGACCTACATGTTTCTGGTCGTCATCCAGCTCATTTACCTGATCGATCCTCCTGGCCGGAGCCTCGGGTTTGATGCACTTCTCTGGCGGCGCAGAGGAACCCACCCGAGCGGATCAATTCCACTCACCCTTGTCGCCTGAATAGCCGGTCACTTAAGACTTCGGCGAGCGCTTCCAGCACGCGTAAAGCGTCACCCGCGCCCTGGGCTTCGCCCTTCTCGAAATCCTGACCGGAAAGGCCCATGGTATTGGTGACATGGGCAAGGCAAAGCACTCTGTGGCCGCGTTCGCGGGCAAACGTATAGAGCGCGGCAGCTTCCATTTCGACCGCGAGAATACCCTTGGCGCGCGCCGCCGCGATTGCCTCGGCGGTTTCGCGGAACGGCGCGTCGGTCGTCCAGCTCGGACCGACATGTGCGGAGACACCGGCCTCATGCAAAGCCCGCTTCGCCGCGTCTATCAGGTTGGGATTGGCCTCGGCGAAAACGTCAGGGGCGGCGTAATGATAACTCGTCCCTTCGTCGCGCAGCGCCCGATCGATGATCACGAAATAGGGCGGCGGCCCCGCGGACACGATCTGACCAGCTGAGGTCACGCTGATCAGCAACTCGCATCCGCAAGCAAAAAGCTCTTCCGCGACTAACACTGCAAAGGGCGCGCCCACGGCGCAGCCGACAATTCCGATGCCTCGCCCCGCCAGGGCGAAGTCGTAAAGAACGGTATGATAGCAGGGCCATGTCTCGACGGGGCGCGCCTCCCCGCAACCCTTGAGGTACCTCACGATGTCTCCGTCGGGATCGAGCACGCAGACGGGCGGCACATCGGTGGCGGCCAGACCCTTCTGCCGCCGCGCTTCGCGTAGGAGCGCAGCCGGCTCGAACACCGACGGTGCGCCCGCGTCCTTATTGTCGAGAATGGGGGCTGATGACATATACACTCCTGACGGGCGGACGGTCGATATGACTGGGCTTGAAAGACAAAGCCACTGGCAGAACGTTTACCAGACCAAGGACGAACGTGACGTCAGTTGGTTCCAGGAAACGCCAACGATTTCGCTCGACCTCATCCGGGCGACCGGAATGGGTCCTGACGCGTCAATTATCGACATTGGAGGCGGTGCGTCTCGCCTTGCCGACGCCTTGATCGCCGAGGGCTTTCACTCGCTTACTGTGCTTGATGTCTCCGAAAAGGCGTTGGCTACGTCGCAGGAAAGGCTTGGTCCGAAAGCCGCGAACGTCGCATGGATTGCTGCGGATATAACCGAATGGCAGCCCGGAAAACGCTACGATCTTTGGCATGACCGGGCGGCGTTCCATTTCCTGACTGCGCCAGCCGACCGCGCAGCTTACGCGGCATGCGTACGAACCGCAGTGGGTCCTGGCGGGCACGTTATCATCGGCACATTTGCGCCAGATGGGCCGGAGCGATGCAGCGGCCTACCTATTATCCGCCATGATGCAGGTTCGATCGCAGAGGTGCTCGGTCCATCGTTCAAGCTTATTGAAAGCCGACGCCATGACCATCTGACACCCGGCGGCACTATACAGCGGTTCCAGTTCAGCCGATTTCAAAGGCAAGCGGGATAGCTGACGTCCGCTGTGGGTCATCCGCGTCACTTCGAGCGCGCGCCGATCACTTCCGCAGTTCCCCAGAAAGCCGACATTCGCGCCCTAACTTGCCGCTAGGAAAGTCCCATTCGCCAGCAGCGCCTAACTCGACAATCGCGGCAGGCTCTTTTCTTCGGACCATGCCTCGCCCGCAAATAACGATAGTGCGACGTCAAGCACAGGGCCGCGCAGACTTGCGCGGCCCTATGGCAACGCCGAGCGGCGGGAGTTGGTTCCTTTTCAAGTCGACCCGCAAGGAGTAACCGCCGTAAATTGCCCGCCAGCATCCGTTTTGCCACTTGCGGATCCGCTGCTGAGCAAGGCCTGCAATGGGAGCGGGAGTGCGACATGACCCAAACCACCCAAGCCTCCGTTACATCACAGACGATCGTGGTTGAGCACATCAGGATATCGTCAGGACGATCGTTCGCAGAGGTGCGCCGGAAGCTCGAGGGCACGGTACCCAAGCTCGATACCGGCATCGCCGAGGCACTGCGGAGCGGCGATCAGAAACGCGCGAAGGATTACGAAGAGAACGGACCGAAGCTGTCGATCTTCGGCGAGCGCGATCATGGCGCCTTGCTGCAGATTGCAGGCAGCAGACGCAACGCGGTGCAATATGAGATCGGCAATCCCCTTACCGCCTCAAAGATGACCCGGCATCAGCTCCCCGCCGCACTCTACGCACCGCTGCGGATGGTCCTGTTTGAGGACGAGCAAGGTAAGGGTATTTTTGAATATGACAAGCCATCGTCCTTCTTTGGCCAGTATGGTGACGAGCGCGTGACGGAGGTTGGGCGTTATCTCGACGTCACGCTGGAAGCTGTTTTGCGCAATGCAGCTGAGTAACGGTGGTAAGTCGCAAGCAAGCTTCCCTGCTCCACAGCTGCAATCGGCCGCGTGGTCGGATATTCTTAAATCGTGGAATAAAATTCGCTGATGTGCAACGCAACAAAATTGATCATCGAATGGCAGAGATGGGTCATCAGCGCCGTTTCTAAGGCAAGCCGGACACTTCCGTTTTGCCCTCAACTTCAGACGTATTGCTGTTTTGCAGCAAACGACGTTCAAGGATGCCCAAACCCCCGAGGGGATAAAGCCTAACCCACCCCTGATCGCGCCCATTGATTCACGTCAAAGTGGTCTAATGCTGTCTCGCGTAGAGGCACTTGGTCCGGCGGGCGGCAACACCGACGGACAGGCGGCCTCGACCGAACCGATCACTTTCCTCCAGTCGGCTCCGGCCTTGGCCGCTCTATTCGGGAGAAAAGGTCATGCCGAACGTTTACATTGAAGCGCGGCCCAAGGGCCGTCCTGAGGGAAGCCATATCGACGATTATGTCGTCGAAGATCATGCCAACCACGTTCTCGGCACCTTCAAGACGCAACGAGACGCGATCGATTGGGCAAAGAAACAGAGCCACGCGCCTCTAGTCGCTCGCGTCCGACACTTGAATGATAAGATGAGGCCCGATCACTGGCGGCGGCCTAGGGTGTCCGTCGCGGCGCAAAGGCGCATTGAATCGGCGCGGCGCCGGGAGCTGAGCCAGCCACCGTTCTACTGTTCGGCAAAGATCCGCTACGCAGCGGATCTTCTAGGCCGCCTGTTCAGAATGCGGAACAGTCGGCTTCAGTGAGAGCACTATAGTTTTTACAGGCCCGCAGTCTGCGCATTTGAAGTTTTGAAGCGCAAGGTCGGGACGGCTTGGGTGCGGCTCGACATCGCCCTGCATGATCGGCTTGTGGCATCTCGGGCACCTCTCACCGGTGAACAAGATGAAAGACATGGTGAACTCCTGTCGCGCCCCGCGTGAACAGAGGACACACTCAAAGAGGACACACTCAAAAAGGGTTGACGGGGTCCTGGGCGCTTTGCAATTGGCGGCCCAGTCAACCCTGATGGTGCTCCCTTACCGGCTCCATGTCCAGGTTATGTCCGTTCCCGTACATAACTTCTTGCGGCAGTTGGGATATTTTTCGCCAAATTTTAAAACTGACCCCATACGCGAAAGCAGTCGCGCGTTGTTGCCGATGCGGTAAGAGTAAATGACGCTTAAGCGATGCCGTCAGCGTGACTGGGGATCGGAGGCGGCCGCCGCCAAGGCCGTCAAAAGGTCTGCGTAAGTCTTGTGCCCGGTAATCTCAGCTGCGGCGGCTTAAGCGGCGTCGCCCGCTTTTGCCAAGACTGTAAAGTACGTTTCATCGTCTATGTCCGCGGCGCTGGTCGCTTCTGCTGCGCTAGCCGCAGCGTTGAAGATGCGGTAGCGGGCAGCTTCTTGCCGCGCCTCCCAAGCCTTGTCAGCATTCGTTCTGCCGTTCATAGCCAGATGCCCTCCTTCCCTTTGGATATAAAAACCCCAAGGCAGGCGCTCAACAGATTGCATCCATGCCACTACTGCGCCGCTTCCAACCGCCTTGGTCGGTGAAGGAGCATAATGACGTTGATTTTAGTCACCGTTCGGTGATGCGGTCTCGGCTCACTTCCGCCGCACGCTGCTCGGCTCGGCTCGGCTAGGCCGGGCTTGGCGGATCGCCTTCGGAGATAATTTCTTGCCGAAGTAGATCGCCGTTCAGCCGATCCATCGCTAATCTAATTGCATCTTCATTCCGACGCTTCGATGTGTGCAAGTATCCGAGCCGAATTCCAGCGGGATGAGATCCTTCTCATCACGCCCTGCCATGCAGTAAAACAATGGAGAACGGGTCCTGTGAAAGGTACTGGCGGACCGGTCCGAACTCCAATCCAACCTTCTCCACTTGCTTAGGGTAGGCCCAAGAGTGAATTTTAGGCCCGCAGAACCGGCGAAATGACCTAGCTCCCGGAGAATGCATCAAACTGTCCACGCCACGCATCGGCCCCTGTACCCACAATCCAGCCCACAAACGCGCTATCGGGAAGGACGATCGAAGCTTTCCTTCAGTGCGGGGGCACCGTCATCTTAATACCCGTGAGCGCGGCCAGGCTGCCCTGACGGACGGTTTCGCGGCGCATGTAGTCCGCTAAGCGCTCGGGCGTGTTTTCGGCCGGCACTGTCATGCCGAGGGCCTCCATTCGGCTGCGGAACTCCTGCGACTGCACGACATCATTAAGCTGCTTGTTAAGGTAGGCGATGATCGGTTGCGGCGTCTTGGCGGGCGCCGCAAGGCCGACGAAGCCGCGATAGTCGAAATTGGGAAACCCTAGTTCTTGCATAGTCGGCACCTCGGGCCAGGTCGCGATACGCCGCGGACTCGCGATCGCAAGTGCACGCACTCTGCCGCTGTCGGCCAGCGGCTTGGCCTGGGCGTAGAACGCGAACGCTCCCTGAACTCCACTTCCGGAGACGTTACGAGCGGCCTCGCCCGAGCCGGCATAGGGCACTCCCGCGATCTTGGTCTGCGCGAGAGCATTAAGCTGGGCCAGCGCCATCGCCGGGGATGTGGCCGGTCCGGACGTGCCGAAGCTGATTTTGCTCGGATTAGCCTTCGCGTCGGCGAGTAATTCGGCCAGCGACTTGTAAGGCAGCTCGGCATCGATAATGAGAACAAGCGGCGGCCCCTCGACGACCATCCCGATCATCGCAAAGTCGTCGATCGCATTATATGGCACAGGGAGGAAATACAGATTCTGCGTGTCGGCGATCGAATTGGCGAAGAGCGTATAACCATCGGGCGCGGCCCGCACCGCATAGGCACCGCCCAGAGTGCCCGAACCTCCCGGCTTGTTCTCAACTACGATGGTCTGGCCGATGCGGTCCTGCAACATCGCGGCAAGAACACGGGCGGGTACATCGGTCAGTCCGCCAGCCGCGAACGGCACAATCATAGTGATCGGGTGACTGGGATAGCTCTTCGCCGGCGCTTCCGTCGGCAGAAGCATGCCGATCACAAGGGCGAGAAGCAGCAGGCCAAGTCGCAACGGGTTCATAGATCGCTCCGACGTACAATCTAACTTGAGGCTCTCGTGGCGCAATGCCAAAATCCAAGCCGACGCGGACCATAATAGCATCACGAGAGACTCACGATGACCAGGACTGCAATCCGCGCCGTAGAGCCACTTCTTCCGGTCGAGCTTGGCTCAGGCAAGATCAAGTTCGCACGGGGCGTGAAGGCCGGGCGCTGGGTCTTCGCCACCGGCTTGATGGCGCAGGACTTCATTAATGGCATCGCGCCGGACGTGCTCGCGGAGCACGCGCCACATGCAGGGCTGCCCAAACGCGAAAAGGAAGCTCTTCGGATCTTTGAGAATCTCGACGCAGTACTGCGCGCCGCCGGCACCGATCGCAGCAACCTCGTGCGCACCGACCAGTACTATACGACCGTGAAGGCTGTGCCGCCCTATCAGCAAGTCCGCCGTGAATTTCTCCGCGGGCGCATTCCGCCCTCGACGTCGATCGCGCAGCAAGGGCTATTGCTGCCGGGCGCCGAAATGAACATCCAGGCCATGGCCATCATTCCCGACAAGGGATTCGAGGTCGAGCACCTCAAGCACGAGCAACTCAAGGGGCGTCCCACTTCAGGCTACTCGCCCGCGGTCACGGTTGGCGACTTCATCTTCCTTCCGGGTATTACATCGCTCGCGGTCGGCGATGAGCCGCGGCGCAACGGGGTCGCCGCGGCGGCGCTGATGGCCGAAGGAGCGCAATGGGGCGGCCAGCCGATCAAGCTCGAGACGGAATTCATCATCACCAAACGGATGATGGCCTCGCTCGCGCTGGCTGGCGCGACACTTGAGGATATCCTGCACGCACAGGTCTATCTCGCTGACCACGAAGATTATTCGGCCTTCAACGAGGCGTGGATTCGGCATTTCGGCGATGCGGGCCCGACCGTGTCGATCATTCCTTGCATTGAGCATGGGCTTGCGCCCTACGACGGCAAGATCGAGATCAACGTGATCGCGGCGAAACCTGGTGGCGCGGCTAATAAGAGGCATATCGACGCCGGTGTGGCGAGTGCGTTCCGTCATCAACCGCAGGCCGTGAAGGCGGGCGACCTTCTGTTCATCCCGGCGTCGATGGCCGCCGACCGTGATGGGCTTGCGCCCTCGGCCGCTGTGAATCCACGGCAGCCACATTTCTCGTCATCACCGGAGGCACAGGCCGAAGTGATCATCGACAATATCGCCCGACTCTGCGAATCCGCCGGGACCACCCTCGCCAACGTGGTACGGACACTGCTGTTCTTCACGGACATCAGCGAGTTCTACTCAGTCTATAAAGTATGGGAGCGCCGGCTTGGCGGCCGTCCGCTGCCATTTTCTGCGGTCGAGGTGCCGGGGCCGCTGCCGGTGCCAGGGGCGACTGTAATGATGGAAGCGTGGGTTTATGGAGCGTGAGGGAATGGCGCGGCCGGTGGCGCTTGCCTGGTGGAGGTTACGGCGCCTAGGACAGCCTCCAAGCCAATTCGCTCTGACAATTGGGCGGCCGCCGGATTTTGCACTTTCATTTCAATCAAACAATCCACGCTAACAAATTGCATAGAAGGGCGGAGCCAAATGGCTAAGAACACTAAAAACTCGAAGATCGCAAAAAAGGCAGCAAAGAAGACGAAAATGCTCAATGAACAGGTCGACAATTCCACAATTTATTTCGAACGACGTCCCAATTTCCTCAATGAACTACTGCCGCGTTCCTCACGGTGGTAATAAAGGTTTGAATGCCAGCACCGCTTTCCGCTGGCCTGGTACGTCGGTGATCGGAAATCTGCGGATAACTGGTCGAAACCCTTACTACGCCCAATTGGACCGACTGTTCACACCACGACGCGCTATTAATTTTTAATTTCGGTTCGTCTCGCCTGTGGTGGCCGAGGAAGTGGAACTGCAAACCAGCTTTCTCTAAAGAGCACTCTAAGTTGCTTAGTCGAGCGTGATATGACCGTCGATGATGACTTTTTTCCATTTCTCATATTCAGCGCTGGTGAATGCTGCGCCGTCCACAAGGTTTGTGCCCTGCGGCTCGATGCTAAACTTGGCGAACGCGGTTTTCACTTCATTCTCCTGCAGCGCCTTGGCTAGCGCGTCATTCAACTTGTTGAGCACATCTTTCGGCATGCCCGCGGGGCCATAAAGGCCAAGCCAGACTTCGACGTCGAAGCCTGGCAAACCCTCCTCGGCCACCGTCGGCAGCTCAGAATAAACGGGCGAGCGCTTAAGTCCGGTTGTTGCAAGCGGCACTACGCTGTTCTTTGACGTAAATGGTAGTGCGCCCGCTATGCTTGAAAATTCCATTTGTATCTTGCCGCTCATCAGATCGACAAACGACGGACCGACGCCCTTATAAGGTACGTGAGTTGCCGTAATGCCGGCACGCTGCGTCCACAGCACCCCGGCCAAATGCGGCGTGGTACCAACCCCCGCTGAGCCGAAATTAAGTTTGCCGGGATTTTCTTTGCCGTAGGCAACAAGCTGAGCGTAGGTTTTTATTCCGAGTTGCGGCGAGACGACCAAGACGTGTGGCGACGAGCAGACAATCGAAATCGTCACCAGGTCCCTGAAGACGTCATAGGGCATACTCTTGTGCAAAGTCTGATTGATCACGATTGAGGGATCGATCAATACGACATTGTAACCGTCGGGAGTATCGTGGGCGATTTCGTTGACGCCGACGATGCCCCCTGCGCCAGGCTTGTTCTCGGCAATAACGGTCTGGCCGAGGACGGCAGTAAGTTGCTTCGCTAAAACTCGTCCGGCGAAATCGACGATGCCGCCGGGATTGTACGGCAGGATCAGGCGAATAGGCCGCGAAGGATAGTCCTGGGCCAATGCGGGCGGGGGCCGCGTGCCAAATGCCATCATGACAAAGCACAGGGCCATTACCAGTTTTGTGACCGTACTTAAGCTGGCTATTTTCATTTTCTTTCCTCGTCGTCGGTCCTCGCAATTCCTGACCCGCCGCTGCTTTTCAGTGACCGCGGGCAACCGAACAACTGGCACGGCACGTTCCAAGTTAGGTTAGCTGGGCGGGAAAATATGCGGGAATTTAGCCCGCAGCTTCCCCCGCAGGTCTGCGCTGACATCGACCACCGTCGGGAAGGTATTCTTCAACTTCATTTCGTAGGGAATACAGGCGTCGATCAGAACACGGTTATTGAAATTTCCTGGTAGATAAAGCGGATCACGTTTTGACGCCCAGGCTTTCGAGATGAGATCAATGTCGACATTCGGATCGAACCGCGTGCTCATTGCCCACAAAACCTGATCAAGTTCGCCGGCATCAATGTCGTCATCGACGACCACGGTCCACTTTCCGGCATAAGCTCCACCTTGGCACGCCGCCGCGATGTGCAGGGCTTGTCGCGCATGGCCGGGATAACGCTGACGGATCTGGATAACGGTGAAGCGCGTCGCTGGCGCAGCTTCGTGGTTCCAAACACCTAAGATTTCGGGCACGCCGGAAGCTTCGAGCGCATTCCAAATCTGAGCCGCACCGGCGACGCCCTTTAACAAGCCAGTTTCATCCACGGGCTTGTGCTGAGGCGCGCAGCACAGAATCGGATCATTGCGGTAGAGAATCGTTTTAACCTTCACAAACGGGCGCGGCTTGGTGTCGTCGGAGTAGTATCCCATCCATTCACCGAAGGGACCTTCGGGGAGGAGCTGACCCGACGCTGTCTCACCCTCGAGCACGATTTCGGCGTCCGCCGGAATCGGGAACCCGGTATAGGGGCCACGGATGACTTCGATCGGTTCGCCGCGCAGACCGCCGGCAATATCGAGTTCACTCACCTCCGGCAACGGGCTTGACGCCAACATAAATAGCAAAGGGTCTTGACCACAGACGATAGCAACTTTCATTGGCTGGCCGCGCTCGAAATTCTTGTCGCGATGGATTCTGCCATGCTTGCCTTCCGTTATCTGGCAACCGACGGTGTTGCGGTCGTAAACTTGCGAGCGGTAGGCACCAAGATTGTACCAGCCGTCGTCGGGATCCTGCGTGATCACGCAGCAGGCTGTACCGATGTAGCGCGACTTGTCTTTCTCATGATGGCGCGGAACCGGAAATTTGAGGACGTCGACCGCATCGCCTTCCAGTACATTTTGGAGAATCGGACCGTCATTGACGAAACGCGGTGGGAGAGTCTTCAGATTCTGCATCCGCTGATGATAACGCTGCACGATATCAACCTTGCGGTCATGCTGAAGCGGCAGACCCAGCGTGAGCGCGACGCGCCTGATCGTGGAGAAATGGCCGTAGAGCGCACGAAATCCTTTCGGATAACCCGGCACTTCGTCAAACAAGATCGCGGGCGCGGTGTTATTCGATTTCTCGGTCAGCATCTGCGTGATGCTGCCCATTTCGGCATCCCAATCGGCGCCGTTGATGCAGAGCAATTCGCCCATGGCCTGCACTTTGTCGAGCCAATCGCGCAGTCCGCGATAATGGACGCTCTGGCGTTTCGCCGCATCCAGCAAGGCCATGTTCAACTCCTAAAGATCGCAATTAGCGGGCATCTTGCTCGTCAGTATACCAGGACGGCTTTTCTGGATAATGCGGGCCGTCGTAGATCTCGATCACGCCCGTCTCGGCATAAGCGATCGCCGGGCCATGAACGTTCCCCTTTGGATTGCAGTAGAAACTGCCGGCGGTCAGCGTGACGCCTGTCGCGGTGTATTCATACTTGCCTTTAAGGCAGAACATGAACTGGTTCGCGGCATGGAAATGAGGCTGCGGAATTCCGGCGCCTTGTGCAAACTTGATCAGCGCAATTGACGCGCCCGTTTTTTCGTCGCGCCAGAGCATTTTTTCGGAAATGCCCTTCAGCGACTTCTCGCGCCACGGCAGCGATTCCGATTGGACGAGAAGTTCTTCGAGCTTCGGTGCATCTTTTGGCAACATAGCTTTACTCCTGGATCAGTTTTTGACTTCGGTCGTCCACCGGACGTCTTTCAATTCGACGAGGCGGGACAGGTAGGGAATTTTCGCGCGGTTCGTCAGACGGTGAACCGCGCGCATCTCATTGATGAAGACCGTGGAGCCGAGCTCCTCGACGGTCTTGATGCGATCTCCGAAGATTGTCTCGATTTCGTTCTCGCCGCCGCCGAGCGATATGACGACATAAGGGTGATAGTGAATATGGAAGTCGATGGTCTCGCCGGGATGGAGATTGATTTCCCAAATCCTCACGTGCTCGTTTTCAAGTACGATGCGCTGGCCGACTTCGCCCAGCTTAATGCTGCGTTTCGCCGCTTCGGCGATTCCAAATTTATCGGACATACCGGCTGCCTCCGCGCTCACTTTGGAAGCACAGCGATGGCGCTGATCTCGATCAAATAGTCGGGTGACGTCATCTTAGTCACTTCGACCATGGTCGAGGCCGGCAATGGCGGCTTGAAGTACTGGGCACGCACTTTGTGGATTGACTCGAAGTGCTCCATGTTACGCACATAGACGTCAACGCGGCAGACGTCATCCAAGGTGCCGCCGGCGGCCTCCACCGCAGCTTTGACGTTTTCGCAGACTTGCCGGGTCTGTTCGGTGATGTCGCCGATACCGGCGATGGTGCCGTCCGGACGCCGAGCGGTCATTCCGGAAATAAAAACCAAGCGTCCGGTGGCCTCGATGGCCGTTGCGTGCGAGAAAACGCCATTGGGCTGCCGCAGCTTCGGGCTGGAGATCTGAACCTTAGGCATGATGTGTTCTTCCTATGGGGTACTAGCGTCAAAAGGCGTTGGCTGAACGCCGAGGCGCTCGGCGTAGTGTTGCAGCATCGCGACCACGGCGGGATCCACAAGGACCTGACCGCCAGAGCGATCGCGCCGCTGCCACTCCGGTTCTCCCGGCGTGAACAATTGGGTGACGCCCGGCGCTCGTTTGCCGCCGCGGATACGCTCCGCGGCGTTCGCCGCCTGGGCGCGGAACCAACCGAGATCGCAAAAATGCGCAACATCGATCGCAATGAACAGGTGCGAGCAATCGTAAGGCACGCTGAAATCGCCGTAGAGCGGCCGAACTTGCGCCCCGCTCGCGCCCTGCGACAGCAGCCCACACAAAAGGTCGATCAGGAATGAGAGTCTAAAGCCTTTGGCGCCTCCCGAAGGCAACAGCATCCCGGCTATGGCCTCGGCTGGATTGGTTGTGGGGAGCCCCTGCGCCGTGACAGCCCATGTTGGCGGGATAAGGTCCTTGGCTTTTTCAGCCATCCGTATCTTGCCCATCGCCGCTTCGCTCGTCGCCATGTCAAGCACGATGGGAATTTCGCCGTCAGCCGGCACCGCGATCGCGAGGGGATTATTGCCGACACCGCGCTCGGCGCCGCCCGGGGCAGGCATCAGCGGACGCGTGTTGCACATCGCGATGCCAACGCATCCCGCATTGGCCGCTTGGCGGGCGTAGCGCCCGGCCGCGCCAAAATGAAACCCATGACGAACGGCCACGATGCCCGCAGCAAATTGCCGGGCCTTGTCGATCGCAAGGGTCATCGCCTGGTCGCCGGTCGACTGGCCAAGCGCATTGCCGGCGTCGAGCACCACCGCGCCGTGCCGTTCGGAGACAACAGCCGCGCCGGTTTTTTTGGACACCGAGCCTTCCTGCAGCCTCTCGATATACATATCGGCCAGCATGACGCCGTGCGATGCGAGGCCTTCTAGGTCGGCGTCAACAAGGCCGCTGGCAACTTTCTCAGCCGCTGCGGCGGAAAGTCCCGTAGCGGCAAACAGTTTTGCCACGAACGCCGCAAGTTGCGCGGCGGGAATCGTTACCGCTCCGGCGTGCACCTGCACGTTCATTTGAACGACTTTCTTTTGAGTGCGGCCGCCGCCTTGTCGGCGCTGCGGTTTGCGGCAAGAGACGCTGCGACCTTGTCCAAGGTGCGTCTGATATGCAGCCGATTGAGCTCGTCCGTCTTTTCCAGGTCACGGTTGAGCGCCGCTCGCATCAGCTGCTTGTGCTCGCCGACATCGTCGCGCAACGGGGCATTGGACATGATCGAAAGCGAGACATAACGCTCGGCCTGCTCAAATAAACGCTCACGGATCGATATCAGAGTCTGCGAACCGCACGCCGAAACGAGAGCGGCATGAAACGCTGCGTGCTCGCGGCTCCATACCTCATTGATGGTTTCCGGATCGCTTGGGTCGATCTTGGTCTGGCGGGACAACCGATGGAATGCCCCGAGCAGATTGGCCTCCCACTCGACGCCGCCTTTTTCCAGCGACCACCGAAGCGCGATCGATTCGATCTCGATCCTGGTCTGCATCAGATCGAGCAGATTCTCGCGTGACACCTCGGACACCCGAAAGCCCTTGTTCTGCTCAAGCTGGACGAGCCCTTCGGCTTCGAGGCGCATCAACGCCTCGCGTAGAGGACTGACACCCATGCCGTAACGTTCGCGCAGCGCTTCAAAACGCAGGCGTTCGTCGGGCATGAGGCGGCAGGCGATGATGTCCGAACGAATGCGGCTCAACGCCGAGGCAGTCAAAGTCGGTTCGGCAATACGTTTGACAGGCATCGCGGGCATTCGCGCTCCCGGTTTTAGTGGCCCGATTGGCATAATCGCATATACGACCGCTATTCGATAATCAACGGATTTTCGAAAATCTATTGACTGCACGAAACTATCGGTGGCACCATCGTCGCGCAAGGCCGGGCCCATCTCGTCGCGGGAGAGAGCAATGCGTATTTTTCCAGGCGCAATCGCTGCAGCGTTCGCCGTCGCTTCAGTGGCGATCATGCGGCCCGAGGCGGCATCGGCTCAGGGTGCTACGCCAACGTTGACGAAAGTTGTGTTTTCGCTCGACTTTATTCCGCTTGGCCGGCACGCCCCCTGGTATGCTGCTGTCGCAGAAGGCTTCTTCAACGAAGAAGGCCTCGACGTCAGCATTATTCCGTCGCAAGGCGGCGCGCAGGTTATTCAAAACGTTGCTTCGGGGATCGCAAACCTTGGCTTTATGGGAGTCCCCGAAGTCGCCATCGCCCGCTCGACGGGCGCCAAGCTCAAAATCGTTTCCGTCATTTATCAGAAGCAGCCGATTGCGGTTTTTAGCCTGCAAAGCGGGGCAAACGTAACGACGCCAAAGCAGCTGGAAGGACTGATGCTTGGCAGCGGTTCAGGCAGCTTCACCCCCAAGATCCTGCAGGGCTTCATGGCCGGAAAGGGCCTGGACCCCAGCACGCTGCATGTCATCGACATCGCGCCTCCGGCGCGTCCCGGCGCCCTGATCACCAAGAAGATTCCCTCCATCGAGACCTTCATCATGGGCAAGCCAGGTCTCGAGCAGGCGGCCGAAGGCGTCCACGAAAAGCTTCAGACCTTCATTCCGGCCGATAACGGCCTCCAGCTCTATTCAAACGGGATTGGCGTTACCGAACAGTACCTTTCCCAAAATCCGCAAGTGGTCCGCGGCTTCGTGCGCGCGGCGCTGAAGGGATGGAAGTTTGCGCTGGATCATCCTGCCAAGGCGGCACAGGATGAACTGCAATTTGTTCAAAGCCTCAAGCCTGAGGTGATCGCGGCCGAACTCAACATAGTGCGCAATCTTGTGGTCACGCCCGACACTCAGCAGCACGGCCTGGGATGGTTCGACCCCGCTCAGATCAAAGCGAACGTGGACTTCGTTACGAAGTACATCGGCATCACCGGCACTCCCCCGGCTCCAGCCGACATGTATGCAACAGGGTTCTTACCCAATCCGCCGATCAAGCCGTGATCGATTCGGCCGTTCAACGGGGGCTTTCGAAACCTAAACCGGGGACGATTCCTCCTGCGGATTCGCGGAGCGCCTCCGGTCACTTCGAAAACGTCCATAAAACGTTTGAACGTCCCGGCCAAGCGCCGCTTGTCGCCATCGACACTGTCTCTTTCGACCTTCACGGCGGGCAATTAATCAGCCTGTTGGGGTCCAGCGGTTGCGGCAAAACCACTTTTCTTCGCATTGCCGCGGGGCTTATCCCGAAGACGAGCGGCATTGTCGAGATCAATGGCGCTGAAGTCGAGCGTCCGCAGCCTGATTTCGGAATGGTCTTTCAGCAGCCGAATTTGATGCCCTGGCGCACAGTGCTTAAAAACGTGCTCTTCCCGATAGAGATTCAGGGCGATGCCGACGGCAGGGCAGTTCAACGCGCAGCCGAATTGCTGTCGCTCGTCGGCCTGTCGGGCTTCGAACACTCCTACCCTGCGCAACTCTCCGGCGGCATGCAGCAACGCGTCGCCTTGTGCCGCGCGCTGGTCCTTCAGCCGAAATTGCTGCTGATGGACGAGCCTTTCGGCGCGCTCGACGAATTGACGCGCATGGAGATGCAGGACCTGCTATTGGACATTCGCGCCAAGACCGGAGCGACCGTGATGCTGGTCACGCACAGCATTAGCGAGGCGGTTTATCTCTCCGACAAGGTCGCCGTCTTCAGTCCCCGTCCCGCCAGGATCGCTGATTTTATTGCTGTTGATCTATCCTATCCGAGGCGGCCGGAAACGCGATACGCGCTTGAATTCACCGAGCTTGAACATCGGGCCGGCAGGGCACTCGGAATCACACGATGAATCCGCAAAGCCTTCGACGCTCGATCTATCCCTTTCTTGGCGTCATGGTGATCGTGGCAATGTGGCAGCTCTATACGTCGCTGTCCGGTATCAGCCCGCTGGTGTTGCCCAGTCCCATGGAAATCGCCTCCGTTT
>Ga0182024_10013291_pt1 | contig 16104 bp, 15 predicted proteins | sample P32metaG_FD_120480 | JGI IMG/M metagenome (GOLD analysis project Ga0182024, IMG submission 120480) | Permafrost microbial communities from Stordalen Mire, Sweden - P3-2 metaG (Illumina Assembly) | ecosystem: Environmental > Terrestrial > Soil > Wetlands > Permafrost | place: Sweden: Stordalen... | reverse complement strand
CCGGTGGTCGATCGGATCAAGAGCGGGGATGCCCCAGCGGCAACCGCGGAGATGCCCAAGCAGGGTGGCCCGAAGGAGACGCAGTAGTTAGATGAGTACCGTAGCCGCCATTCAAATGACTTCGGGACACGTGGTCGAGGACAATCTCGCCGCGGCCGGCAAGCTTCTGCGCGAAGCGAAGGAGCGCGGGGCGGAAGTCGCCTGTTTGCCCGAGAACTTCTCCTTCATCGGCCTGCGGGATGCCGACAAACTCCTGGTGGCGGAGGCCGACGGTGATGGGCCGGTGCAGAGGTTTCTGAACGCCACGGCGCGTGAGCTCAAGCTGTGGATTCTCGGCGGCAGTACGGTGATCAAGGGTCGTGACGCGAACCGCGTGACGAATACCTCCTTGCTGATCGACGCCGACGGCAAGCGCGTGGCCCGCTACGATAAAATTCATCTGTTCGATGTCTCGATTCCGGGCCGCAACGAGCAGTACCTGGAATCACGGCACGTGATGCCGGGAGATGCGATCGTGCTGGCGGATACCCCGGCGGGTCGGCTCGGGATGTCCGTGTGTTACGACATGCGCTTCCCTGAGCTATACCGCGAGTTGGTGGCGCGGGGCGCCGAATGGCTGGCGGTACCGTCGGCGTTCACGGTGCCGACCGGCCGCGCGCACTGGGAAACGCTGCTCCGCGCGCGCGCGATCGAGAATCTTTGCTACTTGGTGGCGCCGGCGCAAAGCGGCACGCACACCAGCGGGCGCGAGACCTATGGGGATACATTGATCGTCGATTACTGGGGACAGGTGCTGACGCGCCTGACCAAAGGTGTGGGTGTGATTACAGCGGAATTCGATTTTGCGAAACAATCAGAGGCGCGTGCTCGTTTCCCGGCTCTCAAGAACCGCAGACTCGGCTTAACTGCCGACGAGGCGGTGCCGGCATGAGCGCGGCCCCGCTGTTCGACATGGCGGAGAAGATGATTCTCTCCCCCTCGGGCCTGGATGAGAACCGGCTGTTGTCCGTGCTCGGGACCGTGATGAGCCGCGGCATCGACTACGCCGATCTCTATTTTCAGTTATCCCGGGAGGAGTCCTGGTCGCTCGAGGACGGTATCGTCAAGGAGGGATCGCACAGCATCGAACAGGGAGTCGGTGTGCGCGCCATCAGCGGCGAGAAGACCGGGTTCGCCTATACCGACGAGGTGATGCTGCCTGCGCTGGTGGAGGCCTCGGACGCCGCTCGCGCCATCGCGCGAAGCGGCGGCGCGAACGCCGTCCGCGCCTGGCAGCGGCCTCTCACGCATCGGCTGTACCTGCCGATCGATCCTCTCGAGGCCGTACGCGACGAGGACAAGGTGGAATGGCTGATGCGCATAGACCGCGACACTCGGCGGATCGATCCGCGCGTCAAGCAGGTGATGGCCTCCCTGGCCGCCGTGCATGAAGTGGTTTTGATCGCCTCCAGCGACGGCACGCTGACCGCCGACGTGCGTCCCCTGGTGCGCGTCAACGTGTCCGTCATCGTCGAGCAAAACGGCCGCCGCGAACAGGGCTACAGCGGCGGCGGCGGGCGCTTCGGGCTCGACGAGCTGCTTCGCGGCGACACGCCCTTGAGTCACGGCCGCGAGGCCGTGCGCCAGGCTCTCGTCAACTTAGAGGCCGTCGCGGCGCCGGCCGGCTCGATGACCGTCGTGCTGGGCTCTGGCTGGCCCGGCATCCTGCTTCACGAAGCGATCGGCCACGGACTCGAAGGCGACTTCAACCGCAAAGGCACGTCGGCCTTCAGCAACCGCATCGGTCAAAAGGTCGCCGCGGATGAGATCACGGTCGTGGACGACGGTACGCTCGACCGCCGGCGCGGCTCGTTGAACGTCGATGATGAGGGTACCCCCACGCAATGCACCGTGCTCATCGAGAACGGCGTGCTCAAGGGATACATCCAGGACAAGCTCAATGCGCGATTGATGGGCATGCCTGCCACCGGCAACGGCCGGCGCGAATCGTTCGCCCACATGACCTTGCCGCGCATGACCAATACCTATATGAGAGCGGGCTCGCGTCCGCCCGAGGAAATCATCGCATCGGTCAAGAAGGGCTTGTACGCGGTGAACTTCGGCGGCGGCCAGGTCGATATCACCTCGGGCAAATTCGTGTTCTCGGCGAGCGAGGCGTACCTCATCGAGAATGGGAAGATAGGCGCCCCGGTGAAGGGCGCGACCTTGATCGGCAACGGTCCCGACGTCCTCACACGAGTGAGCATGGTCGGCAATGACATGCGGCTCGATGGAGGGGTCGGTACCTGCGGCAAGGAGGGCCAATCGGTGCCGGTCGGAGTCGGACAGCCCACGCTTCGGATCGACGCATTGACGGTGGGTGGGACGGGTTAGCCGGGAGATGGGTATGAAAGTTTGCCGATGGTTCGTGGCTGCGGCCGCATTGTCCTCCGGGTTCGCGTCGGGTTCCTGGGCAGCGCCCGACCCCGCCGCAGAGCTCGGCTTTCCGCCGGATGTGACGGCAGCGATGGAGAGCATCAGTCCCGACCGGATTCACGCTCACGTTCAGTTCCTGGCGGACGATCTCTTGGAGGGGCGAGGCACGGGCACGAGAGGCGGTGATATCGCCGCCCATTACATCGCCACGCAATTCGCGCTCTATGGCCTGACGCCCGCCGGCGACGACGGCGGCTACCTGCAGCGCGTCGATTTCACGGGCGTACAGACGCTGGACGGAACCACGGCCTCCTTGGTTCCCGCGCATGGCTCGGGCGCCGATCTGAAGCGCGGAGCCGACTATGTGGTCGGAAATCAAACCCAGACCGACTCCGTCGATATCGATGCGCCCATCGTGTTCGTGGGCTACGGCATCGATGCGCCCGAATATCGCTGGGACGATTTCAAGGGCGTGGACGTGAAGGGCAAAGTGATCCTCCTCATCGTCAACGAGCCTCCGTCGAAGGACCCGAAGTTCTTCGCCGCCGAGACCATGACCTATTACGGCCGATGGACGTACAAGTTCGAGGAGGCCGCCCGCAAGGGCGCAATCGGCGCACTCATCATCCATCGCACCGATCTCGCCAGCTACGGCTGGAACGTGGTGCAGAGCTCCTGGAGCAACGAGCAGGTTTATCTCGCCAATGACAAGGACCCGAAGCTACAAGCCGCCGCCTGGATTCAATGGGACGTGGCGCGCCAGTTATTCGCCGACTCTGGGCTCAAGCTCGATGATATGGTGGCACTCGCCGGTACGCGCAAGTTCAAGGCGCGGGAACTGCCGGTGCGGTTCAAGGCGCACATCGAGAGTCACGTGCGCAAGTTCGTCTCGTACAACGTGGTCGCGATGCTCCCGGGCACTGATCCCGGGCCGCCCACCCAGGCGGTGATGTACACCGCGCATTACGATCATCTCGGAATCAATCCGAACCTCCCCGGCGACAAGATCTACAACGGCTTCGTCGACAATGGGACCGGCTGCGGCATGCTCATCGAGCTGGCACGCGCCTTTTCCAGGTCTGCGGCACGGCCGCCGCATCCGGTTCTGTTCGCCTCGGTGACGGCGGAGGAGAAGGGGCTTCTGGGCTCCGAATACCTCGGCAAACATCTGCCCATCCCCGCGTCGCGGATCGCCCTCGATCTGAACTACGATGCGATTTTGCCGCTTGGGATTCCCGAGGGCGTCAACGTGACCGGCGCCGAGCGCACCACCTTCTTCCCCGTGGTGCAGAAGACCGCAAAGGCGTTCGGCTACGATATTCAGCCGGATGCCGAGCCGGGCGCCGGGCACTACTACCGCTCGGATCACTTCAGCATGGCCCGGGTGGGCGTGCCCGCGTTCTCCATCAATTCCTCGACCAAGTTCCGGGGGCATCCGCCCGAATGGGGCAAGGCGCAGCACGACGACTACACCGCCCATCGGTATCATCAGCCGGGCGACGAATACACGCCGGACATGGACTTCTCCAGCAACTCGGAGCTCTCCAAGTTCGGATTCGCGCTGGGCTGGCAGGAGCTGACGGCTCCGCAGACGGTGAACTGGCTGCCGGGCGACGAGTTCGAGGCGAAGCGCAAGGAGCACTGACCTCGCGAGGAGCGCGCTCAACGGGGGCATCCGCCTGATGCAGTTCGAAGAGTGGATCGAACAAGCCTATTCGCTCGGCGCCAGCGATCTGCACCTCGAGGCAGATACGCCGATCGTCGCTCGCATCCGTGGGGAGCTCAAGACGCTGGGCGGCGTGGTTCCCGGCGCGACGCTCGTCCAAGTGGCGCGAGAGCTGTTGGGCGCCGAGCGGTGGCCGGATTTCGTCGCGCGCGGATCCGCCGATCTTTCCGAATCGGTGGGCGGCATCCGGCTGCGGGCGAACTTCTTTCAGACCGTGCGCGGGGTGGGCCTCGCCATCCGGCTGTTGGCGCCGAGCGTCAAGGATTTGCGCAGCTGCAATCTGCACAAGGATTTACGCAGGCTCATCGAGCCGCCGAGCGGACTGATCCTCATCTCCGGGCCGACGGGGTCGGGCAAGTCGACCACGCTCGCGGCGCTGCTCGAAGAAATCAATGCAAGCCGGGCGCGCAACATCATCACGCTCGAAAGTCCGATCGAATACCTGTTCGCCAATCGACAGTCGTTCATCCGGCAACGCGAGATTCCCACGCATTCGCCGAGCTTCGAGCAGGGCATCATCGATGCGTTGCGCGAGAATCCGGATGTCCTGGTCATCAGTGAAATGCGTACGCCCGAAGTGATGCGCCTCACGTTGAACGCAGCCGAGACCGGACATCTGGTGCTCGCCACCATGCACTCGGCGACTTGCGCCGAGGCGCTCTCGAGGCTTTGCATGTCATTCCCTTCGGACATCCAGCCGAGCGTGCGCGCGCAGCTCGCCGACTGCCTGGTGGCGGTGTGCTGTCAGCGCCTGGAGTTTTTGGCAGCGTATCGGTTGCACGTGCCTCGATGCGAAATCCTGCTCCCCACATCGGGCGCCAAAGGGACGATTCGGGCAGGGAATTTCAGTCAGATTGCAACCGTGCTCCAGTCGGGCGGCGAGGAAGGCATGTGGACCTTCGAACGCTATCAGCGGTGGATGGATCAAGTCACGGAGTGGGTACGGCCGCCCGTCGCGGCCGCGTTGCGCAGCGCTGCCGACTCCGGCGTGGTCCGCCCGGCGCCGGGGATGGGGGCCAGCCTGCGGGCCGCGAAGGCGGCTCCGGGACCGAGTGCCGCGAAGCCGGCTCCGCTCAAGGTGGCGCCGACGATGAGCGCGCCGGGTGCACAGTCCGCGAGCGCGGCGCCGGCCGGAGGAGCCGTATCGGAAGACGTGATCGAGGTTCCGGCGGAGGAGATGGATCTTGCCGCGCTCGCCGAGCTTGCAAAGAAGGTGGTGGAGAGAAAGCCCTAGCGGAATATGAGATTGAACATTCAACGCACCGCGATCGCGGTGTTGTGCATCTTGGTGCTCGCCCCGAGCCACGCCCACGCTTTCGACGGCGAGAGGGCCAGGGTGGACGAGGTCGTCGCCCACGCCATACGGCCTGTCATGCAGCAATATGGCGTTCCCGGAATGGCGGTGGGAATCGTCATTGGGGGGCGGCGTTACGTCTACGACTATGGCGTGGCTTCGAAGGCGACGGGGAGCCGCGTCACACGCGATACGCTCTTCGAGATCGGCTCGGTCAGCAAGACGTTTACCGCGACACTTGCCTCGTACGCGCAAGTCAGCGGCAAATTGTCGTTATCCGATCATGCGAGCCGTTACCTCGCATCGCTCCGCGGGAGCGGCTTCGACAAGGTGAGCCTGGTCAATCTGGGGACACACACGGCGGGGGGCCTGCCGTTGCAGGTTCCGAATGACATCACGAACAACGACCAATTAATGGCCTATTTCCGCATCTGGAAGCCCGACTACGCTCCCGGCGCCCAGCGTACCTACTCCAATCTGAGCATCGGGATGCTCGGCATGATCGCTGCGCAGAGCATGCACGAGGACTTCGTCGCACTGATGCAAAACGAGCTGTTTCCATGGCTGGGCATGAAGAGTACCTATCTCGATGTCCTCGAAGCACAGATGAAAAACTACGCGCAGGGGTATACGACGAGGGATACGCCGGTCAGGATGGCGCGCGGAGTCCTCGCATCGGAAACGTATGGCGTCAAGACGACCGCCGATGACTTGCTGCGCTTCGTGGAAGCCAATATGGGGATGCTGGATATCGACCGGAAGCTGCAGGCGGCAATCATGGACACGCACGCCGGATACTATCGAATCGGGTCGATGACGCAGGATCTGATTTGGGAGCAGTATCCCTATCCCGTGGAATTGGAAAAGCTGCTCGCAGGGAACTCGGCCAAGATCAGGCTCGAAGCCAATCCGGCGACCGAGCTCCGTCCTCCATTACCGCCGCGCGATGACGTCCTCATCGATAAAACCGGATCCACGAACGGCTTCGCTGCGTATGTGGCCTTCGTTCCCGAAAAGAAAATCGGCATCGTCTTATTGGCCAACAAGAGCTATCCGATCGAAGAGCGGGTGAGGGCTGCCTACGCCATACTGAGGCGCCTGGATGACGCCCTGCCATGAGCGCCAAGCTCTGGGTAACCTACCTCGAGCTCCGGGAAGCCCCCGTCTGCCCCCCGTCCCGTACGGGCCCTGAGCGCGTTCGCCGGGAGGTGATGACGGCCACCGAGTACCTGGATCTTTACCGGCGTGTCGGCGAGCCGCTTCGCTGGGATTCTCGGCTCAACATGCCGATCGAGGAGCTCGAATCGCTTCTCGCCGGCGGATCGCTGAACACCTACGTCCTGCGGGGAGGCGAAGCCGGTGCCTCGGGCCGCGGTACGCAGAGCCGGGCGTTGGGTTTGTGCGAGTTCGAGCGACAGGCATTTCCCGAGATCGAGGTCAAGCATTTCGGGCTGGTGCCCGAAGCCCAGGGCCGCGGGCTGGGTTCCTGGCTCTTGTCCACGACGGTGAGCCTCGAGTGGGAAACGGGAGCGAAACGAATTTGGCTGCATACCGATAGCTGGGATCATCCCGCGGCCGTACCCGTGTACCTGCGCGCGGGCTTCACGGTCTTTGACGCCCGTTACCAGGCGGTGCAGGACTTGTAAATCGCCGTCAGCGCACGGTCGCGACCGACTCCTGCGGCCGCGCGAGAAACGCCCCGATGATCGGGTTCAGCCATTCCGGCCGGCTCGAGAACGTGCCGTGATCCGTGCCCGGCAACACGCATAGCTCGGAATTCGGCAGCGCGTGAAAAATCTGCAGGGTGTGTTCGAGCGTAATCACGTCGTGATCGCCGGACACCAGCAATACCGGCTGCGTGATCTTCCCGAGCAGAGCGAGACTCAGCTCATCTTCAGTGGGCGATGTTGCCCAGAGATGGCCCAGCTTCTCGTCGATGGTTTTCGGCGTCGGTGTATCGTCCGCGCGCAGCCCCTCCAGATTCTCGGTGACCAGGCCTTCCGGGGAGATGTTCACGCCGCTGATCACCAGCCGCCGTACCAATTCGGGGTGACGTATCGCCAGCATCAGCGCCAGGATACCTCCGTCGCTGAACCCCACGACGTCGACGTGTTTCAGTTTTAGCTGCTGCAGGAGTGTCGCGGTGTCCTGCATCATCGCCGTATAGCTCAGGAGACCGGGCACGTCGGGCGTGCGTCCCTGGCCGACTTGGTCGGGCGCCACGATGTGGTGGCGTTCCGAAAAGACATCGAGCTGGCGCACGAAGGAGTGCTCGCCGGAGTCGCCGCCACCGTGCAGGAAGACCAGCGTCGGACCGCTGCCGCGCGTCGCATAGAACATCCGATGACCGCGAATCTCGGTCGAGTGCCACTCAGTGGAATGCCACTCAGTGGGTTGAGACATGCCCGGTTCTGCGTCGGCAAAGAGCAGCGACGACGGAAGGGCCAGGAAGACCGCGCCCCAGGCTAGGACCGCCGGCGAGCGGGCGGATCGTCGGATCCCGTGAGTCATGAATAGGTCGCACTCGAGTTATTTACAGAGTCTGAGGCCTCCCCGCAATTGAAATAACGCGGATGGGGCGATCGCGTTGACGGCAACGCCGAACCTGCGCGGCGTTATAATCCTCTTGAGGTAAACGCGCAAACAGGGGAGGAAGGAGGGCGTGGCATTGCCGGAAACGACATCCAATGTAGAGATCACGCACTCGGGCGGATGCCTGTGCGGCGGCGTGCGCTATCTGGTTCGGGGCGCTCTGCGCGATGCCATCGCGTGCCACTGCACGCAGTGCCGGCGCACCAGCGGTCATCATGCCGCGATGACGAGCGCGGCCTCGCAGGATCTCATGCTCACCTCGTCCCGGTCTCTTAGTTGGTATCGATCGTCGGCGACCGCCGAACGGGGGTTTTGCAGCGTCTGCGGCAGCAATCTGTTCTGGCGGCCGGAAGGAGAAGGCAGAACCGCCATCACCGCCGGGACGCTCGATGCGCCGACCGGCATCCAGCTAATGAAGCATATCTTCGTTGGCGACAAGGGCGACTACTACTCGATTGAGGATGCGCTTCCCAGGAAGCACGGGTGGAGTTAAGCGACTGCGAGCATGGCCCGCATCAGGGGGTGTACCTCCAAAGGTCATTGAGAAACCCGGAAGCGTCGTTGACATCGAGTCCGGAGCCGCCCAGCAGCCAGAGATTGCCGGAGGAATCCACCCAGGAAGCCGCACCCTGCCGGCTGCCCGGTGCGTACGAGAATCCAACCGTGCGTGGAGCGGGCGGGTAAATCCCTTCGGATCCGGCGGTGCTCGATCCGTCGATCCATGTCCACAGACCCGTGGCCGGACTGAATTCCCAGAGATCGCCGAGCTCGCCGGCATTCGCAAAGGCATTGAAGCTATCGAGCCCGTAGCCGCCGAACAGCCAGAAATTTCCGGAACTGTCGACCCACGACGTAGCGACATCCCGTCCGCCCGGCACATTGGACGCCGCGGGGATACCTACGGAGCCATAGTTGGAGTTGCCGTTGCTGGCACTGGAGCCGCTCACCCAGTCCCAAGTGCCGGCGGTGGGATTGAACTCCCAGAGATCGTTGAGATAGCCGGGATTGCCATTGGCGTCGTAGCCGACGCCGCCGAACAGCCAGAGGTCGCCCAGCGAATCGACCCAGACGCTCGCGCTGGTTCGGGCGCCGGGCGTATTTCCGGCCGCCGCGGTGCCTTGCGTCCCGTATGTCCCGGAGGCACTGCGTTCCTTCGATCCGCTGACCCAGGTCCAGGTTCGCGCGCTGGGATTGAATTCCCAGAGGTCATTGAGGTAGCCGCTCGTGGTCGCACCGTTTCCCTGTCCACCGAACAGCCACAAGTTGCCCGCCGCATCGATCCAGCAGACGGCGCCGGTCCGGGCGCCCGGCGCATTGGCGGTGGAGGGCGTACCCAGCACGCCGTAGGACCCGGCTGCGCCTGCGGTGTCCACGCCACCCATCCACGCCCAGGTGCCGGCAGAGGGATTGAACTCCCAGAGATCGTTGAGCGGGCCGGGGTTGCCGGCATGGTCGTACCCGAATCCGCCGAACAGCCAGAAGTTTCCCGAGGAGTCAGTCGATGCGCCCGGTTGCGCGCGGGCGCCAGGCACGTTCGCCGAGGAAGGTGTGCCCTCGATACCGTAGGATCCGCCGGCCCCCACGAACTTCGAGCCGCCGACCCAAGTCCAGGCGCCGGATCCCGTGTCATACATCCAGAGGTCGTTGAGATCTCCGGTGTTCGTGCCCGTGGAATCGACGCCGTAGCCGCCGAACAGCCAGAAATTGCCCGAAGCGTCCGTGAACGTCGCCCCCTCGAAGCGCGCTCCGGGCATGTTGGCCGTCGAGGCGCTGCCTTCGGCTCCGTACATTCCGCCCGCCCCGTTGGCGCTCGATCCGCCCATCCAGGTCCATTCGCCGGTGCAGGTGACGAGCACATTCGTGACGTTCGCGCCCAAGATGGTGCCGTCGCCATTGGTCACCGCGCAGGTCTCGTTCGCCGGTTGCGTCAGGATCGTCACGGAGTACGCCGCACCCGTCGAGAGCGTCGTGGCGAAGCTCCAGTTGCCGGCGGCCGGCACGGGGAGGTTGTCGGTGCCGTTGTTCTGAAGAACCAGCCCGCTATCGATGAGCCCCGATACCCCCGCAACCACGTTATAAGTGTTATCCGAGCAGCTGATCGCTAAGTTGCCGACATCGGCGCCCGACACGGTGCCTGAGCCGTTGGTGATCGAGCAGGTCTGCCCCACCGGCTGCGTCAACACCGTGACGGTGTAGCCCGAGCCGCTTGCGACCTCTGCCGAAAAGGAGAAGCCCCCGTTCGCGGCGAGCGTCGTCGAGTTGCCGCCGTTGTCTTGGACGACGAGGCTTCTGCCCGCGTAGAGACCGCTCAGCGTGCCTGCGACGGAATAGAGGTTCGGGACGCAAACGACCGGGATGCTTGCGACGTTCGCGTCGATCACGTTTCCGGCGCCCCGCGTGACGGTGCACAGCTCGCCGATGGGCTGGCTCGATACGGTGACCGCGTAGGCCGAGCCGCTGGCGATCGGCGTATCGAAATTGAAACTGCCGTTTCGCAAGATCGACAGTGGATCGCCGCCATTGTTCGCGAGGGTGAGGCCGGCGGCATTGACGCCGGACACGGTGACGCCGACATTGTAGGTATCGTCCGAGCAGACCACGGCAACGTTGAGGACGTCGCCCGCGGCGATCGTGCCGCTGCCTTTCGCAATGGCGCAGCTTTGCCCGTCCGGCTGGGACCGTACCGTGACCGCATAGTTGGAGCCGCTCGGCACGCCGACTGAAAAGCTGAACGCGCCGTCGGCGGCGACGGTGGTGTTGTCGCCCCCATTGTCTTGAAGCACCAGCGATCTACCCGAGAGAAGCCCGTTGACGGAGCCCCCCACGCCGTAAACGTCCGGGGTGCAAACCACGGACACGTTGACGACGCCCGCGCCCATGATGGTGCCCGAGCCGTGGCCGATCGTGCAGCTCTCGCCGAGGGGCTCCTGGAACACGGTGACGCCGTAGGTCGCCCCGACCGGCAGGGAGACACCGAACTCGAATGCGCCGTTCGCGAAGACCGTGACGCTGTCTCCATCGCTGTTCGCGAGCTCGACACTGACGCCCTTGGTGAGCCCCGTGACGCTGCCGCCGACGGCGAAGCCGGCCGCGCCGCCGCTATTGGCCACATCGTGGCAAGCGGCGGCGAGAAACCCCGCGGCACACCAAAGCATCCCACGCGCGCACGCGCGCGCGATGCACAGAACCTCTCTCATGGGGACGAATACTCGGGGGGCACGTCGCCAGAGGCTACAGACCCTGCGTGGCGCCATCGTTGACCGCAATCACAATGCACCGGGCCAAGATGTTAAGCCGGCGCCGATTATGGCAAACCTCGAGCGACGTTCCCGTCGCTTCACCGCGACGTCTTTTCGGAATGCCGGCGGCATCATTCAATAACGTGCAGCGCGTCGCGTCTCGCCTCGTGCCGCAGTCGCTAGGCTGACCGCGTTTTTTCAACTCTTGCCGGAGCTTGCATGGTCGACAAATCAATGACGGGAACTTTTCAGATCAATTTGCCGAAAGACCTTCTGTCCGAGGCAAGGCGGCAACCGAAGCCGAGGAATGAGCAGCTCAAGGTGGAAGGCTGGCGCTCGTCTTGGTTGTCGAAGGTGTCCGAGATTCTGGTGGGTAAGGATTGACGGAGGGCAGCCGGGCGCGGGTAGTCCCGCGCCCGGCTGTCACATTTCCCGGCTATTTAAGTCAAATCACGCCGGATTTGGTGCCGGCGCGGTCTTACCATGGGCGCAGGGGTTACAACCATGCGCCTGTCCCGTCCCGTTTATGAAACGTTGCCGCTGATCTACGTGGCCATCGCCGTCGTAGCCTGGCTGATCGCATACTTCGATCCGATCAGCCCCCGATCCATCATTGCCTTCGTCATCGGTATCGCCGCCGCGGTCGGTGCGCTCACGATCTTTCTGCATCGCCAGGACTGTCGCGTTCAGAGCCGGCAGTACAACGGCGAGACCATCAAATACCCGTCGACACTGCGAGGATGAGCGGCGATCCCGGCAGGGGAGTCTACTCGTCGTCCTCTTCCTTTACTTCCCGCGGGTTGGACGGATCGCCCGTATCGGCAGACTGCCGCCCGCGCGACGGGGCACGCTCGTCGATGTACATCACCTCATGCTGCCCAACGAGAACCACATCCCCGTCGTTCAAGTTGTGCCGCCGGACGCGCTTCGACTTCACGTAGATGCCGTTGGTGCTGTTGAGGTCCTCGATCACGCACGAGTGGGGTTGAGTGACGATCTGACAGTGATGCCGGCTGATGAATTTGCTGTCGATTTGCAGATCGTTGTCCGGCGTGCGGCCGATGACCAGCCGCCCCGGCCGGAGCTCCCGCTCCAACAATGTCTTGCCGCCGGTCGCGAGGAGAATTCGTCCTACGGGAGGTCCCACCTCGGGTGGAGACGGTTGCGCCACCTCGATCGGGGGAACCTGCATGCGGTTGGTGCGCGAGGCAAACTCGGTCCATTGCAGCTCGGTGATCGCGGCCTCCACGTCCTCCGCGGCGACCGAATCGCTGTCCCGGCCGAAGGCGGACATCATGCTCGTATCGCATAGCGTGTTGACCAGGCGCGGCACGCCGCCCGAATATTTGTAGATGATGGGATACGCGTTGTCGGCGAAAATGCGCCGACCCTGCGAGCCCGCCACTTCGAGCCGATGGTCGATATAGGCGGCGGTTTCGGCCGCGGTCAGCGCCGATAGATGGAATCTCAAGCGGACACGCTGGACCAGCTGGATGAGATCCTTGGAATTGAGCTTGTCATTGAGTTCCGGCTGTCCGGCCAGGATGATGCGCAGCACCTTCTCCTTGGTGGTCTCTATGCCGGACAACATGCGGATCTCTTCCAGGACGCGGTAGCTCAGGTTTTGCGCTTCATCGATGATCAAGAGGACCTTGCGTCCGGCCAGGTGCTGTTCCGTGAGGAATTGATTCAGCGTCGCCAGCACTTCCGGCTTCTTCATGTCGAACGGCGTGAAGCCGAACTGAACCAGAACCGTCTGCAGGAAGGCCGTCGGCGACAGCTGGGTCTGGTTGATTTGAGCGACCACCACGTCCGCCTGAAGCTCGCGCAGGAAGGTTTCGATCAGCGTGGTCTTCCCGGCGCCGATCTCTCCCGTGATGATCACGAAGCCGTCGGTGAACCAGATGGTCGACTCCATGTACGCTTTGGCGCGTGCATGCTGCTTGCTCAGGTAGAGGAACTGCGGATCGGGGCTCAGGCGAAACGGCAGCTCGTGCAGTTTGAAGAGTTCTAGGTACATCGCCTCATGCCGTGCAGGAACTTTCCGCGGGTGGTGCGACGAGGCCCCTCAGGACCACTCGACCGATTTCAATGCATCCGCGAGCGCACGATCGCGATCCCTGGACGTGGCCCTCAGTATAGTGCAATGGCCCAATTTTCGGCCCGGCCGCGGCTCCTTTCCGTAGTCGTGGTATGCCAGCCCCTCGATGCCCAGCAATCGCTCCAGGTCCGGCATTTCGCCCAGGAAATTGATCATCGCGGTATGCCCCAGGGGCCGCGTGCTTCCGAGAGGCAACTCGCAAATGGCGCGAAGATGATTCTCGAACTGGCTGGTGATGCAGCCTTCGATGGTCCAGTGGCCGGAGTTGTGAACCCGCGGCGCCATTTCGTTGGCGATCAGCCGCCCCTCGACCACGAAGAATTCGATCGCGAGCACGCCGGTGTACTCGAGCGCGGAGAGGACGCGCTTCATGTAGATCTTCGCCGTGCGCTCGAGCGCGCGGTTGGTATACGGCGCGACTCCATATCGAAGAATTCCGCCGCCGTGGGTGTTCGCCGACAACGGGTAATAGACGATGTCGCCGGCGGAAGATCGGGCGGCAACGAGGGAGATCTCCCTGGAGAAGCTCTGGAACTTCTCGTAGATCAAGCCCCGCGAGCCGATCGCGGCCCAAGCCTCGTCGAGGTCCTCGGGGCGCCTGATCACGTGCTGCCCCTTGCCGTCGTATCCCATGCGCCGTGTCTTGAGCACGCCCGGGATTCCCAGTTTACGCGCGGCCGCGGCGAGATCCTGGCGCGAATCGACCGCCGCGTGCCCTGCCACCGGGATCTTGAGGCGATTGAACAGCGCCTTCTCGTGCAAGCGATCCTGGGAGACTTCCAGCGCCGCGCGAGGCGGGCGAACCTTGGTCAACGCCTCGAGCGGCGCAAGCGCCTTGCCCGAGATGTTTTCCCAGTCGAACGTGAGCACATCGCTCTTCGAGGCGAGCTCCTCGAGCAGCACCGGATCCTCGAGCCCGCCGGTCAGGATTGGCGCGACCTGCGCCGCCGGCGCATCGGTGCTCTTATCCAGGAAGAAACAGCGGATTCCCAGCGGATACCCGGCGAGCGCCATCATGCGCCCCAGTTGCCCCGCACCGACGATGCCGACATGCAAGGGGGGCTTCAAGACTGGCGCGGATCGGGTTTATTGAGCACCGCCGCCGTTTGCGCGGCACGAAACGTATCCAGGGCCACGCGAACGTCGGCAAATTCGTTGGCAAGCAGCGCGGCGGCGAATAGCGCCGCATTCCGGGCCCCGGCGGCGCCGATGGCGAAGGTCGCGACCGGAATGCCGCTCGGCATCTGCGCGATCGACAGCAGCGAATCGATGCCTCCCAACGCCTTCGTCTGTACGGGCACGCCGAGCACCGGCACCGAGGTCTTGGCGGCAGTCATGCCGGGCAGATGTGCGGCTCCCCCGGCTCCCGCAATGATGGCCTTGAGCCCCCGCTCGCGCGCGGTTTCGGCGTATTCGAACAAAAGATCCGGGGTGCGATGCGCGGAGATCACCCGCACCTCATGGGCGATGTTCAGCGAGTCCAGCGTATCGGCCGCCCCCTGCATCGTCTCCCAGTCGGACGACGATCCCATGATGATTCCGACGCGGACCTTCATTCGCCTAGTTTAACAGCCTATCCGAGCAACTCCCTCAGAAAGGCGAAAAGTTCCCTGGCGCCGGCGGGCGACCGCTGTTCCTGCCGCTCGCGTTCTGCCTTGTGCAAAAGCCTCAGGAGGGCCGCGTGGTCCGCCCGTGGATACTCCTGCATCAACTCGGGAACGGCACCGGCGGGATCCGACAGCAGCCGGTCGCGCCAGCGCTCGATTTTCTGGAAATGCCTGATTTCCGAATCGTGACGGAGTTTCTTTTCGGCGAGTTTCTTAAGCACCGGCTCCGGGTCGATGTTGCGCATCAATTTGCCGATGTATTGCCGCTGCCGAATCTGTGCGCCATGAGAGGGCAGGCGCTTCAAATCGCACAATGCCACGAACAAATTGTCCGGCAGATCCAGCGCCTTGATCTCCTGATCCGGCAGCGCGGACAGCTTGACCCCCAATTCCTGCAGGGAGGAGGCCTCGCGCTTCATGGCGCTCTTACTCGGACGACTGGGGTCCGTCTCGCCGGAATTTTGGGGTTCTTGCTCCATAGCCATGCAGCCCATGCTACCACCCTCGAGAATCCGACCGGGGTAGAATACGGGCTGGACCCCTATTGGATCGTGCCGGAGATCATGATGGCCCTTGCGCCCACGCATTCCTTACGCCCCACCCGGGAAGACCTCAAATCGATCATCGAGCGTGCGCTCGAAGAGGCGCGGTCGCGCGGCGCTTCTCAGGCCGAGGCCGCGGTGAGTCAAAACAGCGGCCTGTCCGTGGGCGTTCGTCTGGGAGAGGTGGAAACTCTCGAGCACCAGCGCGACCGCAGCATGGGCATTACGGTCTACTTCGGTCAACGCAAGGGGTCGGCGAGTACCGCCGATTTCTCCCCGGAGGCCGTGGAGGCCACGGTGGCGAAGGCTTGCAGCATCGCCCGATTCACTGCCGAGGATTCCTACGCGGGCCTCGCGGATGCCTCCCTCATGGCGCGCTCGCAGCCGGACCTGGATCTCGATCATCCCTGGGAGTTAAGCGCGGAGCGGGCCATCGAAATCGCCAAGTCCTGCGAGTCGGCGGCCCTCAAGTTCGACGCGCTCATCAACAATTCCGAGGGTGCGTCGGTCAATACGCACCAAGGCCTGCATGTGTACGGAAATACGCATGGTTTCGTGGGGGGATATCCGACGACCTCCCATACCGTG
>Ga0182024_10013290_pt1 | contig 16106 bp, 24 predicted proteins | sample P32metaG_FD_120480 | JGI IMG/M metagenome (GOLD analysis project Ga0182024, IMG submission 120480) | Permafrost microbial communities from Stordalen Mire, Sweden - P3-2 metaG (Illumina Assembly) | ecosystem: Environmental > Terrestrial > Soil > Wetlands > Permafrost | place: Sweden: Stordalen... | reverse complement strand
TCAAAAGCCGCTAATAACCATCTTCACGTGTAATGTGCTGCAAAATGGAGTCGGCAGAGAGGAAGTGCGCTTTGGAGCGAATCCATCCGCTATTTCAGAGTGAAAAGCCGTCTTTTGGGAGCCTTTGCAAAAAATCACGCATTATTTTTGGACACGCCCAAACATCTCACATTTTGCTCCATTCGAGCGCGTTGATTTCGCCTTCTAGCCGGTTCGAGGCCGTTTCGGTTTATTTTTGCGACTTCGCGCATCACCATGTTCAACCCACTTCCAGGTGGCATTTGGATATTATTTGCCATCAGGTCAATAAGTGACGTGAAATGAAATCCAAGTGCTGAATTGCTGGTAACTTCATACTTCTGGCCTTCGTCGTGTGCTATTTCGTTTCCGCAAGTGTGAATTCACGCATCCATTTCTGTTTCAGCGTCATACGCCGCTTGTCCCCTCTTACTAATGACGTGGGCGTGCTATGACAATGCGATGGCTGGCCATGTTTTTACGATCTTCAAGAATCATGTGTTCGTAGTTCGACACAAACGGCCCAAGGTTTTCTTGTGGCATTTTCTGCCAGACGGCCAGATCGAATTATCGCACCATGCCTCTATGCAGCAGGCAAAGAAGGAAGCGAGGTCCATCGTTGGCTCAAGTGTCGAACCTTAGTATCCGATACCTTCTACCGTTTGCAAATATCTATCTTTTGGCAGATCTAAAATGGGCTGCTTGTTCAGGTCGAAAGCAGTGGCGTTCGACAATCGCCTTTAGCTCTCAGCCCGCATTTCCATGCACACAGGCCGAAAGGATTGAAGGCCTAAGAAGCGGGCGATCATTGCTGCACGCGATACTTGCGGTAGCTATCAATATCGCGGCGTTAACAGGCCGTCAGTTACGACACAATCTATTCATCGGCGGTTCATATTACGCGTTTTAGTTTAAAGTACGCGCGGTAAATCCACGCTTGCATAGGGGTCTCAACGATGCGGAAAGCAGCAGCAGCTATAGCCTTGGCGGTTGGACTCATGACGTCGGGTTTAATTGGATCCGCAGATGCGGCTGGTGGCGGCCACGGTGGAGGGGGACACTTTGGCGGCGGCGGACACTTTGGTGGTGGCGGAGGATTTCGCGGGGGGTACGGATATGGCCTGGGGTTCGGGTTTGGCCCTTGGTATTATGGCTATCCCTACTACCCATACTGGGATGGCTACGGTGGATACGGTTACCCCTATCCCCCTAACTACAGCCCCTATGGCGAATATGGCGCTCCCCCGCCCCCGCCGGCTCCCAATTCAGGGCCTAATCCATATGGGGCCGGTGGACCACCTGAAGCCTCCGATGAAGCCTCTGGTGGCCCTGCATCAGGGCAATATTGGTACTATTGCGATAGTCCGAAGGGCTATTACCCTTACGTAGAGAAATGCAGCCACAACTGGCAACCTGTTCCAGCAGCGCCGCCGCCTCCACCGCCTGATCACGACAAATGAGGGCCGTTCAGCGTTGAGGCCTTGATCTACCAGTGTTGGGAGAGGTCGGCTGAGATTAGATCGATGATCCATCCGGCAATTGGTGGGGCGCTGTCTATTGACGAGCGCACGGCAAAGCATTTTCGTCTTGGCTCCGGTGGGTGAAGACCCGCGTCCGCATCGAAGGAATTGAGACATGGCCCGTATCCCGTGACTTAATTATCGGTCCGGCCCGTGGCTTCTACGAACGCCGGTTAGACCATTAATCCCAGCTGATCGCGGATTAGCGACAGGTGCACATGGGAACTAAGGCCAGCACGATGCGTTTCTGCCACAGACGCCAACGGTGACCATGTAATGAGAAGCTGTAGGCGGCGCGGGGGACTTGCTGCAGTTATTGGCTATTTTGCACTGCTTTCACCTGCCCTTAGCCAAGGGATTTTTTATGCGCCCACTCACCAGCCGTCCGCGTGGAGCATCAATCAACCACCAGCTACGTGGGACATCAATCTGGCAGTGGGCGCGGCCTTGCAGCCGACATTCCGTGGGAGTGACCGATACCGAGCCTCGCCCATACCACTAGTCATCATACGGTGGCGCGATACCGTTTCTCTCGGTGATGATGGGCTGAACCTTTACTGGCATCATAACAATCTTCGCATTGGCGGCGGCGTGAGCTATGACGGCGGGCGCCTTGACCATGAGACCAGTGGCGTCTTGAGTAGCGGCGACAATCGGCTTAAGGGTCTTGGCAATGTTGACGCCTCGATTGGGCTTAGGGGCTTCGTCACTTATCAGTTGGGCCCAGTCTATCTTGACACTTCTGCCGTAAAATATCTTGGCGCGCAGAACAGAGGCGTTGTTGTAAACGTCAGTGCTTCAGCTCCGCTTTCACTTACTAAGCGGTTTATTGTTCGCCCGCATATCGGCGCGACTTGGGCTGACGACAATTACATGCAGACCTTTTTTGGGATCAGCCCAATACAAGCTTCCAGGTCAATCTTCCCTCAGTTCAACACCGGCTCAGGGTTGGAGGATGTAAATGGTGGCCTTACTGTCGTCTATCTTCTGAGCCAGCATTGGTTCCTGGGCGCTGACGCTAGTGCAACACAATATTTGGGTCATGCAGCGAGAAGCCCGATCACTATTTCCAACACGAACGCCACGGTTGCCGCGGTGATCGGCTATCACTTCTGAACTTCATGATTATTAGAGCCCATGTGACCGTTCTGGGTAGGCTTATACAGCGTACGCCCGCACATGAATTGCCGCTTGGCCGAGAAGTGACATGCGATGAAAACTAAACCGGCCATCATCATTGTCGTCATTCTTGCTATGTTAATAGCGGCCAATTTTATCTCACCATTCATCGTTCTTCGTTCGCTATCGGAGGCAGCGCGCCGTGGTGATCGGGATGCCATCGCCTCCGATGTGGATTTTCCAGCTGTAAGAGACAACTTGAAAAGCCAGCTGGGAACATATTTGGCCAGGAAGGCCTTAGCCGAATCCTCACGGAAGCGGAACCCGTTTGCCAAGTTCGCGCTGCAGCTCCTACCGGCAGCAGGTACCCAAGTAATTGACGCCGTTGTCACCCCGGATGGAATATCAACCGTCCTCCGGCGCCATGTGCAGCAATCCGGAGACAGTCCGATCCGGCCTTCGTTGTGGCGTGGCGAGTTTACGTGGATAGACCTGGATCATGTTCGGGGCCCGTATGCGAACGCACGACACCCGGGAGAGGTATTTGCTATCACCCTGGAGCGACGAGACATTTTCGGCTGGCAGGTGGTCGGGATCACGCTTCCGCTGGATCAACTGCTATAACTTGCCATCGTTCTTGGTGGGCGGCTCACTATCGCGTAGTGGCACCATCTAGCGGTCGCCGCTGGTTGGATGGACCTGCTATCCGACAAATGGTCATGCGGTGTCTATTGACGAGCGCATAGCAAAGGTTTTTCGTCTTCGTTCCGGTGGGTGAAGACCCGCTTTCGCATTGAAGGGGACTTATGTCATGGCCCGTAAAGCGAAGAAGTCCAAGAAGAAAGCCAAAGCCAAGAAAGTCGCAAAGAGCGCGGTGAAGAAGACCAAACGCGCCCCTGCGAAAAAAGCGAAAGCAAAAATGGCGCCGAAGAAGCCGGTAAAGGCAAAGCCTGCCAAAGCCAAGAAGGCGAAAAGGGCGAAGAAGTCTGCCAAGGCGATCGCCAAGCCTGCAGTCATTGCCGTGGAGGGCGCACTTGGTATGCCCATCAGCATTGACGTAACCGAGTAATCGCGGCCGCTACTGCTAGGTCAGCTTGCTAAGACCTCTGATTTCATTCGGTCGAACTCGCCTTGGCTTATCGTACCATTGTCCAATAATGCTTTGATCTTGGCTAACTGGTCGACCTTAACTGTTAGCGAGGTTGTGGAGTTTGGCTCGGCAATACTGGGCATTGTCGCCGTGAACGGCTCGGGTGCCGGGGCGGCTTGTTTTGCCGTTGGGGTTTCTCGATTGCCAAAAATAAATTGGATAGGTCGAACGATGAACCAGACGATAGGTCTGGTGATGACCCACCACACCATTTTTAGGAGGAGTAGAACGACCTCGACGACAATGCACGCGAGGGCAATAGCGGACGCTGGAAAGAGCGGGGGTCGATGGCCGCTCCTGACCCAAAGCGGACATACTCGAGCCAATCTAAATCTCGGCAAATGCGGCTAAAGTCCGGAAAGAGCGCCGCCAGTGGGCGAAAACCATCGGCCGATTTCAGTGTCAAAGTGAATTTCTTGAATTTCGTCACGGGCGAACAAAGGGATGTCCGTCGCACCGAAGATGCCGTCACCAGTTATTCCGTCGCTCGATAGAGGCATTATTATTCGTTCGCCCCGAACGTATTGTCCCGAAGCGATAAAGATCATGCCGGTTCCGTGATAGAGCGCAGGTTCTGTGAGGGCTTGCTTACACTTCGCAAACAGGATCGGATAATGATCTTTGGGATAGGCTTCGGACATCGGCAGTCCACGGAAATCATTGCCAAAGAGACCGCTGACCCGCTCCCCCGCCAACCTTCCGGTGAACAAATCTGAATCTGGGTCATATGCATAAGACCAAACGATTGGTAGCTGAGCCTTGATCGCGGTCGGCATTAGGGCGGCCCAACCAGGTGTTTCCCGGCCCCGACGAGCTGCAAGCCAGTGCGCCGCGACCACTTTTAAGGCCGGAGATACAATGGACTTTTCAAAATCAGTCGGCATTTTCTCAAAGAACATTATGGAGCGAAAAGCCCCGCCCGTGGGGCAGGCCTTTTCCTTTTTTGACGTTTGAGATGTAACGACTAGGCGGCTGTACTTGTTATAAGTTCGGCAGCCGCTTCAGCTCGCGCTTGCAATGGAGCGGAACTCTGCGTGGCGGTGGCAACGAGCGCCTCATTGAACCGGGACAGATGGCCCACATAGCTGGCAAAAACGGTCTTCGCAAAACTCGTCTGAATCCCGATCACCTCGTTGATCGACTTAGAACTCATCAACGCCTTCGACGCCGCAATTGCGTCTTCGATAGCCTGTTTGGCATATGACGAGGTTTCCTGCGCGACTGATTGAAGACCGCTGCCGGCGACTGTTGCCGACTCGATATAGGCCGCTAGGGTATCCTTATTGAACTCCCCGACATTCTCGTACAGCTTGGCGGTCTTATCGAATCCGGTTTTGAATGCGTCCACGCCGAACAAAAATTCGGCCTTGACGGGTGATGCGTTGTCACTGGTGCTCTTGGTTTTGCTCACGGTATTTTCCTAGATTGTTGGTGCCTGCCGCCCGGACCATCCATGCCGCAGCGCAGCAATCAGTGGCGCAACCCCAATCAGACTATCAAGTATCGGTTTTGTGACAGTGCACCCATATGGTGCGACAAAAATGTTAGTCGTATAAGATATTGAATTATATAAATAATTTCTTGACCATTATTAAGATTTACTCTCATTCACTGCACAACATCGTCAGTAGCGAATACTCTGATACCCGATGACCCAGATCATTCGCTGACGCCTGATTTCGCGATGGCGAAGCCGGATCCGACCCCGAGTAAATCGAGGCATGACCTACGCCAAGGCCCTTCGTATGACCGTAGCGGCCGATTTCTACGATGCGGCTGTCAGTGGGGCTGATTCGCGCGTGCAGCCATTCAGGTGCCCTAGCGTCCAGTGCCGCCCACCAATTGGGCGATGATGTCCATATGGCGTTAAGCGGAGCTTGGTTGAACGACCGCTTCTGACCCAAAGCGGACATTCGCATCGGCGCCATTTGGGCCTCAGTTTTTGCCGGGATGTTGGTCAAGCAGTCAGGCCCTGCGGGAATCCCACTGGTACAAAATATCCGTCCGGCCAGGTGTACAGAGCGACAAGTCTTTACGGTCGTCCCAAGCTCCAAAGCCAACCATTTCGGTACTGGTCCAGCAGGTAAGCAACCGCTCGCCTACGGGCGTTGGCATCGCGTAATGTCGCCGGATCATGGATTGCGGCATGGATTTTTGCCTGTGTTCGGTCATCCATTTGCGCATAGCGGGCCCCGGACGCAGGTTGGACACGGTCGAGGTAGAGCTGATCGGCTGCAGTCAATGTCGCTGCCATGGCATGTGAGCCCACCAGTACTCCGAAGACTACCGCTGCAACAACGACACGTGGGTTCATGGCGATGTCCTTGGCCGGTCCGGACCTGCAAGTGCATTATGGCAAAATTGCGCCTCAGAAGTCATAGGCCAACTCCACCTTATAGAGCGCCGGCGCCACCAGCTGACCAGCAGTACCTTCAATGGCCGGGCTCGCCGCCGCGTTGGTATGTTGATAGATCGGCAGCTCGATATCGGTGTATAGGCGCCATTGTTTCAGTTGGAGCGCAATACCCGGTGCGATCAGTAGGCGTTGATAACCGGAATTTAAGTGAATCAGCGTTTGCGCTGGTATCGTGGTTGCGGTCGCTATTGATGAGGGACAGCGTAGGCGCGATGTTGGTGAAAGGCCCTACTTGATTGAAATTGTAATGACCGAAGCGGCGACCAAGCCGCGGATCGGCAGCACAAGGAAGGTGATGAGGATTACCAGCCAGTAGCCACGCTTTTCGGCCATTCGCATCGCAACCAGCGAAGCTAGTATCATAACACCCTGCGCGACAACGATAGTCGTGGCGACGAAGGCCGCCGGGTTGCCTTCGTGCGCCGCTACCACCGCTAAGCCATACAGGGGTAGCATCGCGCCGTTTCCCAGATGAAACAGGGCCAATGCTGCCGCCAATATCAGGAGCGGCTTGCACTCCAACAAAACCTCGAAGCCCTTGGCCTTTTCGTCATTGCCTGGTTCGTCCTCGAGACCCCGCGCAACTCGATCGTCTATGGACTTCTTTGGAATTAGCCAGGTCGAAACGATGGCAAGCACCGCAAAGGCGGCTGCCAACCAAAAGACGGCTACGAAACCGAATATCCAGCCGAGAAGACCGGAAAGCGCCGCACCGACCATGTTGCCCGCGTGATTGAAAGCTTGGTTGCGGCCGTTCTGGCGGTTGAAGCCCTGCTGGCGAAATATGCCCAGTGTCAGGCCAGCCATCCCAGGTCCAATGGCTGTGCCGGCAATGGCGGTGGCAACCTGCGATCCTGCGATAACCCAAAATCCCTGAGACACCCAGATCAAGGCGGATGCCATTATCGTGCAAATGGCTGAGACGATGATGTAGCGGCGTTTATGGGTGGTCGCATCAACCAGGGCACCTGCAGGCGCGGTGACAATCATGCCCGCAATTCCGCCAATGGTCATGACCGTGCCGATGGCACCTGTCGTCCAACCGCGTGCTTGGAGAAATACGCCGAGGAATGGTCCTATACCGGCCTGGGCATCAGCAACGAAGAAGTTGAGGGCCTGTATCGCGGTGCGCGGGCGGTTGCCGGGGCGACGTTCGTTTTCGGCATCCACGGCGACCCAACCTCATCGTTCGATCAGTGAGCTTGTGCTCGGTGCTTTTCTGCTTTGGGCCTTTTGGTCCATTCTTCGAACGGGTTTAGGGCCCATGGTTGAACGCTCGCAAACCCTAAAGGCTCCCACCCGGGAATCGGCTCGAAAATGGCCGCTTCAAATTCGATAAATCAGCGGCTTAAAAAGCTTGGTTGGCCGCGAAGTTCAGATGTAATTTCGACTTCTAACGCTCTGCTATGTCCCTTAGCCAAGGCATCCCCCAGCAAGAAAGCCAAGGAAAATTGATGTTCAAGTACCTGATCGTTTGGGCGTTCCTGATCGCGGCCACCTCACTGGAAGCGACTGGTGACGCGATGGTGAGGATTGGGCTATTTGAACGCATCGGGACGACTCGCGTAGGGATCATGGCCTTTGGCGCCGCCTTGCTGTTCGGTTATGGCTTGATGCTCAACCTCGCGCCGCTGCCGTTTGAGCGCGTTGTGGGCATTTACATCGCCACCCTGTTTCTAGTCTGGCAGGTCGTCAGCTTTTTCACCTTCCGGACGGTCCCAAGCTTCCCCATCATGGCGGGAGGGATGCTCATCGTAATAGGCGGGCTAATGGTGACCTTTTGGAGTACCGCCCATGAGGCTCCGTGAGCGTGACCGGATTGCCTTCTGCTTGCTGGTGGCAGGGTGTGTTGGCATCATATGCATTCTCGTGGGCTTAATCGTGCTGGAGCCAAAGCTGTAACTAAAGCGCCGCACCTAGCTGGGTTTGTCAAATATGACATCGCCTTCCTTTGATACTGTCGCAGCCGACTTTCGTGGGAGCCTGACCCAGCTCACAGGGCCAGCGAATGTCTGCTTATGGCTCAATAGCGACATTAGGGAATGACCGCTTTTGGCGCGAAGCGGCCATTGGGCTGACCAGGGTTGAATGACCGGTTCTGACCCAAAGCGGACATTCCTTATGAGCGGTTGCCCAGCCTCCTAGCACGCTGAAATGAAGGCGATTTTGGTGCGCAATCGCACTTCGGTTGCCAGTATAGTTTCTGTCTGTCTCAATAGCTGAAAATACAAGGCGTGGGGGCTGGGTGTCTGAGGAAATCGAAGGTCAGGATACCGGCGCTGTTGCGGTGGCTGGTGGCGTCGACCCCGCGGCCGTGGCTTTGGCATTGGGTGGGGCAAGCCGCGAGGAAGCGGGTAGCCGGACCGCAAGTAACGCAACACAAATAACAATGGCACGGTCTGTGACACGCGTGGCGATTTTGGAGATTGAGGGCGTCTAATGAAGTCTAACGGCAATCATGAACGAGCTTCCTCATCCTCTAAGCTTCCGACTTTGGCCTTGGGCGCCCTTGGCATTGTCTTTGGGGACATTGGGACAAGCCCTCTCTATACGCTCAAGACAGTACTGGTATTGGCCAGTGGCAAGCTGGATCCTGCCATGGTGCTCGGTATCCTGTCTCTTCTGATTTGGACGCTGATCCTGATTACATCGGTGAAGTATGTCACGGTCGCCATGCGTATCGACAACGACGGCGAGGGGGGAATCCTGGCCCTAATGTCGCTTCTTGGTGTTAAGCAGAGACGCAGGCCTGTAATCGTTGCGGTAGGTTTGTTCGGAGCTGCGTTGATCTACGGCGATGGCGCGATAACGCCGGCAATCTCGGTCCTATCAGCGCTGGAGGGTCTCAATATCGCGTGGCCTTCCTTTTCCCCCTATGTGCTGCCGATATGCGTCCTCATATTGCTTGCTCTCTTCATGGTGCAATCGCAGGGGACTGCGCGGATAGGCCAATTCTTCGGTCCAATAATGACCTTGTGGTTCGTAGCGATAGGGCTGTTGGGTTTGAACGGCATTCTGATGCACCCGTCGGTTCTATGGGCGATTGACCCGCTTTATGCCATTCGTTACCTCGCTTCTTCGCCCGGTGCATTTTTGGTGTTGGGTGGCGTCTTTCTGTGTGTCACCGGCGCGGAGGCCCTTTATGCCGATATGGGGCATTTCGGTGCCAAGCCAATTCGCATTGCTTGGTCTGGGTTGGTGTTCCCGACGCTGATATTGAGCTATGCGGGCCAAGCAGCACTTGTTCTTTCCGGGACAAATATATCCGACAACATCTTCTTTCGACTATGCCCCCAGTCACTGCTCATACCCATGGTTCTGCTAGCAACCGTGGCAACAATTATCGCAAGCCAATCCATCATTACGGGCGCATTTTCGATGACCAGGCAGGCCATCCAGTTGGGCTGGATGCCGCGCATGAAAATTACCCAGACGTCTGAGCAGGGCTACGGGCAAATCTATGTTGGCCCAGTGAACTGGACATTGATGATCGTCACAATTTCTTTGGCGGTTTGGTTCGGTAAGTCAGACAATCTCGCCGCAGCGTACGGCATCGCCGTATCCGCAACGATGTTGATGACATCGGTCCTGCTTTATATTGCCATGCGCGATGTCTGGCATTGGCCCTTGGCTGGCGCCGCGGCCGTTGCCCTGGTTTTCTGTACCGTCGACAGCGCCTTCTTTGTCGCCAATCTTGCGAAGGTCGCCGAGGGTGGGTATGTCCCCCTTGTACTTGCGGCTGCTGTTTATTCGGTAATGCTCATTTGGCATCTGGGCAGCGAGGCTGTAATGGCGCGGGTCCAGGACAGCGTGGTGCCTATCGCCACATTTGTAGCAAATCTAAAAGAGCGCGGAGTTGCGCGCGTACCGGGTTCCGCGGTTTTTTTAACGCGCACCAGCCGGGATGCTCCGCCGGTAATGGTATGGCACGTCAAACACAACAGAGCATTACATGAGAAAGTAACAATTCTGACGGTAGTCACGGAGTCTGTGCCCTGGATCAGAAAGCAGAACAGGCTTTTGATTGAAGAGATATCACCTGGCTTCTGGAGGATTACTGCGCATTTTGGTTTCATGGAGCGGCCGAACATCCCCGCGCTGATATCGCAATCTAAAGCGCTTGGATGCGATGTCGATCTGTCCGACATCACCTATTACGTGGGCCACGAGACCATTGTTCCAACCAAAGGGCACAAAGGCCTGCCGCGGGTTATCGAAGCCATATATGCAGCGATGCAGCGAAATTGCATGCAGATCACGGAGCATTTGCGGCTCCCCCCGGATCAGGTCGTCGAGATAGGCCGCGAGATAGCGATCTGATCCTCTTCAATAGCCTTGCAAATTCTGACGTTGAGGAAGCGAATGTCCGCTTTTGGCGCGAAGCGGACATTCACAAGATTGGATCTGAATGACCGCTTTCGGGGGGAAAGCAGACATTCGGGTGACCGGTGCAGAATGGCCGCTTCTGACCCAAAGCGGCCATTCATGGTCGTTCCAAACTCTGCGATTTAACAGACGCATCCTGCTACCGAAAATCCGGCCCAAAAGCCCAAGCGACCAGAGATTTTCTGGTACCCGATACGATGGGCGTCACGCGATGCAAGACATTGGCCGGAAATGCTACGATAGTTCCTCGGCTCTTTGGTGCGATGTCTATCTGATTGCCGGCTCGTATCTGTAGTTCACAGCCCTCGTAGTGCGACGGGTCTGTCAGCTGAACGCTCATTGTTAATTTTCTCGGTTCAAGACTTCTGTTGCTTGGGTCTCTGCCATAATCTTTGTGCCAATCAAAATAGCCACCGTCCGATACGTCATAGACGGCATGCTGGAATTGCGCCAACCCTGACAAATCAAATCTGAAGTATTGGTTGTTTAGGTGTAGGACGATCTCCTCCAACCGGAGGTACCATGCTTCAGTCCGTGAATCGCGCTCGACCCATGCGACCTTCGTCTTTCTCAGCCTGTCATGGCTGGCAATGTCCGCAACGAGCCCTGCATTCTCATGCGCGAGCCCGTCCCCATATTGTTCGATGGCGTCAAGCTCTGCCGCGCTGAAAATTCCCTCCCACGCAACAATGCCACCGATTAGAACTGGCGCAGATGTAGCCGTAACGCTTGCAGCCATGGTGCCCCCCGAGCAGTTTGCCTTTTCGTGCCTTATACGACACTTTGCGACAAACTTGTTGCTGCCGTCTACTTATTTGGGGGTTTGATCGACCGGCGTCCCGTCGCGCAGAAAACCGCAATAGTTCAAAAGGATGCACTGCGCTGTGCTTTGGAGTTGGCAAAGGAAAATGGACGGAGTGACCAAAAGGATGGCACGCGCCAACCGCCGGGCTCTGAGGAAGCTAGATGCCGACGAATGACCGCTATTGGCGCAAAGCGGCCATTCGGCTGACCGGATTGAATGACCGCTTCTGACCCAAAGCGGACATTTCCGGTCGAGGCACTAAAAAGACTCCACTGAGGGCCCTTGCGCTTCATTCGTCGTTATTCGTGCGAAACAGCACGATAGGCCGCCAAATGCGCAGACTTTTGCTGGTCGGCCTTGGTCTTTGCATTGCGGGCGCGATGTGGAGGGTCGAGGAGGAGGAAGACGGTCGCGCCGTTGCCATGTCGCCCTTTCTTGCTGCTCTTGCCATCGAAGCAGGCATTTTTCTGCTGCGCCGCCACCAAGGCTCGCTGCTATACGCGGTCGGACCGAAGCCTGGTTGAAATTGGGTTGGGACGCCCCGTAGTGACTACCGATTCTCCGATATTGGGGAAAATTAAATGATGGGGACGGAACGGGAAGGCATCGGCCGCGTTAGCCCCGGACCTTGATAAATGGAGTTTTCTTATGATCTCTTTGAAAAAGGCTCTCTCAGCCACCGCTTTTGCCGCGCTCATGGCGACCGGCGCTTTGGTGGCCACCGCCGTTCCCGCGTCTGCCTATCTTGCCTGCAATCATGAAGGTGATTGCTGGCATACCGAAAGCCGCGTTGCAGTGCCGGGCGTGCGTTTCGATTATCACCCCGACGACTGGTATTTCCATCAGAAGTGGGACGGCGGCGACCGCCACTATCGCGACTATCACGAAGGTCGCGGTTATTACAAAGGTGGTGTCTGGATCACCCTCTGATCGCTGCAAACAGTTGTTTGAAATTAGGCGGCCTTCGGGGCGCCTTTTTTCTTTTTACGTATTACCTTCATTTTTGCTCTACGGGATTCCCGACATGGCAGGCACGGTGCGACGCGTCCTTTGGATCCTTGTTGTTCCGTTCACCTTGCTGCTTGCGGGCACCTGCGACGCGCAGCCGCACGACAAAAATTGGTCGATATGCACCAGCGATACCGACAATGACAATGTGATCATCCAGTCCTGCACGGCAGTCATCCACGCGGAGAATGAAGCGGATGCCAATCTCGCCATCGCATTCAAGAATCTCTGTTTGGCGTATAACGACAAAGGCGATCATGACCGCGCAATCCAGAACTGCGATCAAGCGATCAGGCTCAATGCTGGTTTCATAGATGCCTACCTGTTTCGCGGACACGCCTATTTCAACAAAGGCGATAACGACCGCGCGATCCAGGATTACGACAAAGCGATTACACTGGACCCAAATGAGGCGGCCACCTTTGTTGAGCGTGGTGCTGCGTACCATATTAAAGGCGATAACGTCCGCGCGATCGAGGATCTGGACCAGGCGATCAGGCTCGACCCCAATGATGCCACGGCCTTCTATGTTCGTGGCGCCGCCCATCAGGCCGAAAACGAAAACGACCACGCAATCCAGGATTACGGCCAGGCGATCAAGCTCGCCCCCAATTTCGCTGCATCCCATTACCTTCGCGGTGTTCTGGAAAAACAGATGGGTGACATCAGCGGAGGAGACGCCGATATAGCGCAGGCAAGGCACATCGATCCCGATGTCGGGAAATGATCCGGCCGCGGCGATCCAGCACTTGTGCTTCTTCGCAAACCAGCTGAACCCTTTGAGCCGCGGCTTTCAGCTCGGAGAATCAATAACCGAAGTAGTGGCGATACGGCATGCGGCAGCGGTCGCACCAGGCAACCAGGATTTGCCGTCTCCGAGCGGTCTACAGCTCTCCTTCCGAGCATTTTTGCGACAGGTTGATCACCAGCTGGCCACCACGTCGCAAGCGCCCTGTGTTCCCGCCGGTTTCCGGAAGAGTTCCGCAATGGAACCCGCTATTTTTGCAAATTTACGGCGCCGCGAAGGAAACGCGCCCACAATCTATTGCGTTGTCGTTTTCGATCTTCGGATCATGGATGCGAAGTCGACCTTTGGGGATGGTCCTCAGTGGGGACGATCGCAGAACGCGATAGGTGTTCCATGTTCAATTTTTCTCCGAGAGGCGCATTGATTTGCGCAGTGTTGCCTATTGGCTTGCTGGCTTCCGGTTGTAGCGGCATAGGCCAAGCCGGCTTCCATAACGTCGTTGCCGGGAACTGGCCGGCGGCCAAGGAGGACTTTACCGAGGATTACACGAACCATCCGGAACACCCCATCGCCGTATTCAACATGGGCGCCACATATCACCACGACGGCGATGTCGATAAGGCCGACACCATGTTCAGCGAAGCGGTGGAACGGGGTAAGGGCTACATGCCCGACAAGTCGCTCGAGCCGATAGACGCCGGCCCCACGGTTGCGGATTATGCCTGCGCGCGCCTGCATAGGGATAACAGGCTTGATCCCAATTGCGGCGACCGGATCGCCATTGAGACGCCTCCCGCTCCTCCGCCGGCGCCCGTAGCCCAGGCCGCGCCTGAGCCTGCTCCGGCGGTGGAAGCCGAGGCCACCACGGTTCCGCCGAAGCAGGACCGAAACTAATCCAGCGGAATGGCAGGAGGGGAGATGGAAATGGGCCATGCCAAGTGCCCGCACATAAGATTGGTGAGCAACATCGCCGCGATCATGATCAAGGGCATCCTTGGTCTGGTCGCGGCAAGCCATTTATCCCTACCGGCCTGCGCCGACGCCACCGCTCCTCCTCCAGCGGTCAAATCGAATGCCGCCGGAGCGTCAGCGTATCTTCCCCACCGGGCACAGTTTTTGAATCAGACTGCGCCCGACGCGGTGCGGCACATGGCCGATTGGGTCGTGGACTCTGGAGATAGTGGCAGCCTGCCTTTCGTGATCCTTGATAAGCCGGACGCCAAGGTCTTTGTCTTCGATCAGAATGGGCAGTTGCTTGGCGCAGCATGGGTGTTGGTGGGCTTGGCGCAGGGGGACGACTCCGTCCCCGGAATCGGGACCATGCCGCTAACGGCAATCACGCCAAACATGCGCACCACCCCGGCGGGCCGCTTTGTGGCGGCCTTGGGCCATGATCTGGGGAAATTGGATGTGCTATGGGTGGATTATCCGGACGCCATCTCGCTCCATCGCGTGATCAACACCAATCCTGCGGAACGGCGGCTGGAACGAATCGTATCGCAGACGCCGGCCGACCACCGGATTTCCTATGGCTGCATCAATGTGCCGGCAAAGTTTTTCGACAGCGTGGTGGCCCCAACGTTCAAAGACGCAAAAGGCGTCGTCTACATTCTTCCCGAAGTAAAAACGATGCGTGCGGTGTTCCCGGCCTATCACGAGGTGGATGACAATTCCAAGCTGCAGACCGCAACCGAGGCGGCCAATTTGGTCTCCGCGACGCCGGTCACGGATCGGGAAAGCGCCAGGTCAGTTGAAGATCATGACTTGCCGAGCATTGTCCATTGACCAGGATTTGAGCCGGCTGAGAAAACTTTGACCCAGCAGCAGGTCACTTTTTTCCGCCGCGATGCGGACGGTGACATTCTTCATCACCATGCCGCCGATCCTGAGCGACGCGATCCGGTAGATCTCCGAGGGAACCTTTGAACCATCGGCCAGCAAATAGGTCTTGCTTCCCAGAAAATCGGCGCCCGTCATGGTGCCAAGCTTCATCAGCGCGGACGCGACATCGGCAGGAATGCTGACATCGGCGGCCCCGCTATCAACAATGAACTTTTCAGTCAGGACGCCGTTCAAGACCACCGGGATGACAAAGGCGCCGTTGTGAGGTTCCACACGAACCATTTGCTGCGCGGGGTCTTCCACCGGCGCGGCCACAGCTGGAACAGCCGTTAGCGCAAGCACCAACACAGCCGGGATCATTTTCAGAATCGCCATCAGCCCATGCTCTTCGACATGAGCTGTTTAGATCAATTCGCGGGCGGCCGCAAAGAAGTTCCGCAGTGGCGACGCAAGTTTCCTAATTCGGAACTCAATGGCCGATAAGAGTTCCATTCTTGGACGGTTCCCGTAGAATCGCATCCACCCCTAGGACGCGATTGTCACGCCCTATAGGATGGCGGATCGGTGATCCACCGATTGAGGTCCGATTCGCGCCAACCGCAGCAATGTTCGCTGAGCTTTCGTTCTGAATTATAAGCAATCGCCTTCAGCCTGCGCCGCTCCGCACTCGTGGCACACCAGTTCGATGGGATACGGGTCTTCCTTCGACAGCCGCTCGTAAAAGCCCTTAGAAAGGCTGACCAGTGAGCGCTGCGCGCCGTCCTTTTCCCAGACAACAACGCCCAGTGCGCTGCACTTTGGGCAAATGATGTTGACGGTAAACTGCGGTACTTCTGATGACATGAGCCGCCCACGGCCAAGGGCAACGCTAACACACCTCATGGGGCCTAGCGTTGGCGAACTTCGTCCCAAGCGTACCTAGGGCCACGACTCATAAAGTCCACCATACGATAGCGGCGACGAGGCAGACGGAGGCAAGGAAGTTTCTGGCGAGCCTGTCGTAGCGGGTTGCGATGCGCCGGAAGCCCTTGAGACGGCAAAAAGCGTTCTCGATACGGTGACGCTGCTTGTAGGACTTTCTGTCGAAGCCGAAG
>Ga0182024_10013288_pt1 | contig 16106 bp, 26 predicted proteins | sample P32metaG_FD_120480 | JGI IMG/M metagenome (GOLD analysis project Ga0182024, IMG submission 120480) | Permafrost microbial communities from Stordalen Mire, Sweden - P3-2 metaG (Illumina Assembly) | ecosystem: Environmental > Terrestrial > Soil > Wetlands > Permafrost | place: Sweden: Stordalen... | reverse complement strand
CCCGCGTCGAAGGCGCGCCGCAATGCGACTGGGTGTTGATCGATGCGGGTGACGTGATCGTTCACGTCTTCCGGCCCGAAGTCCGCACCTTCTACAATCTCGAGAAGATGTGGATGACCGGCCATCCGGCGCAGCGCGCAAGCTAGATCGCGCGCGGGCCGATCGAGGAATAGTATTGGCCGGCACCATGATCGAGCCGGTGGTTGCTCATGCGCATCGTCATTGCTGCGGTCGGCCGCCTGAAACAAGGGCCTGAGCGCGAACTCGCCGCCGAATATTGCAAGCGCGCCGAAAAGGTCGGACGCGCATTCGGCCTGCGCGACATCGAAATCGTCGAAATTCGCGAGAGCCGCGCCGCCGACGCCGAGCGGCGCAGGGTCGAGGAATCCATCGCCATCGCCAATGTGATTCCCGAACGGGCCATCATCGTCATCCTCGACGAGCGCGGAATTTCGCTGGACAGCGCGGCGCTCGCGGGGACATTGCGCGAGTGGCGCGCCGAGGATCGCCCGGCAGTCTGCTTCGTCATCGGCGGCGCCGACGGCCTGGCGTCGACCTTGCGCGACCGGGCCAAGCTCAAGCTCGCCTTCGGGGCGGCCACCTGGCCGCACCAGCTGGTGCGTGTCATGCTGCTCGAGCAGCTTTATCGCGCCGGTACCATTCTCGCCGGCCACCCCTATCACCGGACTTGACGCTATCCTTGACCCTCAACAGCGAGTCCAATAACCCATTGAAATTATAGGCGAATATAGGCGCATGGTTCTGTTCACCATCTCGCCAAATTCTCTCGCCAAACGCCTTTCGCCATTGCCTCTCGCCAGCTACATTTGGGGCATGACACACACATCACCCAAATGGCAGGCGCACCCCACCTGCTCTCACGTATTCAAGCGCAGCGGCTCGGATAATTGGTGGATACGGCTGAGGAACCCCACCAAGACCACAGAGACGAGCCTACGCACGTCCGATGCCCGGCAGGCGGAAGCGGCTGCTCTCCCCATGATCGGCGCCCATAAGGCCGCGTTGCTTCTCGCCAAGCCCCATATGGAAACGACGTTCGAGCTTGAGTATGCGCCGGGGCTCCATACCGGCCCCGATGGCGAGCGGATATACGCCACCACGACCGAACTACATTTCCTCGACGAGTCCCCCGTCAGGATCGAGCCCAACGGGTTCGCGGCTCGTCGGATCGTCGGCGCTCGGCAATCGGCGACGGCGGAATTCACAATGTTCGATGCCGCCTATGATGAGCGGCCGGTCATGCCGAAGAGGAGGACTGCCGGTGACGATGACGACCTGCTTGACACGTACATCGCGCAGGCACGCAAAGGCCGTGGGCTAGCCGACCATCAGGCCAAGGAAGCCCGCGACACGCTGGCGCTGTTCAAGGAGGTGACCAAGGGTATGGCGATCAAGGACGCGACGCGCGCCGATGGCAGGCGGGTTGTAGAACACCTGAAAGGGTTGGGGCTGAAATCGGCAACAATCCAGAAGCGCATGGGCTGGCTCGTCGCCGCGACCAAGTTTGCTATCGACGAGGGCAAGCTGAAATTCAATCCATTCTCTGGCGTGGCGAAGAAAGGTGACGACAGCGACCGGCGCTTGCCGTTGAGCGATGACGACATGGTGCTGATCCGCGAGAATATGCACCGGCTCGATAAGCGCAACCAACTGCTGTTCCGCATTTTGGCTTGCACCGGGATGCGATTGTCAGAGGCGCTTTCGATCAAGGAGGAGATGACTGAGGGCGGCTGCCGGTACGTGAGAGTTGGCACGAAAAACGAACAATCCTTGCGTCATGTCCCGTTGCCCCAAGACGTGCTGCCGTACCTACCGGAAAAGATAACGGGGCCATTGTTCACTGGCACAGCACTTGCGGCGTCGAAGAGGTTCAGCCTCTTCCTTGACAAGTGCGGCATCGTGGACCCGAACAAGACCACCCACTCACTACGTCACCGTGCGGCGGATAAATTGAGGGCTGCGGAATGCCCAACTGATATTCGCTATGCCTTGCTAGGGCACGAAAAGAAGACGATTGCGGACGGCTACGGCTCGGGCTTCGCTGTTCCCGTGTTGCGCAAGTGGATCGACCGGATCGGATTTTAAGCGTGCGGTGCCCACGCTGGCGATTTTACAAACTGGGAAGACGGGGATTGGCGCCTTGCCGTTTAGAGCGCACGCCGATTTCCGATAGGTTGATGTTGTTGTACCGGACTAGTTCCTTCCCCCCAAAAATACCGGAGCGATGCGACAGATAATCCACGTCCGTTGTTCCAACCCTCTCAAATTTTGATGCATCTCGCCACTCGACTCGACCCGGTTGGCCATCGGTCTTTCGTATGAACTGCACTTGAACCCACCGTGGGTAATATCCGCGCTGCAACGCAATTCCGACGCGACCAGTTTTCTTCTCGCGAACAACAGAATGCGAGAGGGTGTAGACGGAATAATCCTTGCCGTCGATTGTCTCTGTGCGGCGCTTACGCTCAGCTTCCGGGTGAGCGCCGAATATCGCAACCACCAGCGGAAGCGCGCCAAAGATGATGACGGCTAACCAGCCAATGACGCTTCCTATGCTCATACTCCGATCAGATAGCCCGGCGCCCGGGATTGAAGCAAGCTCAACGTCGGATCAGTCGGCGGATTGTCACGCTGCTAGGGCAGGCGTAACATTGCGCGGGGAAGAGGGGTTGAGCCGTGCGGATCATCGCCGCGTGCGGATTGTTGATAGGTGTGGGAGCCTGTACGGTTCAACGCGACGTAAGCCTCTATCCCACCGGCACGACAGCGGGGACTACAGTGCTTCAAGGCGATATGGTGGGCCACGGTCAAGGTCATGGCACCTTGAAGTTTACGATGCCTGACGGTGAACTTTTGCAAGGCGAGTATTCTATCGTTTTTGGCGGTTCAGTTGGCTTCGGGAGCGTCTTCGGCACCGTGTACGGTGCTAGAGGGGCAATATCGGGGAGCAGCACCGCAACGAGCGTTTCAATGTCCGGGGAAGGGCAAGGCTCAGCATCTCTTGTCGGAAACAACGGAACTTCAATGCAGTGCGAGTTTCTCAACGCCAACATGACCGGCCATGGATATGGCGCGTGTCAGACGGCCAAGGGTATTACCTACCGGATGATATACTAGACGTAACATGACCACAAAGCGAAGCCACATGCAGCACCGCAAAGAAAATCGTTGGTGCAGCACGATCATCGTCGCCATCTTCCTTGGAACGTCGTCAGCAAAGGCGCTCGATTTTGATGGTTCCGCGCTTTACCAGATTTGCAGCGACCACAATCCAAACTCAGCGGCAAACGTGGCGTGCAATTACTACGTCCGAGGTATTATTGAAGGTATGCTAATGGGAACTCTTACGGAGAGAAACGCCAAGGGCACATATTGCCCGCCTGATGGTCTTTCACAAATCCAAGGACGCCTTATCGTCGAGAAATACATGCGGGATAACCCGCTGGCTTTAAGCCAACAACCAGCGGGCATAATCTTGGACGCCCTTCTCGCTAGCTTTCCATGTAAACGGTCAAATTAGGACACTACCCACAGGCGAGCAAATGAAACAGCGCGTTTACGTGTGGGATGAGCCGGTCGAAATCGACGTGTATCAAAAATCGAAAACGGTGTGGATTGCGGTCGGTGAGTACAAAGGCAAACATCACGAAGTCAAACGATCAACTCGGGGAGCGGCGGCCAAAGGCTGGGCGGATGCGGCAAAGTATCATAGCAACTGATGTGCTGCTTCCCGCGCAAGCCTAAACTCGATGCGCCGACACGCGAAGCTGTGGACCTTTACAGCACCGATGACTTGCGTCGGCTATATCAATTAGAAAGTGGCGAACCAATCCGATTGCGGGACGCCCTTCTAAGCCGCGCTGAATTGAAGGCCGAAATTCTATGGCGACTTTGGTGCGAGCGTTGGCGCTTCTGGATTACACTTTGGATTGCTCTGATAGGAGCCTTAGCTGCAATCATTGCGGCCATTGAGGGCTGGCCGCACATGTGAGGTTCGTGCGTTAGGACTCGATCAAGATCATTGCGCTAGGGTGTAGGTCCGGCCGCTCCGTTCGGCTCTGGTTACGAGCGCGCGGGACCGGAGTTGAAGGGCGCGGCTAAGCGCGGCGCGGATAGAGTTGATCAATCCGGCCAAAGCGAGCCGTAGTTTCGTTCGGTGGCAATCTCCCAAGCATATAACGGGCGGCATCTGGCAAATGGTCCGGCGCATGGCGCCCGCAATCATCCGGCTTCTTGGCGTCGCGCGGCAGATGCTTCAAGGTGCGGATCAGTTCGGGGCAATCTGCCGTGATGTAGATCGCGGGACGCGTGCGCGGCGGAACGGCGGCCAGCATTCTATTGCGGATGTTGTACCAGCCTTTGACGCGGGAGCCGTCTGAGTTGTCGCCCTTCTCGAATATCAACCCGCGCTGCACTACACCATTGATCGTAACCGACATGGCGAGCTTATCAGCGATGCTCGGGGCGTTCTCATCCCTCGCGCTCTTGTTGAAGATGCTCGGATCGGCGGCGCCACGGCGCACGGTACACTTCCACTGACCATCGCTTTGGTAGCGCAGCCCGCGTGCAATCTCTAGCTCCACGGCCATGCGAGTGATTTCCACTTCGGCGGCGGCCGTGCCTTTGTCGGTGCCCTCTTCGGCGGTGTAGATTTCGGCGAGCATGATGTAATCGCCTTTGACGGTGCGCAGCGTTCGACCGTCAGGCCATTTGAGCGGCGTGCCATCGCTGACCGCAGCATACAGTAGGGCGCTCGGGCTACTGTCGCCGAAGTCGAACGACTTCGTGAAAGTCCAGCCGTTCGGAATGATGTCGATTGGAACAGACGGGATCAGGAAATGATCCGACGCGGCGAACCAAACCGACTCGAATAGGCCGCCGCTCTCCACATCCCATGATCCGGTACGCCAAGACTTTTCCTGTCCCGTGGAAATTGCCGAGCCGATGATGGTGTCACCGTAGTTCGGGTCCGCTATCAACAAGCGCTGATTTGAGGAGAGCACATCACATACTGCACGCCGCGACAGCCCTAGCTTAGGATCGCCCGCAATCGCAGGCCCGATGACATAGCCCTCGACCGGCTCCGGTGGCGGATCAAATCTTCGCCGCACCCACACGCCGCCGACACTCCCGGGGTTACATGAGGAGCGGATGATCAAGGGGGTATTCGCTCCGCTATGGCGATTTGTTGATAGCATCTGTTTGTAGAAAAGGTCGTTCGGCCATTCTGTCAACTCTTCCCAGCCGATCCACTGCCACGTAGAGCCGAGCCACGTACTGAAATCCGTCATTTCAGCGAAAAAGCCGAGCACAAGTTTTTCGCCAGTGTCCCAATTCCACTCGTATCGGTTCTCGTTGTAGCGGGCGCGGTCGCCGAAAATCGGAATGATGGTCTGCTCCAACTGTGCTTTGACTTCGGTAAAGCCTGAGCGGCTGGGGCGTATCCAGATGCCTTTCCATGACGTGCCGAACCCGCGACCGACGTGTTGAAGAAACGTCATCGCCTGCGTGCGGGTTTTGCCAATTCCGCGCGGACCGCTGTACAAGCCTTCACGCTCCTTCATGCCGACAAATGCTTCGGAGCCGAGTCCTTGCGGCGCTAGATGGACCTGACGAAGGACGCCGTTCACTTTTACGAACGGTATCCACTCGTTGCCGCGTTGCTCAAAATGGTGGACCCTGACGCGCTGCATCACACCACCGTCCGGCGACGCGCGTTAGTAGGTGCTTCGCAGTCAACGCGAAATCCCCCCGGCTTTGGCTTGCCGTCTATCGTCATGAAGGGGTCTTTGGAGACCCGGTTATCTTTCACCACTTGCGGAGGCGCGTCAGGCTCCGGCGGGGGTTCTATTACCGGCTTTTGCACCGGATGATTTTTGACCGGCTCCTTGAGCTTGGCTATGGCAAGCTCGCGCTCTTGCGGCGTCGCCATGGCGATCAAAAAATCATTACAGTAGCCTTGGGCCAGCAATTGAGCCGCTGGCACGGCCTCGACTTCGATCCTGGCTTCCTGATAAGCGCGGTGAATGCTTGATCCCTCAACGATGACAATCTCGGGAAGCGGCGCCATCAGCGTTTTATCTTCGGCATAGAATAGGATTGCCTCGACCAATCTCTTGCCGCCGAAAGTCCGCTCGTACTCTTCGACGGTCTCCGGTTCGTCGGCGACCATGAGAATGTTAGTGGGTTCGATCCGCTTCTCCTCCTCGACTGGCGTAAAATCCACATCGAGGACCTGAAAGGTCGGGGGCGGCGCTAGTTGCTTGGGCGGCGGTGCTGTGGTGGGGCCGATGCGAACCACGCCGCCGATCATGTGAGTGTGCGCGACCCGCTCACCGTAGGTGGCCGACAGCAACGAGGCAGCGGCCTTGATTAGGAGCGCGGGCTGCGCCGGGACTTCACGATACGATTGGACGAGAGCGCCGCGCTCGTCGCGTTTGTAGATGTCGCTGCGATCACGAATAGGATCGAGTCCATAGGTGATCGCCCACTCGTCGTCGGACATGGATTTGGCATCGGCGGCGATTTGCGGATCAGTTTCCCAGAAGGGAATTCCGGTCTGTGCCGAGAACAGCGGCTCCTTGTGAGTGGATGTCGCGGCCTCGATAATGCGGTGGTCTATCCTTGCCACGGCAACAGCCCTGACGAAGGCCATGTGGCGATGAAAGTATGAGCGGGTCTCAAGGTAGTCGATCAGGAACGGGCTACCAGCAACTTCGTCAGCCTCATCCTGAGCACTCTGTTTCTGCCATCGGAAGATCGCCTGTACGCTGACCTTGTACTTCTTCGCCACGTCGTCGAGGCCGGTGTACGGCTTGAGCATGGCGTCAAGGATCGCGCGGAGCATCTTGGGGGTATGCTTGGGGGGCCTCCCGGTGTTTTTATTCTTGCTCATTTCGAGTGTCCCTCATGCGCGGCCGTAGCTCGGCGAGCGCGAGCGCAGCTATTCAAGTCTGAGGGGGAGGGTTTCATTAGCAGAAAGCTAACGAAAGGTCAACCGAACGGTTAACTATTTTTGGGATGCCGGAAAGGGTCGAGGGTCGTCACCCTTTTGTATTTTTCGCTAAAATGGAATTCGGCGTTGCCGGTCCTCTTTTCCGACTGGCGCGTGAGCTACGTTGGATCACACACCCACTGCCGCAGACGCGCCGACTTTTGGGACCCACGGCCTAGGTCGCCGCCCGGTCGCCATCCATTAACCATCCGCGCTCGGGGGCTGAGACCGGTTTTCATGAGCCTCCCCACCAACGGGGGATGACATCATTGGGATTGCTGATGAATTTGAGGCCCTGCCGCCAACGCAGCCAGATCGGGCTGGCGACAGCTATAGGTAGGTCAAGCAAAATCGACGTTAATGGCCCAAAACGACTCGAAACCGCTGGAAATGGTGAATTTGGGGTGAATGGGCGCTCAGGAAAATTAACGAAGCATTAACCATAGGGGACGCCCAACGGCGCTTTTGCAACCCTCTCAAAACCTCGGACGTGAGCGTCCTGCGTGCTACACCATCAACACTCTCCAAATCAGTGTAGCACGCATCGGTGTAGGACGCCAAAACCCTTGGTATTACTGTATTACTCTATTGTTGTTCTACAGTGCTACAGTGAAAAGTATATAATCAATCCCGCTCCCTATAGAGAGAAGGTGGAGGGTAGGCGTAGCACCGTGCACGGATGTGACTTATGCCTGTGCCGCAACGGTTAGAGGGCGTGCTACGAAATGTGCTACACCGATGAGATTTGAGCGACGGCTTCCCGAACCCTCCGATAAGCGGTGAGAAGATCGAAGCTGCCATCGCGGGGCGCATCCCCAATCAAGCCGCGCCTGTAGAGACTGTCCACCACTGCCGCAACATTATTGCCGATACTCGGGGCAGCGTCCAAAATTTCATCGGTCGTCATCGCTCCCCGCTGTTCGAGCAGGTCGAGCACCCGGCGCTGACTCGTTCCAAGTGGTTGACTACTCATTCTCCATCCTCCTCGAACATGGGATCATTCTCGACTTCGGCGTTGTCCTCCCGGAAAACATAGGTGCCTTTATCGACTTGATTGGCGCGGCCCTCGTCGTCGGCGCGAAACATCCGCAGCACATCGCCCGATGTCATCTTCCCTGTTTGCACTTTCCGTGGGTCCTTCGATCCGAGTATTCGCGGGACGCCAGCATCAGTCTTTCCCGCCAATACCCAAACGCGCCGCGCCTTGCCCCTGCGGCCATCCGGCCGGATCGGTTTTTCCCACGGTCGGCCGCCCATGTAGTCGCGCAGGAAATCGCGCACCTTCACGCCAGCGTCGGCGGTCTGCAATCGCTTGGGCAAAATCTCCACAATGGTATTCGGGTCAACTACGCGGGCTGTCAGCGGCCACTCGTCTTGCACGCTCATCAAGTGGGTATTCCAAGCGGTCGCGCTGGCCTCGATCATGGCGGCGCGCGCCTCAGTCTCCGGTGCTCGGCCGCGTGCGTCGTAGCCTTCAAGATCGCGGTCGAGCAGCGAGAAGTAGATCGCTCCTAGCGTCTTGATCTGTTTTGGCGTCAGTTCCTCACCATCTTCAGGCAGGGTCGCGGTGAACAGCTTGGCGTAATAAGCCCCGTCCTTGGGCTCAGCCAAGGTTTCCATTATCAGCCACCTCCGGTCATTCTTCAGGATCGGGAGTGCCTTGTGTGAATTGGAAATGGCGATCAGTGCCAGATAGGTCTTGATGACGAACTGCGGCACATTCTTGATATTCACTTCAAGGCGAGTCTCGGTGATCGTGTCGCGTAGCGCGTTCATCGCCTGAATGTTCTTAAGGACCAGAATTTCCTCGACGATGGCGAGCTTGCAATCCTTCACCCATGAATTGAAATCGCCGCCGATGGAGGAGCTTTTCGGCCGCTTCGTATTCTCCTCACCGATGATCTGTTCGAGCACGCGGGCAACGAACGATTTGCCGGTGCCGGTGTTCTGACCGATCAGCAACATGGCGTAGTGCGGCTTTTTATCTTGGTTCTGCACTACCCACGCCAGCCAGTTCAAGAAGATGTTGCGCTCCGCTTCGACCGGGAACAGATAAGCCATGTGCGCATCCCACAACGTCGTGTCGCCTTCGATTGGCGTCACTGGCCCCGCTCGCCAGATATTGTAGTTCCTGTCGGTGCCGAATTCGTCGCGGCGCGGCGTATAGCAAAGGCTATCGTATTGGCGCAGTAGATTGCCTTCCTTGAACAGTTCTTTGGACATTGTGGAATTTGGTTTGCCGAGAAATTGGTTGAAGCGGGCGTCGAACTGCCCGGCTCTCCACATCTGCGATGGTGCCAGACGATTGACGAACCGCTCGACACCGTTCACATAGACCCATTGCTTGCACACTTGCTCAATGCTGTTCGGCTTTACGGTCGGGTCGAGCCGACTGAGTGACGGTAACCGTATATTGAATGGATCAGCGGCGACGCCCTCTTTGAATGATGAAGGCTCTTGCAACCGCGCCAACGCGGCTTTTTCATCCGCATCGTCGTTGTCGGCGTCGCCGATGGCATCAAATTCCGCGCGGTAGACATCCTCACCCTTTGGAACGATAGGCTTGACGGGTTTCAGCTTGCCAGCCTTCCTCAAGGCTCCAAGGGTGCCGCTTTTGGTCATGACGACTTCCCCACCAAAAATCTCACGCGCGACTCGAAGTGTTGTTCAGCCTCACGCACGACGGCGCGAGGATCAGCACCGGGCAGCGCCGCGTTGGCCGCGCGCAGACAATCGTGGCGCAGCTTCGCCACGTATTCAGGATCGAGCTTAGTTAGGAGTTGATTGAAGGCGTCGCGCTTCGCTTTTTCGGCGACGCGGCGATTAGAGTTGTGGAAGTTCGCTGGGGACTTCATGGCACTCTCCGTTTTTAACTGACGCCGGAGAGCGCGCTTGCGCTGTCCAGGTGCGTAGTCAGCCCGTTGCGGGCGTTCACTGGATAATCGTAATGTCTGTTGTAGGCTCTTTCAGATGCGGATCAAACAACAAACAACAAGATTACGAAATGTTCATTTCTTTTCCGCGAAATTCCCTCCCGTAAGCCTTGGCCTGCCTAGCGGCTGCCCGTTTGATCGACTTCAGCGGGTGCCTAGCTTGCGGCATGGGGCCTTTGACGACCGCGCCTCGGAGACGCCGTCGCCGTTCGGCGCTGATCCTTGCACACTCGCAACAGCCGCCCCCGCCAAAGGTATACCGCTCGCCATGGTGGCCATGTTTGCAGGGGCGACCCGTAAAGCGAGGATTGGCAAGCTCCACTGCTTCTTGGCGCGACTTGTGCGCGGCTGCCCAGAGCAGTTGCCGACGCCTCGTCTCCAACTCGGCCGCCGCCTTCACTTTGGCGCCAGCGTGGGTATCGCGCCAGATTTCCAAACCCGGATTATGCTGCTCTCCGGGCGTAGGCTCTCGCTCTCTGTGCGTAGGTTTATTAAGCCAAGGACCCCGGCTCATGACCGCCGCTCCGCGTATAACCGTTTCAAGAAGTTTTCCTTGGCTTCGCGGCTGCCGCTGCCGCCCGGAGCCTGTCGGCCTCGATCCTCTGACCGTCGGCCCTCGTGTAGGCCCTGACGTTGCCGGTAATGCCGCGCCGGTAAGCTGCCGGGTTGGGGCCTCGCCCGCCACCGAGAGCTTTCGCGGTGCGAGTGATGCCGGGGTACTGGACGCCTTGACCGACCGCAGCCTTACGTGCGCGCTCAGCTTGGTTCGTATTGACGTAATCCCGCAGCGCCTGTTCCTGCGTCTGAACGGGCAGTGTCAGGTTCCAGGCGGCCAAGGCCTTCGAGAAGACGCCCCTGCTCGTCTGGACGGTCTCACGGCATTCTCTCGCGCGGGCTCGGGCACGGTCCAAAGTGACTTCACTGGCCTTCAGGGCGGTGAGCGGATCGTAGGGTTCCTCGGGAAATAGGGATGCGGTTGCGGTAGTCCGCAGACGCCGGGTAAGGGCAGTCTCATCCTCCGGCGTTGTGTTGGCCGTATCATCGTGCGGCGGCTCGTCCTCATTTGCACGTGGCGGAGCCGGGTTTTCGTCCACCGTCATGGACACCGAGTTCGGCGGCCACGTAGAGCGCAATGAAGACGCTGGCCGTTGAATGGGCGGCAGCGGGCGCCGGTAAAAAGGAACGTCTGCTTCTTCGTCCATCTGGAATACTCCTTGTAATAGGTGGCCGGGTGCGGACGGAAACTTGGCAGAGACCTACGCACCCGGCCTTCCCCTCCGACGTGTTTAGGCACGTCGGGGAGATTTGTGTCATCGCCCCCGCTGGTAGGCCACGAACGATGCTCGGGCTTCTTCCAAGAACGTTGACCTTGGCAGTGCAGCATTCGCGCGGTCGAATTCCTTCACCGCTTGGGCCACAGCATCGTCGGCAATCTTCGTGTTGGCTTCCGCTTGCTCGGTCATGATCTGCGCGGCGACGAGCGCGACAAACTGAGCACGACGGCTCTCCGGGATTTGCATTGGATCAATGCTGGCGTTGATCCGACCGTTGGACTCGAAAATATTCATGGTGTTTCCTCCACGCGCTGCATTTGAGCGCGTACCGTCTAGCCCGCTTATACTCTCGCCCGACACGTCTGCCGCGTTCACTTGTGAAGTACCGCCGATGACATTCGCGCCCTGCCTTTGTTAGTTCGTATCGTCGTTGGCGCTCTCGTCTCTGATCAGGGTGATCCAAGTCATACGCCAAGGATCGGCGGAGCTTGGCACGGCCGGTTCTCATGAATTGCTGCCCTTTGCTTGGAGCAACTGTCCGCGCCGTTTCGCCTTTTGCGCCGAACCGAATGCACCGCCGGTGACGTTGCCATCAGTCGGAGCGACCCAAGCCTTGCGCCCATCAACGGTGCGAACCTTCGATCCTAGCTTGCCGTGGAACCTCGACACGCCGCTTGATGTCATCTTGGGGCCAACCTGAGCGCGCAATCGTAATTTGCCGTCATGGTCGTGGTCGTAGACACCCAACTTATTCGCGCCGATGGTGCCGGGCTTGTCCTGCGGCTTCGCCTTGGGCGGCGGTGGCGTCAGGTCGTGACCGTGAGTTCTGAATTTCGTAGCCATGTTTCACCTTTGAGTTTCAAATCCAGCACTGACTCGGTCGTGTGCCATCTTGCTTCATCGAACGAACAACCCTCATTTATGCGTTCTTGGAATAGCTGCCCCCATTGCTGATAAGCGGCGCTGCGCACGTCATGAGGAAATTCAGATAGCTTCACTTTGAGGACTCCGCTTTCTCGTAAGCTAAAATCCAGTCGTATACCTCGCTCGCCAGAGCGAACTTGAGAATGGTTGGTTCGTGCGCGCCATCACCGTGGATTTTCTTCGAGCGTTGAAGATACCAGCACGCCGCTTCACGGCCGGGGCGTTGAAGCTCCGGTTTAAAGCCGCGATGTATCTCGGCGTGAAATCCCGCCGTTAATGCGAAGGATTTCAGGTGATCGTATTGGAGTTGATCCTCACTCACGACACTGCCTCCAAGGTCCGGCACTTATGCTCCGGGCTTGCGGACAGGCTCCTCCTCGCCATCCGTAGTGGACGCGGGGAGTGTCGCCTTACCGAAAACTTTGTCGGGGTTCTGTTGACGGACCATCGAACCACCTGCGGCGACCGGATAGGACTGATCCGACACGTTGCGCGTCTGAAGATCGTCGCCATCGGCAGGGATGCTGTCGTCTCGGCCCGCCGTTCCAGTCTTCAAGACCTGATCCATCGCTGGGTCATCCACTGAGTCGCGTAAATTCTGGCCCAGCAAACTTTGCGGACCACCCTTGCCGGGCGCCAAGCTAGAAGGCTGCGGAGTATTTTGTCCGTAGGTGTCACCGCCGCGCGGCGAACGGATGTGGGTAACCTCGTCAGGTGCCGGAGTGCGATTGACTTGGTGGCCGGGGGCCTTCTTGTTGATCTGATACGCCATGGCTCAGTTTCCTTTTACGATGCCCGCGCCGATCAGCTTGGCCGGGTCGGTTGTCTCGCGAGCACCAACGGTGGCCGCGTTGAATTTGGCATTGACGGCCGTGTTGCCGTCATCGGTCTTCGGTTGCGTCGGCTTGGCGCCACCATCGGTGGAAACCGAGGCGACGCCTGCATGTGCCGCCACGACCTTCGGGTCGCGTGGCGTCTTGAGCCGTTTCATAATGTTGCCAGTGCTCTTGTCCATGTTCAGTCCTCCGTTACGGTGCGCGGCAGTGTCGCGTGTAGGTCTTTCGCAAAGTCGTCCGGTGCACGCGTCGCGTCGCTCATGATGCGTTCCGCAGATACCGGATCGTAGTGACTGCGCTCGGGATCGGATTTCATTCCATGGGTCACCCCTGGAACGGGAAACGACTTTTCCTGACGGCTCGGCGCTGTCGGCAGTGGCGACGAGGCGTCGGGCAGCGCGCCGGTCGGCGGTGCGCCTAACGTCGTAGTGGTTCGGTTCGTGAACCCCGGATGTAAGGGCGCGGCGCCCTCGGGCTTACTACGAGAACTCTTCCGCGCGATGTCGAGTGACTGCGAGTTCTGATGTTCGATTGTTCTGGCCATCTGTTCCTCCCTTAGAGGTATCGCGGGTCAATTGGAGTCCCGTCCAATTTCAGACCCGCACTACGGGCCACAGCAGCCGCAGCCTTAGTCCCGGCGGCGCGGATGAAAGATGAAACTTTTTCCATCTGGACCGGGTCAATGGCCCCCGATTTTGTTCTTAAATTTTTGAAGGGGTTCGTACTCTTGTCGTGACCATTCGCGAGTTGGTCATCGCCCTTCACGGCGAGCGCCGCATCAAGAGCTTTCACGTCGCCATTGAACGCGTCGCGAGCGAGCTTGCTGTAAGCGGTGCGGTTGCCAGCGCGGGCGGAGGCGAGAAGAGCCGGATCGGGTTGCGCGTGATGATCGTCACCGTTGGGTGCCTTATCGGCAGCCGCAGCGAACAGCCCCTTGAATGGACCAGTGAGGTAGTACTCCCGGGCGTTGGGATCGTCGGCGGCGGTTAAATCCGACTTGCCAAATCTCAAATCAACGCCGTCATAGACGAACTTTTTGATCTGATCAGGCGAGCTTGAAATCAGCTTGGCGGCCTCTTCGCTCGCGCCGATCTTCATCAGATAAGTTTCGACCCGAAACTTTGTTTCGATCTTGCGAATTGCGTCGTCGAATACTTTCTGCTCTTCGGGTGTGGGCATGGGGGTCTCCTATTTCACGTTGTCATTGAACCAGCCGCCGAGTGACCCGCCGTCGGCTTCGGCAAACCACTCTCGCGCATCAGCCAAAGTCATGTCGTAGTCCCATTCGCCCGCAGCGGGGCCAATGAAGGAGGCGGTCACGACTCCGTCGCGGTAGACCAAACTATCGAAACATGAACTGCCGCTGGTATCGGCGACCAGTGCATTCGAGCGAGTAGCCCGCTTTGCCGGTGTCGGCTTGATACCCAGTGCAGCTTGCGCGGCGCGTGCGGCGCGAGCACGATCCTGTTCAAGGCCCCAAGCATCCCGTTGGGCCTTCGTATATGCCGATCCCGGCAGCGGCCGCTCGAACTGACGCTTGCTCATGATTTCCCCCGTTAAGCGGATGCACGTTGCCGCGTCGCTGGATCGTGATTGTCGATCCAGTCTTGCAGCGAACGCCAACTGATTTTGGTTTTGGTGCCGATACGCACGGCGCGTAGCTCACCGTTTTTCACGGCGGCGGAAATTCGTTCTGGTCTTATGCCGGTGGCCGCGCTTGCCTGATTAGGCGAATAGGCGACGAGCGCCACCGGCTCTACATGCAATCGCGGCATGGAAAGCTCCGGGTCGTTTCGTCGCGTTGAGAGGGGGCAGAACGCGGCAGGGAATGTCCCCTACGTTTACTACGACGTGGAGTCGGGGGCAATCGGAGACAAGGGCCAAACAAAAAGGACGGGAAAGTGCCCGTCCTCATTGCCTTTCTTCACTGTCCGCCGAGATGACACCGGACGGTACGAGACCAGCGAGAGCCTTCAAATCCGGCGTCGCGCCTGTTGAAAGACGATCAGCGCGGTGCTACTTGTCGTAGATGTCTAGCGAAAAACCGTCCATTAGTGGCCTAGAAGGAAGTGTCGCATTCCCGACCATTCTGCCCGTCATCGCTCTTAATAACTACGATCCCTTCAGGCGCATCCTCCGTTCTCACATTGCCGACACCTATGATGAATGGCTCGATCTCTTTGCGCAGTGGGAGCAGGAGTGGGGCAGGAATGGCGCTCCCATTAGGCGTGTTAATGTGAACGCGCGCGATTTCGAACGGCACTTAGCGACGACAGGGCATGCTCCCACACTGAATGAGTTGTTCGTCTTCGCTGCTGGCCTCGCAGATAAGAACAGAAATTAATCCGGACCATTTTCCGGCGCAGACTAGCGTGGGAGTCCGGGGTAGGGGTGGTCTGCGGCAATGTCTATCCGAAATGCCTTCATCACGAGCTTGCTTGGAATTTTTGGGTACACAAGCATGGCTTGTGCAAACTCGTGCGCGAATGTGGATGCATTTAGCTCGTACGACGAGAGTGGATTACACGAGAGTGAGTTTGGGATATCTGCGGTTGGAACATTTCGAATTGCGGGGGAAGGCGATGAAAAGATACAGCCGATGTTTAACCTCGCTTCGATAAATTGTGAAAATCAACGCGATGACATGGGCAAAATAAGCGGGGTTGAATGTAAAGTGGAGAAAGCTGTTGTATGGGCTGAACCAGGTAATCCGGACCCAGACAAACCAAATTGTTCGCTCGATCTCGACTCTTCGACATTTTCAATGAAGGAGCTTCAGAAAGGCGTCCTTACAGGGATGGAGACCTTCGGTAGCACTACCTGTTACAACACGATACTGACAATAGATCGAAATACGAAACGGGTATATTTGTCGTTCACAAGAACGAAATCCGCAGACAATTACGATAAGATCAGTCCTGGCACCTGTGGTATGCTTCCTCGCACACAGGTACTGATGAACTGCACTGCATGGCCGAGAATGCGCAAACAAGGTCAAACACCGCCGCGCTACTGTGATTTCAGTAGCTCTAGCGACAAGTAGGACCTGCAAATCGCCGCTGCACCCAAGTGGGGGCGAGCGCGGTCGGCTCAGTGCTGTAAAAAAGCGATCCGCTTCTCCGAT
>Ga0182024_10013287_pt1 | contig 16107 bp, 7 predicted proteins | sample P32metaG_FD_120480 | JGI IMG/M metagenome (GOLD analysis project Ga0182024, IMG submission 120480) | Permafrost microbial communities from Stordalen Mire, Sweden - P3-2 metaG (Illumina Assembly) | ecosystem: Environmental > Terrestrial > Soil > Wetlands > Permafrost | place: Sweden: Stordalen... | reverse complement strand
GGCCGAGATGCTGGATCGCTCCGCCTCGAAAGCCGCCTAGGAGTCCGATGAATAACCGGTTTTCGAGATTGCTCGCCGCATGCGAACTCCTCGCGCGCGATGAATCCGCCGCGCTCACCCGCCGGGATTTCGAAACGCTTGTCAGCATCCAGCAGGTCAAGTCCGTCCTCCTCGCCGATCTCGCGACCCAGGGGCCTCCCTCCACGCGCGATCCCGAAACCCGCGCGCGCCTTGTCAGTCTGCTCGACGCGGTCCAAAAAAATTCCCGCGTCCTCTCCGGCATCAAGCTCGCCACCGGCGGGAGACTCCGCGAACTCCGCGCCGCCGCCGGCCAGCTCCACGCATTGCGTTCGACCTATACTTCGGGAGCAATGCCTCGCAAACAGGCACTTAGCGTCCATGTCTGAAACACTCATGGATAAACAGGTCGCCCTGCGCGATCTCGATGCGGCGCCCATCCTCGTCGTTGACGACGATGAAGCGGTCCTCCACGTCATCGAGGAGCAATTAAAATGGGAAGGCTACAAGGTTGTCACAGCCACCAATCCCAACGTGGCCCTCGATTGCCTCGCCACTAACGCCTTCTCCGTCATCATTTGCGACCAATGCATGCCGGAAATGAATGGCCTCGACTTCCTCGCGAAGGCCCGCGAACTCCGCCCCTCCACCTCCCGCATGCTCATCACCGGCGTCCTCTCCCTGGACACCATGATTGACGCCATCAATCGCGGCGAAATCTTCCGCTTCATTGCAAAGCCGTGGCTCCGCGCGGAGCTCCTCGCCACCGTCAAGAACGGCGTCCACCGCTTCGATCTCCACGAGGCCAATCACCGCCTCCACAACGAGGCCATGCGGCTCAATGACAAGCTCACCACGGCCAACAACGAACTTCGCGCAAAATTCCAGGAGCTCGTGGACAAGACCCGCGACCTCGACGCGGCAAACGGCGCCCTGAAAACCAATTTCGAGCAATCGCTCGAGCTCTGCTACCGCATCACCAATACTTTCTATCCGCTCCTCGGCCAGCATACCAAAGCCGTCGTCGATATCTGCAAACGGATGGTGGAGACGCCGCATTTCACCGACGAGGAAAAGCATGTCCTCACCGTCAGCGCATGGCTCCATGATATCGGCCTCATCGGTTTCGAGCGCGAACTGCTGCACAAATGCTTCACGCGGCCGGGTTCGTTGAACCCGGATGAATTGAAGATGCTCAAGAATCACCCCGCTTATGGCCAGACCCTTGCCTCGTTCGTCGATTCCCTGCGGACCGTCGGCGAAACGATCCGCGCGCATCACGAGCAATTCGACGGCAAAGGCTACCCGGACGGCATCGCCGGCGAACTCATTCCGTGGACGGCCCGCTGCCTCGCGCTCGCTGTCTTCTACGTCGAGAGCACGCTTCCCAAGCAGCAGACCGTCGACGCAATCGTGAAGGAATCCGGCAAGCGCTTCGATCCGGAGGCGGTCCGCCTTTTTTTCAAAGTCACCCAAATCGCCGAGCTACCCCAAAGCGTCCGCGAAATCATGGTCGATGAACTTGCCCCCGGCATGCGCCTCGTGAAAGGCATCTACAGCCCGAGCGGCCTTCTCCTCGTATCCGAAGGCCAGGAATTGAATCCCGCCACCATCGCCAAGATCAAGAATCATCACATGCTCACGTCGGTAACTCAGCGCCTTCTCGTTTACAGTTGAGTCACTTCGGCATCAGGGCAGGTTGATGAAGCCGGCACCCGCTTGATCGCTCAGGCCTGGCTGCGCGCCCGCCGCCGGGAGCGCTGCCAGATGCATAGAACGCCGACGCCGGCAAGTATCTCAGCCCATGTGCCGGGCTCGGGAATCGCCGCCACCAGCTCGCCATCGGGCAACTGCACCGCCGAGTCGGTCGTGAATGGAACTCCATCCAACGTACCGTTTATGAACGTGATATCCGCCAGTTGGCCTTGTGTCAGGTCCGCCGTGGTCCCGACGAATATCTCATCGGTACCGCCGCCTGCCGACGCGCCATTCCAATTGTTGATCGTCAGCGTCCCCGTCCAACTGTCGGCGCTGCTATCCGCGAAATTGACCACGCTGCTGCTTGAGCCAAGGTCCAGTGTCGAACTGCCTGACGCAATGGTGAGACTGCTCAACGCTTCCGTCTGATCCGCGAGAGTGGTCAGAGTCGCATTTGCGAGCGTCACATGCGCGTTGCTTGGGATCGCATCGTTTGATTGCAAATCGACTTCGCCGCCTGCCGTCGCCGTTAGGGAAACGGTGCCGGTCAACGAGCCGCTGATCATCAAATCGGCGCCCGAGACTGTGGTGACGCCAGCGTAGCTATCGCTTCCGCTCAACGTCATGCTGCCGCTCCCGGTTACCGTCAGGCCGCCGGCAGTACCTGAGAGCGCTCCACTAAGTGCGATCGAATTCGCGACCCCGTCCGGCGAGGTATTGAAGGTCGGCGCCACCACGCCCCCGGCCGTGCCGCTGTTCGCCAGCGTCATATTCAGAGACGAAGTCCAGCTCGCTGTCGCGGTCAGCACCGGCGCCGTGGCCACCGCGCTCGACCCAATGAATACCTCGACCCTTCCCGCAGTAGCCGTCGTCAAGATGCCGCCGGAGCCGATATTTGTCGTGCCGCCGTCAATCGTCAATGCATCGGTACCACCAGTATCGACCGTATTGCCCACGGTGATAGCCGGCGTATTCACGACTGCCGTCCCGCGGATCAGCAATTCTGCATCCAGAGCCGCATCCGCACCCCCGCCGACCAGGATACCAGTTCCCGATGTATCATTATCCGTGAACGTGCCCCCGTTGAGGTCGAGCACACTAAACCGGGCTCCGGCGTCATTGGTAACCGTTGCGATGCCCCCGACGGTCACAGACCCCGCGTCCACGCGCATTTCCGCGGAGGAGTTTTCGACACTGGTCGTACCCCCTACCGAAAGAGTCGACGCTATATTCAGCGTGCCGCCGTTGACGTACATGCCGGTTGTAGTGCTGCCCGCCACCGGGAGTGTTGTACCAAGGGTGGTGGAATCGCGGCCTACACTCGCCGTATTTGCCGTCACTGTCCCGCTGGTAATGGCGATTTCGCCATTGGCGTTCGCATTATTGGCGTTTGCGCCCAAGTTTCCGGTCGAAGTTACATTGCTCGATCCGGATATAACTATCGAGGCGCCGCCGTTCTGCGTGATGCTAGAGGAGTAAACCGAAGCGCCGACAAAGTCCATAGCCCCAGCGGCGCCCTCGGTTATCGCCCCCGTCGGCGTGCCGCTGGAGCCAAGGGTATTGGTGAAGGTCAAGGTGCCGGAACTGGCTGTAGTAGTGCCGGTATAGCTATTAATCCCGGCCAGCGTTTCCGTGCCGGTGCCAGTCTTCACCAGCGAACTGCCGGAGCCGCTCAACGCGCCGGTGTACGGAGCCGGACTCGAAGTGTCGTTGATGGTCAGGGTAAGCGGAGTACCGCTGCCCGTCAGTAGCGCCAGATTCTCCGACCCGGTCAATCCACCAAGGCTCAGCGTTGCAGACGTTGCCGACGTGCCCGTTAATACCACCAGCGTCCCACCCTGGTTGTTGTAATTAAGCGTGCTGTTTTCCAATGCCAGCGGGTTGGTGACTATCAACTCGGTGCCGCCGCCTGTAATGCTCGTGGTTCCGGTGAATGTATCGGTGCCTTCCAGCGTCAGGCTGCCGCCGCCATAAACAACCAGGCTCCCGACCGCGGCCGCCGCCGTCGAGTGGAGATCGCTGATCGTGCCGGTAAACACATCACCCGGTATATACCCTCCGACGGCGGTGTTCACATTCAACGTCGTCGCATTGGTGCCGCTGGCGCCCGCGCTGCCCAGTATCACATTGCTCACTCCCAGGCCCGGGTTGTTCAAGCCCGCGATGTTGGGGTTGGCGCTGGTGAACGATACGTTCACAGTTCCCGAGAGGGAGGGATTTAGCGTGAGTCCCGCAGTGGCTATGAGGGAATTTGGATTACCCAGGCCGTAATTGTTCGCAACCGTAAGGTTGCCGCTTTCCACCGTTGTCCCGTAGCTGAAGGTGCTTGATCCGGAGAGCGTCAAGGTCGAGGAACCATCGGCGATCAGACCGAGGCCGCCAGTGCCGTCGTTGAGCGCCCCGGCGTAAGAGCTTGGAGAGGTGTTCGCAATGGAGAGAACCACGTTGCCCACGCCGTTATTTGTAACTATCGCACTCGATGAGGTGCCGGAGAGGCCGGCGAAGGTCTGTGGGCTCCCGCCAAGGTCGAAGAGACCCGAGCCGTTTACCGCGAGTGTCCCTGTCGATGCCAAGCCGGCGCCGCCCGCCAGGATCAACGAACCCGCGTTGACGGTTGTGTTGCCGTCATAGGTCTCCTCCTGACCGCTGAGAATCAATGTTCCCGTGCCGGTCTTGGTCAACGAAATGTTGCTGCTCGGCACCGCATCCGCGATCACGCCGGTCACCGTGAGCGGGTTCGAGGCAGAGTTGTTCACGTCCCAGGTCTGGCTGCTGGCGAGGTCGATGTTGACATTGATCGTGTCCGTCGCCGCGCCCGGTTGCACCACCACGCCGGTCCCGACCGCATAGGAGTTGCTGCCGGTATCAGTGAATTGGTTGGCGGCCGAGATCGTCAATGTCGCCGCTGGTGTCAGGGTGCCAGGGTTAATCGTAATCGGGTTGCTCCCGGCACTGGTCCCGGTTCCGGTAAAGCTCAGGCTGTTGATCGTATAGTTGCCGTCCAGCGTCTGGGTGAATTGGCTCGCGCTGTCCGCGGTCAGGAAGACGTTGCTGACGGAACTGAGGCTGTCGGTCGAGGACCGGGCTACGCCTCCTGTATGATCAGTCGCAAAGTTCTGGATGTTGCTCCAGGAGGCGCTGTGATTCCCCGTCCAATAGTAGTCCAGTGAGGCCACGCTCACCGTCACTATCTCCTCGGTGTTGAGATCGGCGGTGCTCAGCGACAGCAGGTAGCTGTGGCCGCCAATGAACAACGTCGATTCGCCCAGCGTGAAATCATCGGCACCGAGGCCATTTGCATCCGTCAGCAGGATGTATTGCGTGCCGCTCGCGGGAGAACTGCCGCCAATATTTGTCAGATTGATCACCCCGCCGCCCGCTCCGAAACCAAGCGCCCCGCCCGTCACCGTGATCGAGTCGTTCGTGGTGTTATTCAGCTCGTAATCGATGCTGGCCGCACTGGTTCCCCCGATGGTCAGATTGCCATTAATCGTGAGCGAACCGATCGTTCCGTCCATCAATGACAGCACGGACCCGGCGCCCAGGGTCATGTTTGTACTTCCGGTGCCGATGCCGAGATTTCCCGCCGCAGTCTCCAGGGTGCCGTTGATATTGATCGTGCCGTCGGGCAGCGACCCGCCTGAGCCAAGGATCAATTCCGCCCCGGGGTTGACCGTAGTGCCACCGCTATAGGTGTTGGACGCATCCAACGTGAGGCTGCCGCTCCCGGGTACGGCATTCAACACTGACAGGCCGCCCGTATTTGTACTGTTAATCGGGCCGGAATACACAATGGGCAACCCATTGACATCGATCGAAACCGCCGAGGTGCTATTCACGATCTTCGTCGAGTAATCGGCGGTGTTGCTGCTGCTGTATTGCAGCGAGCCGCCCCCGAAGGTGAGGCCCGACGTATTGCCCGCGGCACTGGTGGCCCCAAGCACCAGATATCCGCCATTGATCCTGGTCGGGCCAACGTACGTGTTGGTTGCCGTCAGTATCAACGTCCCGGACCCGGTCTTGGTCAGGCCGCCATCGAGTGCCGTACCCGAGACCAGCGGTTGGGCAATCGTGTCGGTGAATCCATTCGTATTGATGATCGCTCCCGCGCCATCCACATTGGCGGTCAACAGGGCAAGGGCCGGCAGGAATTGCGAGCCCGCTGGATCGCTGGCCAGGGCTTCCAGGGTGCCGCCGGCGAAATTGAGTGTTGAGGCGCTTCCGGCACCGCCGTCACCCGTCAGGAGGAAGTGGCCAATTGCGACCGTGCCGCCATTGAGGTTTAACGCGGTGCCGCCCACCGTGGAGCCCTCGCTTATTTGGAAGTTAAAGAAACCGGAGTCGCTGAAAGTGCCCGACCCGGAGACCGTTACTACGTTGCCGCTCGGCACGCGGGTGATATTCCCGACTTCGAAATTGCCGACCGCGAGCGTTCCGGTGCCAGTCACTATCACCGTGCCGGCGCCGGGGTTGGCGGTGTTGCTGTCAATGATCATGGTTGCCGTCGAACTGACGACCGCATTGTCCTGCACTGTCAGGTTGTCGGTTCCATTCGCTCCGGTGAGGGTCACTCCGCCGGTCAAGTCGCTGTTTCCGCCAACAATGAAGGTTCCCTGGTTAATCGTGGTTGCGCCCGGGTAGGTTGCGCCGCCGAGCCCTCCGCTGCCTGTGGTAAACGATCCGCTGCCATTCTTTGTCAAAGACCCCGCGCCGCCCAGGTTGCCTGTGTAGACAGAGGTTACGTTATTATTCCCAATCGTTAGTGCCACCGCCGCGACGCTCGCATTGCTAAGGGCCAGATTCTCCGAGCCGGTCAACCCCGCCAGTGTCACGGCCGTCAGGCTGCCGAAGTTCAAAATTCCACCCGTATTATTGTAATTCAGGGTGCTGTCCTGGAGCGCGAGAGAGTTCTGCAGGAGAAGCTCGGAATTGCCATTGATTACGCTGGACCCCGTGATGGTCGTCACCCCCGTGAAGGTGTTGGCGCCGGCCAGCGCCAGGGTGCCGCCGCCATCGACAGTCAGGCTGCCAATTGCCCCTGCTTTCGTTCCCGATTGGTCGCTAATCACACCCGCGAAAATGACTCCGCCGCCGTAAAGAGCCGTCCCGCCAGTGCCCACATTCAGGGTTGTGGAGGATCCGGTCCCGCTGGTGCTGCCGAGAATTACCCTGGCGCCTGCGCTGCCGCTCAGTGAGGCGATATTTGGGTTGGCGCTGGTGAAGAACGCATTGCTCGTTCCCGACACATTCGGGATGCTCAGGCCGGCGCCCAAGTTCGAGCTTGTCGCGCTGCCGAGCGCGTAATTGTTCGACACCGTCAGGCTGGCGCCGGTGAGCGTTGTACCGTTTGTGAAGCTGTTGGATCCGGACAACGTCACGTTCGCGGAGCCGACGAGGTCAAGCGCCAGGCTGGCCGCCAGATTGTTGCTGCTATTGTCCGTGATCGTGCCGCTGAACGTGCTCTGCGTGCTGTTATTGACGATCAGCGTGGATGATCCGGTCGATGCCGTGATCGTCCCCGTCGAGACGCCGCCGTCCGACAGGCCGCCAATTGTCTGGGTATTGCCACCCAAGTCGAACGTTCCCGTGCCGTTGACCGTCAACGCTCCCGTCGATGCGAGGGCGCCGCCCGTGCCCAGCATCAAGGTCCCTCCCGTCACCGTGGTGCCGCCGTCGTACGTGTTGGTGTTGGTGAGTACTAGAGCACCGGAGCCGGTGAGCGTCAGCGCATCGAGCAATGTGGACGGGGCATCCGCGATCACCCCGCTGACCGTGAGCGGATTCGTGCTCGAGTTGCTGATTTGCCAGGTCTGGCTGTTGCCAAGATTGATATTGGCGCTAATCGTGTGGGCCGCTGACCCGGGCTGCACCACCAACCCGATGCCCGCCGCATAATTGGTCGTGCCTGAGGCAGTCGGGTCGGCGAACTGATTGGCCGCGCTGAGCGTCAATGCCGTCCCGGTGCCGCTGCCCAGCGTGATCCCCGTGCTGCCGGCGCCCGTCCCGTTGCCCGTGAAGGTCAGGCTGTTGATTGTGTAATTGCCATCCAGGGTTTGCGAAGCCAGATTCCCCAGCGTCGGGCTGTCAGCCGTCAGGAAGACGTTGCTCGTGGAACCGAGGTTGCCGCTCTGTGACACGGATCCGGTGTGGGTCGTGGCAAAGTTATTGATTGAACTCCAGGAGGAGCTCGAATTCCCGGTCCAGAAGTAATTCACCGCGTCCGATGTCAATGAGAGGGTGATTGATGTCGTGCTGGAGGTGGCCAGGCTCAAAGCGTACGTAATTCCGTTTGCCGTTAATGTTGAGTTCCCCAGCGTAAAATAGCTCCCGAGGCTCGCCCCGTTGGCCAGGCCGCCACTTGGATCGCTGATGAGGGTGTAGCTCAGAAGCGGAGTGTTGTTATCGAGGTCGTCCACGAAAATCTTCCCGCCTTCCGCGCCGAATGAGGTTTCCCCCTGGTTGATGACCAGTTCATCCGAGGTGCCGCTGTTTAAATCAAAGTCGAGGTTTGCAGGCGCCGCGCCGCCCACCGTGAATACGGTGCCGGTCCCGCTTGCCGCCGTGCTATTCAATGTCACGGTGTCGATGGCGTTATCCTGCAGCGAGAGGGTCGAATTGGCCTGGAGCGTGATTTTTGCCCCGGCTGTGCCGAGCGAATTCCCTTGCAGGGTCAAAGCCCCGCCCCCCGCAACCGTAATCGAGGTATTGGCCAATGACGCGCCACCGGTCAGCGCGAGTGTCCCACTGTTTACCACGGTGGCGCCGGTATAGACATTCGACCCTTTTAACGTCAGCTTGCCGGAATTGACCGTGAGGGCTCCGGTAAACGTGGTGTTGCCGTTCATGGTCAAGCTTCCGCCCGCCGCCGAACTCATTACCGTAAGGGAGCCCGTGCCGCCATTGCCGATCGAACCCGCGTAGGTCACCGCATTGCCGTTGGTATCGATGGTGGCCCCGCCCGCGATTGTAATGCCGGCCGTTCCGATGGATGTCAGGTCGCCAGACCCGTTCCCGCTGAAGCCGCTGGCATATTGGAGCGCCCCGCCATTGAAAGTGACGCCGCCGTAAGCAGCCCCGCCCAGCGCGTTAATGCCGTTGATGTTCAATGTACCGCTAACCAGCGTTGTGCCCCCAAAGTAATAGTTTGAGCCGGTGAGCGCCACTGTGCCGTCGCCGAACAACGACGTCGTGTTCGCAGTGCCCGCGCCTGTCCCTGGCACCAATCCCACGGTATTGCCGTTCGCGCCCTGAGCCGGGATGCCGATCACCAGCGGGCCGCTTCCAGAAGGGCCGCCGCCGATCGTGCCATCAATGGTCATGGTGAACCCGGTCACCGCCGCAAGGCCGCCTCCATTGCTGTCCACGAAGAATGTGCGCGGAAGGGCGCCCCCGCCGTTGTCCATCGAGAATGTGGCATCGCCAAGGACCGTTCCGCCATCGAGGTTTGCTGCGGCCGCGGCAGAGGAGAAGCCAAGGCCACTCGCCGCGACGATCTCAGTCACGCCTCCATTAAGGTAAGTCTGACCCGTATAGTTATTGCTTCCCGTGTAATCCACGGTTCCAGACCCCGTTTGAATAATCGAGCTTCCGGCCGGTCTCCCATCGAAAAATCCGCTCCCCGTGACTATCATATACCCGCTCGTATTGTTTTGGAAGATCGATATGGAACTCGAGTTGTTGGCATCACGCTGGCCAGGTTCAAGCGCACCTGCGCCGGTAAGGGAAAGGGTGATATTGGCCGCGCCGACGTTTGGCGTAACGAGGAGCGCTTCAATACTCACGACGTTGCCGTTAACCGTCAGTCCCGCCGCGCCGGCGGCATTGAATCGGACGCCTCCATAGCTGGTCGTGGAGTGAGCGGACGCCGTGTCTCCGGCCTCCACGTCGGCAAACGCCGTCCCGGCGGCCACCGTCGCGGTCTCGAGCGTGTAGGCGCCATCGCCCGGCGATCCACCCGTGCCCTGGGAGGCGCCGGTGATGTCAAGCGTGCCGGTGCCCGTAGTGATCGCATAGTCGTACAATCCAACCGTGGCATATTGGTTGTGATCGGCGACGCCCGCTGTCGTGGAAACGAGCCCCGCGTTATTTGCGCCCGTGGTCGTGGTAAAGGTTCCCGTTGCCGCCACCAACCCGGTGCCAGCCTGCCCGCTGGCTGTCGTGGGCGCATTGTTATACGTCGGTCCATTCAATACCAGGTCAGAGCCAACGGTGTATGTTATCGCTCCAAGATTGACGGTGGCATCTCCGCTGCCCGTCAGCACCGAATTGCCCGCCGACAATGTCAGCCCGGCAAACGTTTGCGTCGGCGCCCCATGCGCGGTGCCCCCGAGGGTCAGGGTGCCGCCCGCCAACGTAAGGGTGGAGGCGGAGTTGATCAAATTCGTTGGTGTTGCGAGGTTGTTGAAATTCTCAGCCAACGTGCCTGCGGATACCGTAGTCGGCCCGGTGTAGGTGTTCACGGCCGAACCATTGAGGTTCAACGTGCCAGTGCCCAACTTCATCAATCCGGTGCTCCCGCTGAGAAAGGCATCGGCAATCACATTGCTATAGGTAAACGTCCCGACACCGGTGGTATCCAAGCCAAGGCTTGAGAACGGCTCGAAGCCGCTGGTGCCCGACGACGACGTATCCATATTAGCCAGCAGCGTGCCAAGATCCCCGGCCGTGAACTGCGGCGATGCACTCCCAAGAGCCAGCGCCAGGGTGCCTCCGCTCCCGACGATGATGCTTGTGCCGGTCCAACTTGCAGTCGAGTTGCCGTAAAGCGAATTCTCGCTGCCAAACTCTATCGTGCCATTGCTGATCGTCGTCGGTCCCGTATAGCTATTCGACCCCATCAAATACAAAATGCCCGGTCCCAGCTTCGTCAAGCCCAATGACCCTCCGACGTAGGGGTTGACAATCGAGCTGGACCACTCAAATCCTTCCGCGCTCGTGGTGTCCAGACCGAGCCGCGATCCTGCTTCAAAACCGGATGTCCCCGATGACGTCGCGTCCATATTGGAGAGCAATGTACCCAGGTTCGCACTGGTGAATTGCGGTCCGTTGCCGAGGCTAAGCGATAACGTGCCGCCGTTCCCCACGATGACATCTGTCCCGGTCCAGCTCGCCGTATTGTCCGCATAGAGCGAGGTCTCAGTTGTAAATTGGAGAATACCGCTCGTGACAGTCGTCAGGCCGGTGTAATTGTTTGAGCCGGAGAGGAACTGTGTGCCGGCGCCGCTCATGGTTATACCGCCGCCCGCACCCGAGAGTGTGCCGCCATAAGTCGCGTTACCCGTGCCGGTGCCGCCAATAGTCAGCGTGTTGCTGCCCAGGATCACGCCGCCGCCAGCCGTTCCGCCGCCAGCCAGGAAGCCGATCTGTGTGTTGAATCCGTTCAGATTCACCGCCGAGCCCACGGTATTATTGACCGTCAGGTTGGAGTTATCGCCGAACGCACCGCTCACATTTGGCACCGAGGCGATACCGGCCAGCAACGTCCCCGTGGTTACCGTGGTCGCGCCAGTGTAGGTGTTGGCGCCGGAGAGCGTCAGCGGAGCCACGCCCATTTGCCTGAGCCCCAGAGTGCCGCTGAGGTATGGATTTGCGATCGCATTGGTCTCGGTGAACGCGTTGACCACGTTGGTGCCCGTGTCCAGCCCGAGCGTCGAGCCGGTCTCAAACCCGGACGTCGACGACGATGTAGTCGCCATGTTGGTCAGCAGCGTCGCAATATCCGCGTTGGTGAACTGCGGCGAGCTTCCCACCTGCAGCGCCAGCACCGCGCCGGTGGCGACAGTGAGCTGGGTTCCGGTCCAGTTCGAGGTTACGTCATTATAGAATGACGCTTCATTCGCGAATTCCAGCGTGCCGACGCTAATCGTTGTCGCTCCGGTATAGGTATTCGAGGCTGTGAGGGTCAATTGCGCGGTCCCAAGCTTGGTGAGGCCCATCGTCCCGCCGGCGTAGCCATTCGGGATCACATTGCCGTAGGTCAGCGCCGTCGCGCCTGTATCCAGGCCCAGGATTGATCCGGTTTCAAAGCCGGCGCTCGCGGATGATCCGGCATCGATTCCCGATATCAATGCGTTGATATCATTTGGGCTGAACAGCCCGGCGTTCGTGGCCGTAATCACGATCGCCAGCGTCGCTCCGCTCTGCACGGTGATATGAGCCGCGTTCCAGCTCGATGTGCCGTCAGTATAGAGTGACGCTTCGTTGTTAAATTCCAATTCGCCGCCGCCAATCGTAACCGGGCCGGAAAAGGTATTCGCGCCGGAGAGATGCCAGGCGCCCGTACCCAGCTTGGTAATCCCGAGCGAGGTTGCCGAGCCGGTGAACGCCGTGCCGTTGGCGATAACCCCGCTGATCGTATTGGCGTTGGTATTCGATCCGCTGAGGGTCAGCACCGTTGCGCCAGCCGCTCCGCCGCTCAGTGATCCGCTCAGAGTTAGCGTGCCTGCTCCCGTGCCCGTCCCGCTCAGGCTGTTATTCGCAATCGTGTACGTCCCATTCCCGCCTTCTATTACCAGCGGCACCTGGATTGTCTCAGCCGCGGCAACCGAGGTCAGGCCCGAGTCGATCTGAATCTCCCCGCCGCTCGTGAGAAGGAGCGAATTCACTGACGCGGTACCCGATCGCCCGATGAAGAAATTGCCTGCCGAACCGGTAAAATCGATCCCCCCGATATTTTGCCCGGCCTGGTCGATGAATATCGGGTTACCCGTAACCCCGACGGCGCCAACCGCTGAGTTGAATATAGCCACATCCGTGTTGGTGGTGCCCGCGGTCGCGCCGGGGGCGGTGTTGCCGCCCCAGTTGGTCGTGCTGCTCCAGGCGTTGGTTCCCCCCGTGCTCGCCCATGTTTCATTAGCCGCCAGTGCGCGTGGATTAAAACCAAAAACGGCACACGCCGCCAAGGCCAGCGCCGACCCTCTAAACACCACCTCGGCCGCCAATCGCATCGGACGGGGCAATCCCTTACATGGGCCGTACTTGTACGCCGGGGAAAACGCCTGGCGCGCGATTTCTGTTGATTGGGTGGTTTTCGTTTTCATGTCAAGGGAGGCTGGGGGGTTGAATTGGCAGGGATACGACTGAACTGGCAAAACTCGGGTTTAAAAATGGTCTCTTCTTGCTCGCATTACGGCAGAGCCGCCCCCTTCCTGAACTTTTGAGGTTTTCGGTGGGAGGCCAGTTCCTTGGCGCTGGCAAACCAGCCTGAAAATATTTTTTATCAGACTGGTTTTATTGCGGGAGAACTGGGGCTTTTTACGGCTCTACTCATGTACTTTCCCATTCCCGATGCATCCTTGCAAGAATCTTTGTAAAAAAGTTTTAAGCTCTGCATGCGAGATTATTCTTTCTCCGGCAATTCGCGGAACTCTCCTACCACTACTTTTCCAGTCCCAAGCATCCCCGTTTTCACCGGCTTTCTCCCTCTTTCCAACAGAGTAATTTCCTCGATTTCCGTGGGCTCGTCGCCCCACCCGGCACGGGCGATTTGCGACCAGATATTAACCTTCTTTTTGCGATGCGTCATTCGTTGTCTTTTGCCTCATACGTGTTCCTACGAACACCGCTCCCGGCATTTCTCCAAATCCAAGAAATTGCTATTTGCACAAATCCAGAGATAAAATGCTTATTTGAGCACCATTTTCTTCACCCGTGCATTCCTTTCTCCACACTCCAGGGGCATAGACTCGGTTTGCACGGAGCCGGGTGGACAATACCGAATACGATGGCGAAGATCGGTTCGTCCGGTCAGTTGCCGTCGTTCCTTCGGGTTGAGCCGGCCGGTGGTTCTTGATAGGGTGCTCCAATCCAAATCCTCCGCTGCGACGACCGGAAAGGGAATGGGACAGGCATTGTTTTACAAGGCGGGAGAGTTGAATTACTTCATTCAGGGGATGGATAATGAGAAAAATGGCAGGATGTTCCGGGACTTCAACGAACAGACGCCGTATTTCATCGTCCACGTGGATCGAGGAGTTTCCGCAACGAAAACGAGCGCCCAAATGATCACAACGTGATGCAGCCGTCATCTCATTCCATCCATCCCGTTCGGGTCGCGGCGGACGACGCCGCGCGGCAAGCATGGTCAATCGCGGTGCTGCCGGGCGACGGCATCGGCCCGGAAGTTGTGGCCGAAGGAGTCAAGGTATTGCGCGCCGTCGCGGCGAGGCTGACGGGAATCGATTTCACGCTCACGGAGCACGCCGTGGGCGCGGCGGAATTTCTTCGCAACGGCGATCCGCTCCCGGAATCGGCCTTCCGCGGGTGCCGCGAAGCCGACGCCGTCCTGCTTGGCGCAATGGGTCTGCCCAGCGTTCGCTGGCCGAGCGGCAAGGAAATGACGCCGCAAATCGATCTGCGCGAGCGCCTCGATCTTTACTGCGGGCTGCGGCCCATCCGCCTTTATCACGAAAGCCACACCCCGCTCAAGGGGCATCAAGCGGGGGAGATCGATTTCGTCATCGTGCGCGAAAGCACCGAGGGGCTTTTCTCCGCGCGTCTTTCAAAGTCGTCCCCCGATGAAGGGGCGGTGTGCGACGTGATGCGCATCACCCGCCACGGGTCGGTGCGCATCTGCCGCTCGGCCTTCGAACTGGCCCGCACCCGCCGCAAGAGCGTGACGCTGGTGGACAAGGCAAACGTGCTCCCTTCGATGGTCTTTTTCCGGGAAGTATTCGACGCGGTGGCAAAGCAATATCCCGACGTGCAGGCAAGTCATGCCTACGTGGACGCCGCCGCGCTCTACCTGGTCCAACGCCCGCAGATGTTCGATGTCATCGTAACGGAAAACATGTTTGGAGATATTCTCTCCGATCTCGCCGCGGGGCTCGTCGGGGGCATGGGCATCGCTCCGTCCGCCGATCTTGGAGATGACTGCGGGGTATTTCAACCATCCCACGGCTCAGCGCCGGACATTGCGGGCAAGGGCATTGCCAATCCTATCGCGACTATTCTCTCCGTGGCATTGATGCTGGACTGGCTTGGACATCCGCGGACCATGCTTGGCGCGGCCATGATCCGTCGCGCGGTGGAAGCCGTTTTGTCCGATCCCATTAACCGCACCGGTGATCTGGGGGGCGCCTTGGGCACCACCGAAATGGGCCGGCGCGTCATCGCGGCGCTCGCATAACCAACCCTCCGGCAACCCCTCGATGCCACGCATTATCGATCTAACGCTCCCCTTCGGGCCGGGAATAAGCGGATTCGCGTCCGAACCGAAATACACCGTGGCGCGCGACGGCTGGAACGCCAGCATTCTGACGCTTTATTCGCACGCGGGAACGCACATCGATTCGCAAATGCATTTTGAGGCTGGACCGGAAACGCTCGATCAGATTCCGCTCGAACGTTGCCTCGGCCCGGCGTGGCTGGTCAACCTCGCCGGCATCGCGCCCGGGACATTGATCGGGGTGTCCCACCTCGGTGACGTCGCGGATCGATTTCAATGCGGGGACAGTCTGCTGCTGCGCACGGATTGGAGCCGGCACGCCGGCGATTCCGCCATCTACCGCGATCAATTGCCGCGCATCGGCGAAGGCCTTGCGCGCTGGTGCGTGGACCGGGGTGCGAAAATGCTCGGCGTCGAAACGCCCTCCATCGCGGACGTAAACAACCTGCCCGAGGTCACGCTGATCCACAAAATTCTTTTGGGCGGCGGCGTTAATATCGTCGAGGGATTGACGAATCTTGATGCCCTCGCGCGAGGAGAGAAAGTTTTCTTTGCCGCCCTGCCGCTCAAGATCGCTGGCGGCGACGGTTGCCCCTGCCGCGCATTCGCGTTTGAAGGCAGCCTCTCCGATTTCCTGGGAGAGTACAATGGGCTCTGAACTTCCCGTGAAGCCGCCCGTGGCCGGGGATGCCGTTTTTCCCCGGCGGTATTACGTGGTCGGCGCCACGTTCCTGCTCTCCGTGCTGCTGTATGTGGATCGCGCCTGCATCTCGACGGCGAAGGATGCGGTGACCGGCGAACTCGGCCTGAGTAAGGAACAATGGTCGTGGGTGCTCGCGTCGTTTGCGTTCGGCTACGCGCTCTTCCAGACGCCGTCCGGCGCGCTGGCGGACCGGCTGGGCGGCCGCGCGGTGCTGGCAGGCGTGGTGACGCTCTGGTCTGTCTTTACGGGCTTGACGGCAATGGCCTGGAACTTCGCCGCGCTGCTGGCCGTGCGGTTTTTCTTCGGTGCAGGGGAGGCCGGTGCATTTCCGGGCATGGCGCGCGTCGTCTATTCATGGATTCCGGTCAATGAACGCGGGCTGGTCAAAGGAATCAACTTCTCCGGCTCTCGAATCGGTGCCGCGCTGGGGATGCCACTCGTCGCCGCGCTGATTGCGAACGCCGGCTGGAAAAGGAGCTTTCTCATTATCATGGTGGCGGGATTCGTATGGGCGGCTCTTTGG